>Ga0255338_1002454_pt1 | contig 26973 bp, 22 predicted proteins | sample MeOH1_35cm_T4_19_FD_203715 | JGI IMG/M metagenome (GOLD analysis project Ga0255338, IMG submission 203715) | Sandy soil microbial communities from University of British Columbia, Vancouver, Canada - MeOH1_35cm_T4_195 | ecosystem: Engineered > Artificial ecosystem > Sand microcosm > Unclassified ...
CGGCCTGGGCGCTCTCCCGCGCGGTCTCCTCGGCCTGGCGCGCGGCCGCCACCGCGGCGGCGCCGGCGGCGGCCTCGTAATAGGCCTGGGCCGCGGCCACGAAGATCTGCTGCAGGGTGCCGTCCTGGCCGGCCAGCGCGGCGGCCAGGTTCTGCTGGGCCGCCTGGACATTGGCCTGGCGGCCGCCGCCGTCCAGCAGCAGCCAGTTCAGCGTGAAGTTGGCGCCCTCGATCTGGTTGGTGGTGCGCCGGTTGTAGCTGCTGTTGGGGTTGTGGTTGACGTCGTAGCTCTTGTTGAGGCCGGCGCTGAGCGTCGGCAGGTAGGCGCCCTTGCTGGTGCCCACCAGGGCCGCCTGGGCCGCCGCCTCGTACCAGGACTGGCGCGCGCGCGGGTTGTTGCACAGGGCCACGCGGATCGCCTCGGCCAGGCCCAGCGGCGCCTCCAGCAGGGCGGCGCTGTCGGTCTCGGCGCAGCTGGCGGCCGCGGCGTCGCCTGGCAAGACCTGACCCTTGCCGCCGGCCTGGTAGGGGCCGCGCAGGGCGCCGAAGACGTCGAAATCCTGGGCCCGCGCCGGGCCGGCGGCCAGGGCGAGCGCCAGCGCCAGCAGGGCCAGGCCGGCGCAGTGGACGAGAACGAAGTGGAGCAGTGAAAAACGGTGATGCATGGGCGGACGCAAGCAGGCTTGCTGCAAGGTGCGCCAGTGTGCGCAGCCCCCCTCGCGTGCGCATGGCCCATAGGAGCCAAGCTCCGTCTCAGCGAGGGGCCATCACGGCGCCAGGCCCGGCAAAGGCCTCGTCGCGGCCCCCGCGATCAGGGGGGCGGGCGCCGCGGGACGGCCGCGGGCCGCGGCCATCCGGTCATGACTTTCGGCACCCTTGGCCGACCGCTCGGGCGCGCCGGCCGGCGGCGGCGGGTCGGCGCGACGCGGCCGCAGACCCCGCAGGCAGCGGGATCGCCGCGGTACGGCCGGGATCGCGGACCCGGAGTGCAAGCGTGGCCCAGGGCGGCCGCGCTCGTGAAGAGCCGGAAGTCATGGCGGCGGCGGCGGCGCCACGGCGGGGCATGGCTCTTTCGGGCCAGGCACCCGTCCCCCCGCATTCGGGCGGGTTGCCGTCGCTCAGCGACGCGCCCGCCACCAGGCCGCCGCCTGACCGCGCGAGCTCAGGGCCAGCTTGTCCAGGATATTGGCGACATGGCGCTTGACCGTGTGCGGGCTCAGCGCCAGGCCGCGGGCGATCAGCTTGTTGCTGTCGCCGGCGGCGATGCGGGCCAGCACCTCCCATTCGCGGGCGCTCAGCTGCTCGCCATCGGCCTCTTCCGGCGGCTGCAGGGCAAAGGGGTGGAGCGGCGGGGCCAGCGGCTCTGCCGGCGGGGCCGGCGGCGGCTCGGCATCCGGCCGGACCTCCTGCGCCTCCTCGCCCAGGCCGGCCTCCAGTTCGTCGGCGCCGGACCAGCGCAGCGCAACCGCCGCCAGGGCCCAGTCGCGCAGCGTTTGCTGCGCCGGCGCGTCCAGCAGGCCGGTCCAGTCGGCCGCGGCCAGGCGGCCCAGGGCCTCGGGGCCAGCCAGCAAGACCTGACCCCATTCGACCTGGCCCTGCAGGCTCTCCAGCAGGGGCCGCAGGGTCTGGGCCGCCTCGGCCGGACGGCCCAGCTGCAGCAGGGCCTCGGCCAGGCGCAGCCGGGCCTCGGCCCCGAGGCCATGGGTATCGAGCTCGGACTCGCGCGCCAGCAGCTCGCGCCAGCGGGCGCAGGCCGCCTCCGGCCGGCCCTCGACGCGGGCCAGATGGGCCTCGGCCACCAGCAGCTGGCCCGGCCGCGGCCAGACCCGCAGGTCCTCCTCCAGCCCGCCCAGCAGCGCGGCGAACTCGCGCACCGCCGCCGCATCGCCCACCAGGGCCGCCACGCGCAGCGCGTTCAGGCCCAGCGCGGCCAGTTGTGCACGGCGCGAGCGCACGTTGGCCTCGTCCACCAGGCTGCGGGCCACCGCCACCGCCGCCTCGGCCTGGCCGCCGATGGCATGCAGCAGGGACTGCAGCAGGCGCATATGCATGTGCAGGGTGGCCGGCAGGCCCAGCCAGCGTGCGTCGTCATCGGCGGCGCGCAGGCTGTCCATGGCACCGGCCAGGTCGCCGGCCCACAGGCGCAGCCGCCCTTCGGTGACATGGCAGATGCCGCGCAGCGGCGTCGGCGCGTCGGGCAGGCGCCGCATCACGTGGCGCACATAGCGCTGCAGCGGCGCGCGCGTGCCGGCCAGGCCCACCATCGGCGGGGTGGGCGAGCACTCGTACCAGAGCGCCAGGTCGGCGCTGCGCTCCAGCGCGTCCAGCATCTGCTCCAGCAGCGGGCCCACGCGGTCCAGCTCGCCGTCGTAGAGCGCCAGCCAGCTGGCGGCCAGCAGGGCGCGGCACAGGGTGTCGTCCTCGCAGGGCTCGGCCAGCAGCAGGTCCAGCTGGCACTGCGCCTCCTCGGGCCGGCCGGAGGCGATCAGGCCTATGCACAGATAGGAATGGGCGCGCCGCGCCTGCAGCAGCCGGCCGCCGCCCTCATAGCCCGCCAGCGCGCGCTCGGCGTAATGGGCCACGGTGGGCCAGTCCCAGCGCGACCAGGCGATCAGCGCGCGCTGCAGCAGCAGGGCCGGCAAGCCTTCCTGCTGCACCGGCGGGAAGGCCTCCAGCAGGCGCTGGGCGGCGCCCTGCGCCCCATGGGTGAGCAGCTCGCGCGTCAGGGTCAGCACCAACTCGGCCGCCTGCTCCCAGTCCGCGGCGCGCAGCAGATGGCCGATGCGCCGCATCGGGTCGCTCTCCACCAGGGCGGCGCGCTGCAGCAGCTCGGGCAGCTCGGCGCCATGGTCGCGCCGCAGGCGCTCGCCCAGCGCGGCGCGGAACAGGTCATGCAGCCTCAGCGTGCGTTCCTCGGCGTCCAGCACCGAGACGAACAGGCCGCGCCGCTCCAGCTCCTCGAGCAGCTGGGCCGCGCGCGGATTGCCGGAGACGACGGCGCAGGCGCTGGCGCTGAGCTCGGGCAGCACCGAGGTGCGCAGCAGGAAGTCGCGCAGCTCGGCGGGCATCTCGTCCAGCACCTCGCTGGCCAGATAGTCGAACAGGTGCTGCTCGTGACGGCTGGCGCCGCGGCCATGGCGCTCCAGCAGCAGGCCCAGGCCGGCGGGCCAGCCATCGGTGCGCTCCAGCAGGTCGTGGGCATCCTCGTCGGCCGCGCGCAGCGCCAGCAGCTCGGCGACCTCGGCGCTGTTGAAACGCAGGTCCTGCTGGCGGAACTCGGCCAGCTCGCCGCGCACGCGGCGCCGCGCCAGCGCCAGCGGCGGGTCGAAGCGCGAGCTCAGCACCAGGCCCCAGGCCAGCGGCAGGCGCTCGGCCAGGGCGTCCAGCCAGGCGAAGACCTCGCGGTCCTCGATGCGGTGCAGGTCCTCGAACACGATCAGGCCGCGCGCCAGCTCGCTGCTCAGCAGGGCGTTGACCAGCTCCGAGGTCAGCCGGTTGCGCGCCTCGGGCTCGCCGTTGAGCGCGGCGATCAGGGCCTCGGGCGAGGTGCGCCAGGGCAGGTCAAAGGGGTCCAGGGCCGCCACCAGGCAGGTGGCCAGGCGCGGCAGGTCGTCCTCGGCGTCGCAGCCCACCCAGGCCAGGGCGGTGCCCGGCGGCAGGGTCGCCAGCTGCTGGCCCAGGGCCGAGGTCTTGCCGAAGCCGGCCGGCGCGCTCAGCAGCACCAGGCGCTGCTCCAGCAGCGCGCGCCGCAGCGGCTGGTCGATGCGCGCACGCGCCACCAGGCCCGCGCGCGGCCGCGGGATCTGGATCTTGGTGCGGGCAAAGCCTAGTGAATCCACCGGTGACATCCATCCGAGCGAGGGCCGGCAGCGCCAACAGCCCGCGCCGGCCAGCAAGCGCGGGATTATGGAGGCAAAGCGTGACCCCGTGCGGTCAGCGAACCGCCGATGGGGGGGCGCGGGCGCTCGCCCGCGCAGCAGGCCTGATCCAGGCCAGGCGAAATAGATAGCAAGCTTGCTATTTACAAAGGACTATCTACAAGGACTATCCATGCGCCAACCCAGCGCCGCCCCCCTCGCCCGCCGACCCGCAACCATCGCGAGGTCACGCTGATGACCCTAGTCGTGAGCCGGCCGCCCCTGGACCGCGCCTACCGCGCCGCGGCCACCCAGGCGGTGGCCCATGTGGGCCTGTCGCAGAGCATGGCTTGGCCGCTGCTGATGATCGGCCGCCACGGCGAGGGCCTGCGCCAGGGCGTGCTGGCCGGGCTGCTGGGCCTCGCGGGACCATCGCTGGGGCGCTCGCTGAAGCAGTTGGCGGACGGCGGCTTCGTCGAGCGCCGCGAGGCCCCCGGCAGACCGCTGCCAGCGTCGCCGCCTGCGAGCTGGACTGCCGCGCCGCGCTGCAGGCCTCGCGCGATGAGGCCGCCACCGTGGCCGCCCGGGCGCGCCCGTCGGCCCGGCACAGCCGGATCCGCGGGCTTCGCTGGATCCGGTGCCGGCTTCCTTGCGGTGTGGGCTTGAAATCGACCGCGGCGGCCTCAGTTGCGAAGACAGAGAGGTCCGCCATGCAAGCCCAAAGCCACATCAAACTTCCGCTGCGACTGCACAGTCTGGCCGAAATGGCCGCGCTGCTGGAGCGCCTGGAGCGCGAGAACGGCGGCGCCAGCGCCGCCCAGTATCAGGACGTCGCGACGCGCCTGCGCCAGTTGCTGGAAGACACCGAGCCCGACGAACATCTGGACCGGCTGCTGCAGCATGCGCCGGCCACCGCCGAGCTCTACGAGAACATCAACTACGCCCGCGCCGGCCTGTGCCGCTCGCCGCTGGAAGCGGCGACCGAGGCCGAGCTGCAGGCGCTGAAGGTGATCGAACAGGTGCGGCGCTGAAGGAAGGCCGGGCCGGCTCAGAGCTTACTGCTGAAGCGGCGAGCGCGGCGCCCAGGCGCGGTGCTCAGCTCATCGCACGGTAGATCAGCCCCAGCTGCACTTCGGCCGCGCCGCCGAAGATCGTGTTGGCGCGGCTGTTGGCGTACTCGGGCGCCAGCACGCCGCCGACCTCCTCGCCGTAGGGCAACGCCGACAGGTCGTCGCGCCAGCGCGCAGCCTCCGCCCCCAGCACCTCCACGCCCAGCTCGCCGATGCTCTGCTTCAGGCGGCTCGCGCGCAGCTTCAGGATCGACGCCATGGCACCGGGCCGGCCCCCGGAGCCGGTCTTGTGCAATGCGAGCAGCTCCATCATCTCGAAGGCATCGAGATCGGCCACCGTCTCGCCGAAGCGCTGCTCCAGCAAGGCGTCCATCGACATGCCTGCGGCTCGCAGCGCCGCGAGCGTGTCGCCGATGCGCTTGAGCTGCGAGCGCAGCCGCGGGCTGAAGATGCCGGCGCCGCGCTCGAATTCCAGCAGGTATTTCGCGCAGTCCCAGCCCTGGTTCTCCTCGCCGATGCGCTGATCCACGGGCACGCGGACATGGTCGAAGAACACCTCGTTGACATCGTGGTCGCCGCCTATGGTCGCGATCGGCCGCACCGTCACGCCCGGTGAGCGCATGTCCAGCAGCAGGAAGCTGATGCCCTGCTGCGGCTTGCCCTCCGTGCCGGTACGCACCAGCGCAAACATCCAGTCGGCGTGCTGCGCGTGGGTGGTCCAGATCTTGGAGCCGTTGACGATGTAGTCGTCGCCCTCGCGTACGGCGCGCGTCTTCAGCGCGGCCAGATCCGAGCCCGCCCCGGGCTCGCTGAAGCCCTGGCACCAGTAGGCCGAGCCGGACAGGATCTGTGGCAGGAAACGCCGCTTCTGGGCCTCGCTGCCGTAGCGCAGCAGCACCGGCCCGAGCAGACGCGGCCCCATCGGATTGACCAGCGGCGCCCCCGCCAGCGCACATTCGGTCTCGAACACGAAGCGCTGCAGCGGCGACCAGCCGGTGCCGCCCCATTCCTTCGGCCACAGCGGCACCAGCCAGCCGCGCCGGTTGAGGATACGCGCCCAGGGCACCGACACCTCGGGTTCCGGGTAGAGGCTGGCACACAGACGCTGGCCGCGGCGCAGCTCGTCGGTGAGCTGTTCTCGAAGAAAGCTGCGGACCTCGTCGCGGAAGGCGATCAGGTCCGGATCGGGCTGCAGATTCATGATGAAACACCTTCAACGGGGCCGGCGAGCGTCTGGCTGTAGCGCCAGGCACCGCTGGCAAGCTGGCGACCACCCAGCCGGGCCGACGCGAAGCCGGTCGAACCCAGCTGCTGGCAGAAGGCAGTGAGCTTGCGGAACAGCGCGGCGATCGGCAGCTCCTCGCAAACGCCCATCGCGCCGTGCAGCTGCACGGTTTCCTGCGCCACCTGGCGCGCGGCGCGACCGACCTTGCTCTTGGCCAGCAGCGCGGCGTCGACGGCGACGTCCAGACTATCCGGCTCCCGGTCGATACGCAGCGCCGCCAGCTGGCAGGCCGCGAGCGCCTCCTCGCAGGCGACCTGCATCTCGGCCAGGCGGTGCTGCACCACCTGGAACTGCGCCAGCGGCTGGCCGAACTGCCGGCGCGTCGCGGTGTAGCCGAGCGTGCCTTCCAGAGCAGCCTGCATCGCGCCGCGCGCCTCCCAGCACAGCGCCACCTGGGTTCGTGCCTGCACCCGCTGCAACAGCGGCAGGGCATCCTGCACTGCGGAGCCGAGGCGCAACGCGGGCACCTGGTCCAGATGCAGATCGGCCGCCGCGCTGCCATCGGCGAGCCGGCAGTCGCGCATCCGCAGCCCGGCCGTATCCGGGGCCAGGGCGAAGATGCCGGTCAACCCCTGTGCGTCACGGGCGCTGACCAGCAGCCCCATTGCGCCGGGAGCACCCGCCACCAGCGGCTTGAAGCCGTGCAGCACCCAGCCTTGCGCATCGTCCGCCCCATCTCCCTGCGCAGGCAGGGCCAGGCAGGCCGGCGCAGCGAAGGGATCGCGCGCCCCCAGCTCGGCATGGGCGAGGACGACGCGTCCATCGCCCTCGCGCGCCGCGGCGAGCCAGCGCCTGGCCTGAGCATCGTCCAGCGCGGCCAGCAGCCAGCCGGCGCACAGCGCGCTGGCGAGATACGGCTCCACGACGAGGCTGCGCCCGAAGGCCTGCATCACAAGGCCTGTTTCCAGCAGGCCGCCGCCGAGGCCGCCCGCGGCCTCGGGCAGCGGCAGCATCAGCCAGCCGAGTTCGGCGAACTGCCGCCAGAGCTCCGGCCGGCAGCCCTGCGGATGCGCGAGACTGGCCTGGCGAGCGGCCCAGCCGTACTCGACCTCGAGCATGGCGCGCACGCTGTCGGCCAGCATGACCTGCTCGGCGCTCAGATCGAGCTGCATGTCGCGTCCTCCTCTTGCATCAATCGGCGGTGATGCCCGCGGTCTTGACCACGCGCACCCACTTGGCGGTTTCCTGCACGATGAAGGGGCCGAACTCGGCCGGCGCGTTCAGCACCAGCGGCAGGCCGCGCTGACGGAACTGCTCGCGGACCTCGGGCGTGTCCATGGCCTTCACGATCTCGGCGTGCAGCTTCGTAACGATGGCCTGCGGCGTGCCGGCCGGTGCCACGAGGCCCAGCCAGGGCATCACGTCGAAGCCCGGCAGCCCACTCTCGGCAATGGTCGGCACATCGGGCACGGCCGGCGAGCGCACGGCCGTGGTGACGGCCAGCGCGCGCAGCTTGCCGTCGCGCACCATGCCGGTCGAGGACCCGACGGCGTCGAACATCAGCTGGGTCTGCCCGGCCACCAGATCGGTCAGGGCCGGACCGCTGCCGCGGTAGGGGATGTGCACCATGTGGACCGCAGCGAGCTGCTTGAAGTACTCGGCCTCCAGATGGGTGGAGGTGCCGTTGCCGGTGGACGCGTAGCTGAGCCGGCCGGGATTGGCCTTGGCATAGGCGATGAGCTCGGCCACGTTCTTCACCGGCAGGCTCTGGTTGACCACCAGCCAGTGCGAGACCTGGGCCACCAGGGTGATGGGGGCGAAGCTCTTCACCGGGTCGTAGTTGACCTTCTTCATCACCGAGGGCGCGGCGCCCAGCGAGGACGAGGCCATCAGCAGGGTGTAGCCGTCGGGCGCGGCGGCGGCGACGAAGTCCGAGGCCAGCACCGTGCCCGCGCCGGCCTTGTTCTCCACCACGACCGGTTGGCCCAGCCTGGCCTGCAGCCGCTCGGCCAGCGTGCGCGCCAGCAGATCGGTGACGCCGCCCGGCGGGAAGGGCAGGATCAGGCGGATCGGCTTGGCCGGGTATTCCTGGGCCAGCGCGCTCAGGGGCGCGGCCAGTGTCAGGGCCGCCGCACAGGCGGCCAGGATTTGGCGTCGTTGTGGCATGGTCTGTCTCCGTTTGTTGTCGTCAGGAAAGGTCGGTCCTCGGGATGACCAGCGCGTCCAGCGCCAGCGCTCCCTGGCCGCGTGCGCGCACGAGCAGAGGATTGATTTCGATCTCGCCGGCCACCGCCTGCAGCGCCTCGGCCGCACGGGCCAGCGCGGCGACGGCCTCGGTCGCTGCGGGCACATCCGCCAGCGGGCGATTGCGGAAGCCATCGAGCAGCCGCCAGGCCTTCAGCTCGCGCAGCATCTGCTCGGCCATCGAGGCGTCCACCGGCAGCAGGCGATGGCTCACGTCGCCATAGAGTTCGGTGAGTTCGCCGCCCAGGCCCACCGTGAGCGCCGCGCCGAACACCGGATCATGCGTGATGCCGGCGATCAGTTCAGCCACCCCGCGCGACATGCGCTGCACCAGCACGCCGTCCAGCCGCGCCCGGGGCGCGTGCTGCCTGGCGGCGGCCAGCACTTCGGCGCAGGCCTGCGCGACAGCGACATCGTCGTGCAGGTTCAGCCGTACACCGCCGACCTCGGTCTTGTGCGCGATGTCGGGGCTCAGGATCTTCAAGGCGACGGGATAGCCGAGCGAACGCGCCGCGGCCACGGCGGTCTCGGCATCGGCCGCGGCAATCTCCGCCACGCCCGGCACGCCAAAATCCGCCAGCAGTTGCTTGGTCTGCTGTTCGTTGAGCCCTTGCACCGCGGCCTGCTGCAACGGCGGCCGCGTGCTGCGCCGCATCGCCGCCCAGGCCGCGGTGGCCGGCCGGCGCGCATGCCAGTGGCAGAACGGCGCCAGCGCCGCCACGGCGCGGCCCAGGTCGTCGAACACCGGGATGCCGTTCTCGGCCAGCAGCTGACGCTTCGTCGACGCACCGGTATCGATGACGACGAAGAGGCGCTGATGCTGCCGGGCCACTTCGATCAAGGGCTCCGCCATGCGGTCCAGCAGGGCGCTCATCGCATAGACGACGACCACGTCGACCGCGTCGGTCCGGGCCAGCGCGTTCGCGATGGCGCTGACGAAGCTGGCATCGTTGACGACGTTGCCGGTGCAGTCCACCGGGTTGCTGACCATGCCATAGTCGGGAATACCGGCACGCAGCGTCGCCTGCACGTCCGTCGACAAGGTGGGCACCTCCAGCCCGGCGCCGATGAACTTGTCGGCCAGGATCGCACCCAGCGCGCCGGAGATCGTCACGATCGCCACGCGCGTGCCGGCGCTCTTGTGGCGGTAGCCCGACAGCATCGCCAGGTCGGCCATCTGGGCGAAATCGCTGCCGGCGATGATGTTGAGCTGCCGGAATGCAGTCTTGTACAGCGCCAGGTTGCCGGCCAGCGCCGAGGTGTGCGAGCGCACGGCCTCGATGCCCTTGTCGGTCTCGCCGGCCTTGTAGATGACCAGCGGCTTGCCGGCTTCGGCGGCGTTCAGCGCAGCCTCCACGAAGCGCCCGCCGTCGCGCAGCTGTTCCACATAGCCCAGCACGCAGTCGCTGGCGTCGTCCTGCACCAGGAAGTCGAGGTACTCCGCGAACTCCAGCGTCGCTTCGTTGCCGGTGTTGAGGAAGTGGCTCACGGGGACTTCCAGCTGCCGCAGCAGGCCGAACAGCGCGGCGCAGACATTGCCGCTCTGCGTGAGCAGGCTGACCCGCCCCGGACTCGTCTGCGGCGTCACGCGCCTGAAGATCGACGCGAAGGCCGTGTAGGCCTGCAGATTGAGGTTGGCGAAGCCCATGCAGTTGGGGCCTGCGACCACCATGCCCGCCTCGCGCACGATGGCCTCCATCTCCCGCTGCAGGGCCGCGCCGGCTTCGCCCTCTTCAGCGAATCCGGCCGCGTAGACGATGGCGGCGCGCGTGCCCTTGGCGTGGACGCGGCGCAGCATCGGCGACACCTCCTCGGCGGCAATGGCGAGCACGGCCAGGTCGGGGACCTCAGGCAACGACTCGATGTCCGGCCAGCAGCGCCAGCCGAAGACTTCCTCGTACTTCGGGTTCACCGGGTACACCGCACCCGCGAAGCCGAAATGCCGCATCAGGTCCAGCGGCATGCCGCCGATGCGAGCCGCGTTGGCCGACGCGCCGATCAGTGCGATCGAACGCGGCTGCAGCAGCGGGTCAAGACGATGTGCCATGGATCTTGGCTCCCTTGCTGATGGCGCCGGCCAGTCCGGCGCGGCGGGTCTGCTGATACTCCTCCGAGACATGGCTGAGCTGATGCAGGTCGAAGTGCGCCGACAGCGCATGGCGCAGGCCCTGCACATCGAGCGAACGGTTCAGCGATCGCTTCACCAGCTGCAGCGCGAACGGCGGCGCCGCCGCAATGCGCTCGGCCAGTGCCAGCGCCTGCGCCTCCAGCTCGCCGACCGGCACGACCTTGTTGACCATGCCGATGGCCTGCGCCTCGCGGGCGGAGAGCCGCTCGCCGGCGAACAGGAAGGCCTTGGCCTGCCGCAGGCCCATCACCCAGGGATGGATCAGGACCTCGGTGGCCGCCGCGCCCATCGAGTGCGTCACGGGGTCACTGAACACGGCGTCCTCGGCGGCGATGACGAGGTCGCACATATTGGCCAGCATGAACCCCGCGGCGACGCAGGCGCCCTGCACCGCAGCGACGGTGGGCTTGGGGAAGTCCCATAGGCGCAGGCAGTAGTCGAAGTAGCGCTGCTGCTCGAAGGCCCAGCGCTCCTCCACCGTGAAGTCGGCGCGCTCGGCCTGGGCCTGCTTGAGGTCGTGCCCGGCAGAGAAATGCGCACCGCGGGCGCCGAGCACCACGACGCGCACATCCGCGTCGTCGCGCGCGGCGGCCAGGGCCTGGTCGAGCGCATCCAGCATCTGGCGGCTCTGGGCATTGCGCTGGTCCGGCCGGTTCAGCCAGAGCCGGCGTACCGCGCCGATCTGCTCGACCTCGACGAGAGGGATGTCGTCCATTCTTGTCTCCGTTTTGTCTGCGTTGCTGGGCCCCAGTCTGCGTTCTGATTGACCACCATACAATCACGAATGAACAATTTGCTCACAATATGGACACAACATCGGGTATCCCCGGAGCCCAGACGCTTCGACGCGGCCTCGCCATCCTCCGGCTGCTGGCCGAGAACCAGGAACAGGGACTGCGCGTGGCCGACATCGCAGCGCTGACCGGCTTCGAGCGCGCCACGGCACACCGCCTGCTGACCTCCCTGGTCGAGGAGAACTTCGCCGAGCGCGATCCCGACGGCAAGCTCTACCGCCTGGGCATGGAGGCGATGCGCCTGGGGCTGGCCTCGATGAAACGGGCCCCCTTGATCGACCGGTTCCGGCCGGTAATGCAGCGCATCGCACGACTCAGCGGCGACACCACCTTCCTGATCGTGCGCCAGGGCGACTGGACGACCTGCGTGCATCGCGAAGAAGGCCCCTTCCCCGTGCGCGTCTTCACCACCGAGGTCGGTTCGGTACGGCCGCTAGGCATCGGCGCCGCTGGCGTGGTGCTTCTCGCGATGCTGGAGGACGAGGCGATCGACGCCTACCTGAGGCGCAATGCGGCGGTGCTGCGCAAGTACGGCCGCGACGCGGCCCAGCTCAGGCAGGCGGTCGCGCGGGTGCGTGAGCTGGGTTACTCGGAGACGGTCAACGAGCTGACCGAGGGGGTATCCGGCATCGGCGCCGGCATTCCGATCGCCCAGGGCACCTTCGCCGCGATCTCGATTGGCGCCATCGCGTCGCGCATGGACAGCGAGCGCCGTGCGCAGTTGGGCGTGCAACTGCGCGATGCCTTGCTCGCGAGCTGAGCACGAGGGCCGAGCGGTCCGGCAGGCTGAGGGCCGGGCACGGCGCGGGCAGGTCTTGGCAAGAACCTGCCCCAAGGCAGGTACGAAGCACAGAAACGCCAAGGGCCTGCATGTGCAAGCCCTTGATTCGCCAAAAAGTGTTTTGGTAGGCCGTATTGGACTTGAACCAATGACCAAAGGATTATGAGTCCTCTGCTCTAACCAACTGAGCTAACGGCCCCTCGGGAGAACACCGGCCCGGCGCCAGCGAGCGCGGATTGTATAGGCGATGTCCGGCCGCTATTTCTGCGAGAGCGCCTGGCTGACCATGCGCGAGGTGATGTCGACGATCTGGATCATGCGGTCGTAGGCCATGCGGGTCGGGCCGATCACGCCCAGCGTACCCACCACCTGGCCGCCCACCTCGTAGGGGGCCGAGACGATGGACAGTTCCTCGAAGGGCACGACCTGGCTTTCGCCGCCGATATAGATGCGCACCCCCTCGGCGCGGCTGGAGACATCCAGCAGGCGCATCAGCTGGGTCTTCTGCTCGAAGAGATCGAACAGGCGGCGCAGGCTGCCCATATCGTGGCTGAAGTCCTGCACCGTCAGCAAATTGCGCTCGCCCGAGATCACGACGCGCTCTTCCTCGTGCTCCAGCGCCTCGGTGCCGACCTGCACGGCCGCGCTCATCAGTTGGGCGATCTCGCCGCGCAGCGCATCGACCTCGCTCTTGAGCCGCTCGCGCACGGCCTCCAGGCTCAGGCCGGCATAGTTGGCATTGAGCCGGTTGCTGGCCTCGGCCAGTTCGGACTGACTCAGGTCCTGCGCGGTGAAGATCACCCGGTTCTGCACATCGCCGTCCGGCGAGACCATGATCACCAGCACCCGGCGCTCGCCCAGACGCAGGAACTCGATGTGGTGGAAGACGCTAGGCTTGCGCGGCGCCGTGACGACGCCGACGAAGCTGGACAGGCTGGACAGCAGCTGGGCGGCGCTGGCGATCACGCGCTGCGGCTGGTCGGGCTGCAGCTGCTGGGCCTCGATGGGCCGGGCGTCGACGCCGACGATACCCGCCGGCTGGGCGGTGAGCATGGTGTCGACGAACAGGCGGTAGCCGCGCGCCGTCGGGATGCGGCCGGCGCTGGTGTGGGGGCTGGCGATCAGGCCCAGCTCTTCCAGATCGGCCATCACATTGCGGATGGTGGCCGGGCTCAGCTCCAGGCCCGAGGCCTTGGAGAGCGTGCGCGAGCCCACGGGCTGGCCGTCCGCGATATAGCGTTCAACCAGGGTTTTCAGCAGTGATCGGGAGCGCTCGTCGAGCATGGTTTTCATTGTACGGATTGGCGCGCTGGCGTCAGCGGGTATTCACATCGCTGTGGTGTAATTCTGCGCATGGCCCAACGTTTCCAACATGTGGCGATCGTCGGCAAGCATCAGGCCAGAGGCATTCGCCCGGTGCTGGAGGAGATCGCCGAGTTCGTGACCGCCCAGGGACTGGATGTTTCCCTGGAGCGCGACACCGCCCTCAACACCGGCATCACCGACTACGAGGCCCTGTCCAACGAGGAACTGGGCCAGCGCTGCGACCTGGCCATCGTGGTGGGGGGCGACGGCACCATGCTGGGCTTCGCCCGCGAGATGGCAAGACATGGCACGCCGCTGGTGGGCATCAACCAGGGCCGGCTGGGCTTCATCACCGACATCTCGGTGGAGAAGTTCCGCGAAGCCCTGGCCCCGATACTGGCCGGCGACTACGAGAAGGAACAGCGCGCCATGCTGGAAGGCTCGGTCTGGCGCGACGGCGAGGTGATCTTCGAGGGTCTGGCGCTCAACGACGTGGTGGTCAGCCGCGGCGCCACCGCCTCCATGGTGGAGCTCAAGGTCGATGTCGGCGACGAGTTCGTCGCCAATATGCGGGCCGACGGCGTGATCGTCGCCTCGCCCACCGGTTCCACCGCCTATTCTCTGTCCTCCGGCGGACCCATCATGCACCCCAGCATCGCCGGCTGGGTGCTGGTGCCGATCGCCTCGCACACCCTGTCGAACCGGCCCATCGTGCTGCCCGACTCGGGCGAGGTCTGCATGGAAATCGTGGCCGGACGCGATGCCAGCGTCAATTTCGACATGCAGAGCCTGGCCAGCCTGCTGCACGGCGACCGCATCAAGGTGCGGCGCTCGGCGCACAAGGTGTGCTTCCTGCATCCGCGCGGCTGGTCCTATTACGCGACCCTGCGCCGCAAGCTGCGCTGGTATCAAGGGGTGAGCTGATGCTGCGGCGCCTGAACCTGCGCGATTTCGTCATCGTGCCGTCCCTGGAGCTCGACTTCACGGGCGGCTTTGCCGTCCTGACCGGGGAGACCGGGGCCGGCAAGTCCATCCTGATCGATGCGCTGCAGCTGGCGCTGGGCAGCCGCGGCGATGCCGGCGTGGTGCGCGAGGGCGCGGCCCGCGCCGAGATCACCGCCGAGTTCGACAGCCCCGCGAGCCTCGTCGCCTGGCTGGACGAGGCCGGCTTCGAGCAGGGCGAGACCCTGCTGCTGCGCCGCCTGATCGATGCCCAGGGCAAGAGCCGCGCCTGGATCAACGGCAGCGCCGCCACCGTCAGCCAGCTGCGCGAGCTGGCCGACAGCCTGCTGGACATCCATGGCCAGCATGCCTGGCAAGGCCTGACCCGCCCGGCCTCGGTGCGCGCCCTGCTCGACGCCTTCGCCGGCCTGGACACCCAGGCCCTGGCCCAGTGCTTCGCCGCCTGGAAGCAGGCGGCCGATCGTCTCGATGCCGCCCGGACCCGCAGCGGCGAGCTGGCGCGCGAGCGCGAGCGCCTGGCCTGGCAGCTGGAGGAGATCAAGCGCCTCTCGCCCGGCGCCGACGAATGGGACGGCCTGAACGCCGAACACCAGAAGCTCTCGCACGCCGCCTCGCTGATGGACGCGGTGCGCGCCGCGCTGGAGGCGCTGACTGGGCATTCCGGCGAGGCCGAGCAGAGCGCCGAGAGCCTCGCCGACCTGGCGCTGGACAAGCTGCAGGACGTGCTGTCCTACGACGCGGCCCTGGCCCCCGCCATCGAGGCCCTGCAGGGCGTGCAGGCCCAGCTGCGCGACGCCAGCCACACGCTCAACGCCTATCTGCACGGCGCCGAGCTGGAGCCCGAGCGCCTGGCCGAGCTGGACGAGCGCCTGTCCGCCTGGATGGCGCTGGCGCGCCGCTACCGCCGTCCGCCGGCCGAGCTGCCGGCCCTGCACCAGCAGTGGAAGGACGAGTTGCAGGCCCTGGACGAGGCCGGCGACCTGGCGGCGCTGGAGCAGGCGCTGACCCAGGCACGTGCTGCCTACGAGCGCGAGGCCCAGCGCATCGGCCAGGCGCGCGCCAAGGCCGCGCCGGCCCTGGCCGCGGCCGTCACCCAGGCCATGCAGCAGCTGGGCATGGCCGGCGGTGCCTTCGAGGTGGCCCTGCTGCCCCAGGAGCAGCCACAGAGCTTCGGGCTGGAGAGCGCGGAATTCATGGTGGCCGGTCACGCCGGCAGCACGCCGCGGCCGCTGGCCAAGGTGGCCTCGGGCGGCGAGCTCTCGCGCATCGCGCTGGCCATCGCGGTGACGACCAGCCAGCTGGAACAGGGCGGCGCGGGCACCCTCATCTTCGACGAGATCGATGCCGGCGTCGGCGGTGCGGTCGCCGAGACCGTGGGTCGGCTGATGAAGCAGCTGGGGCGCGAGCGCCAGGTGCTGGCCGTCACCCACCTGCCCCAGGTGGCGGCCTGCGCCGACACCCATTTCCTGGTCTCCAAGGCCCTGCGCGACGGCGCCACCAGCAGCGATGTGCAGCCGGTGGCCGGCGAGGCCCGGGTGCAGGAGATCGCCCGCATGCTGGGCGGCGAGCGCCTGTCCTCGGCCAGCCTCGCCCATGCCGAGGAGATGCTGACGCTGAGCGCCGGCGCCGCCCGCGGCACCGGCGGCCGGAAGGCCAGGTCATGAGCGGCGGCGTCGAGAAGCCCCGGGCCCTGAACGATGTGGTGCTGGTCACCGGCATGTCCGGCGGCGGCAAGTCGGTGGCCATGCATGCGCTGGAGGATGCCGGCTTCTTCTGCGTGGACAATCTGCCGCCCGAGCTGCTGACCGAGTTCCTCAAGCTGGAGAAGCAGCGCGACGAGCGCCGCGTCGCGATCGCGGTCGACGTGCGCAGCGAGGGTTCCCTGCCCCATCTGCTGCCCCTGGTCAAGCAGCTGCGCCAGGAGGGCTGGCAGGTGCGTTCCATCTTCCTGGATGCCGACAACGAGGCCTTGCTGCGGCGCTTCTCGGAGACGCGCCGCCCGCACCCGCTGCGCAGCGAGCAGCGCGACGGCGAGGATGCCCACCGCGTGCTGCAGGATGCCATCGCGCTGGAGCGGGAGCTGCTGTCGGCGCTGCGCGCCGAGTCCACCGTCATCGACACCAGCCTGCTGCGCGCCGCCCAGCTGCGCGCCTGGGTGCGCGATCTGGTCTCGATCAAGGGCGGCTCGCTGACCCTGGTGTTCGAGTCCTTCGCCTTCAAGCATGGCGTGCCCAACGACGCCGACTTCGTCTTCGACGTGCGCGTGCTGCCCAACCCCTACTACGACCGCGAGCTGCGGCCGCTGACCGGGCGCGACGCGCCGGTGGCCGATTTCCTAGCCGCCCAGCCCGAGGTCAGCCTGATGCTGGGCCAGATCGCCGGCTTCCTGCGCCAGTGGCTGCCCAATTTCGCGGCCGACCAGCGCAGCTACCTGACCGTGGCGATCGGCTGCACCGGCGGCCAGCACCGCTCGGTCTATCTGGTCGAGACCCTGGCCCGGCAGTTCGCCAGCCATGGCCATGTGCTGAAGCGCCACCGCGAACTGGACGCCCGCTAGGGCGTCGGCCGCCGGACCGCTCAGGCGGCCTGCGACTCCTCTTCGCGCGCGCCCAGCAGCACCAGGGCCACCACGGTGGTGACCGGGAAGAACAGCACCAGGGCGATCACCCAGCGCCACAGCGGCCGGCCGTCGCGCCGGATCGCCAGGGCCATATAGGTCCAGTGCGCGATCAGGCTGATCGCCAGACCCAGGCCCAGCAGGGTCATCTTGGCCGCATCCACGTCCTCCTCATTGCCGGCCGAGATCATGAACCACAGGCAGCAGGCGCCCACCAGGGCGGCGACCAGGGCGGACTCGACGGCGCTTTTGACCAGGGGTTTCATAGGGCTCGATGGTGCGATTGGCCGCGAAGCATATACCTAGGCGATCAGGCGCTTCAAGGGCGCCGGCAGCGCATAGCGCGCCAGCTCCTCGCGCGCCACCCATTGACCCTCGCCCAGCGGCGCCGCCTCGGCCAGTTCGGCGCGGCGCGGATGCAGCACCCAGTCGAAATGCGTCAGCGCATGCTCGACCCGCGGCAGGGTTTCCAGCCGCGCGCCCAGGGCCTGGGCCCGGGCCTGCAGCGCCGCCTCGTCGTCGTAGAGCGGCAGGGTCCACAACCCCGCCCAGACCCCGCTCGCCGGGCGCTGCTGCAGCCAGATGCGGCCCTCGTGCTCCAGCCACAGCCACCAGTTCTCGCGCTGGCCGCGCTTGAGCTTCCTGGTCTTGACCGGGTAGCGCGCCGGCTCGCCCCCGGCGCGGCCGCGGCACAGCTCGCTCACCGGGCACAGCAGGCATTGCGGCGAGCGCGTCGCGCAGAGGCTGGCGCCCAGGTCCATCAGGCCCTGGGTATAGGCCGGCATGTCGGCCGCCTTGGCGGGCAGCAGGGCCTGGGCATGGGCCCAGAGCTTCTTCTCCTCGGCGCTGCTGGCCAGGTCGCCGTCGAAGGCCAGCAGGCGCGACAGCACCCGCTTGACGTTGCCATCCAGGATGGCGATGCGCTCCTCGAAGCAGAAGGCCGCGACGGCCGCCGCGGTCGAGCGGCCGATGCCGGGCAGCTCCTGCAGCCCGGCCGCCGAGCGCGGGAACTCGCCGCCATGGCGCTCCACGACCGCCTGGGCGCAGCGATGCAGATTGCGCGCCCGGCTGTAGTAGCCCAGGCCCGCCCACAGGGCCAGCACCTCGTCCAGCGGCGCCGCCGCCAGCTCGCGCACGCTCGGGAAGCGCTCCAGGAAGCGCTGGTAGTAGCCCAGCACCGTCGTCACCTGGGTCTGCTGCAGCATGATCTCCGACAGCCAGACGCGGTAGGGATCGCGGGTCTGCTGCCAGGGCAGCTCGTGACGGCCATGGCTGCGCTGCCAGGCCACCAGCAAGACGGAAAAATCGCCGCATTCCTGGTGCCCGCCGGGCCGCCCCAAGGGCAGCTGCTGCAAGGCATCGGGGTCTTCCGGTCGCGCTGCCTTGCGCCCCCTCGGGGGGCCGGCTGCGGCCGCATGGCCGCGGGGAGGGGGGCTCACTTTTTTTGGCATGAGGGGCAGAAAAAAGTCGAACGCTGGCCCTGGACGATGCGGCGTATCGGCGTCGCGCAGACCCGGCAGGGCTCGCCCTCGCGGCCATAGACCTGGGCCTGCATCTGGAAGCTGCCGGCCACGCCATGGGCGTCGCGGAAATCGCGCAGGGTGGTGCCACCGGCCGACAGGGCCTGGCCCAGCACCTCGCGCACCGCCGTGGCCAGGCGTTCGCAGCGCGGGCCGCTGAGCTTCTCGGCCGGCGTGCGCGGGTCGATGCCGGCGCGGAACAAGGCCTCGCAGGCGTAGATATTGCCGGCGCCGACGACGATGTCGCCGGCCAGCAGGGCCTGCTTGATCGCTACCCGGCGGCCGGACAGGCCGGCCTTCAGGTGCTTGCCGTCGAAGCGCGGATCGAAGGGTTCCAGCCCCAGGCCGGCCAGCAGCTTGGCCGCCGGCCCCTGCTCCAGCGATTCGGACCAGACCACCGCGCCGAAGCGCCGCGGGTCGTGCAGGCGCAGCAGGCCGCGGCTGGTGCGCAGGTCGAAATGATCGTGCGGGCCCGGCGCCGAATCGCGCGCCGTGAAGGCAAGCGAGCCGGACATGCCGAGGTGCAGCAGCAGGCCGCCGCGGCGGCGCTGACTGGCCAGCGGCAGCCAGAGGTATTTGCCACGGCGCGTCACAGCGCCCACCCGGGCCCCCAGCAACTCGTCCTGATCAACGCCCAGGGGCCAGCGCAAGGGCTTGCCCAGCCGCAGTTCCAGCACCTCGGCACCCTCGATGGCAGATGCAAAGCTCAGGCGCGTGACTTCGACTTCGGGCAACTCGGGCATGGCCGGCATGATAAAGGTCCGGGGAATGACCGCCCGCGGCCAGGGGGCCTCCTAGAATCGACAACAATCCAGCAATGTGGCGCCCGCATCATGGGGCTGCCTTGCGTTTCCAGGAGCATTCATCCATGCCCAAGTCCCCCGTCGCCGCTCTGGCCCTTGCCGGCCTGCTGGCCTTGCTCGGCCCGGTCCAGGCTCAGGCCGCCAGCGCGCCGCCGCAGAACTCGGAGCTCGACGCACCGCTGTTCTACCAACTGCTGGTCGGCGAGATGGAGCTGCGCTCCGGCCAGCCGGGCGTGGCCTTCCAGGTGCTGCTGGACGCAGCGCGCCGCACGGCCGATGGCGAGCTCTACCGGCGCGTCGTCAACATCGCGCTGCAGGCGCGCGCCGGCGACCAGGCCCTGGTCGCCGCACGCGCCTGGCGCGAGTCGCTGCCGGAGTCGCTCGAAGCCCACCAGACCATCATCCAGCTGCTGGCCGCACTGAACCGGCCGGCCGAGGTGACCGAGCCCCTGCGCAGCTTGCTGCAGCTGACGCCCGAGGCCCAGCGCACCAGCGTCATCGCCTCGCTGCCGCGCCTGTTCCTGCGCGCGACCGAGCCCAAGAAGGTCTATGCCGCGCTGCAGCCCGTGCTGCAACCGGCCGCCGAGCAGCCGGCCACCCGCATGATGGCCCTGCTGGTGCTGGGCCGCATGGCGCTGAGCGCCGAGGATGCCGGCGCGGCCCTGGCCCTCACCGAGGCCGCCGCCAAGGACTTCCCCGAGGCCGACGAGCCCCTGATGCTGGCCCTGGATCTGATGGCCGTGAAACCCGAGGCCGAGCGCCTGGTCACCGCCCGGCTGCAGGCCAAGCCCGGCCACCATGCCCTGCGCCTGGCCTATGGCCGCACCCTCGCGCGCTCGCAGCGCGCGGCCGACGCGGCGCGCGAGTTCCGCTTCGTCACCGAGGCCCAGCCCGACGAGCCCCAGCCCTGGTACGCCCTGGGCGCGCTGGAGCTGGATCTGCGCCACCCCGAGGCGGCCGAGAAGGCCCTGCAGGGCTTTCTGGCCCGGCTGGACAAGGCGCCCGTCGACAGCCCCGAGGCGGGCAAGGATGCACGCCAGCAGGCCTGGCTGCTGCTGGCCCAGGCGGCCGAGATGCGTGGCGATCTGAAGGCCGCCGAGTCCTGGCTGCTCAAGGTCGACACGCCGCAGCGCCAGATGGAGGTGACCTTCCGGCGCGCCTCCCTGCTGGCGCGCCAGGGCCAGATCGACAAGGCCCGCGCGCTGATCCAGGCCCTGCCCGGCGAGCGCGACGAGGACCAGCGCGCCAAGCTGATGGCCGAGGCCCAGCTGCTGCGCGACGCCCAGCGCTGGGAGGCCGCCCATGGGGTGCTGGTGCAGGCCAATGCGCGCTTCGCCGCCGACGCCGACCTGCTGTACGAGCAGGCCATGATGGCCGAGAAGCTGGGCCGCATGGACGAGATGGAGCAGCTGCTGCGCAAGGTCATGGAGATCAAGCCCGAGCACTACCACGCCTACAACGCCCTGGGCTATTCGCTGGCCGAGCGCAACACCCGCCTGCCCGAGGCCCGCAGCCTGATTGCCAAGGCGCTGGAATATGCGCCCAGCGAACCCTTCATCGTCGACAGCCTGGGCTGGGTGGAATTCCGCCTGGGCAACCACGAGGAAGCCCTGCGCCTTCTGCGCCAGGCCTACAGCTCGCGCCCCGACCCCGAGATCGCGGCCCACCTGGGCGAGGTGCTGTGGGTCACCGGCCAGCAGGACGAGGCCCGCAAGGTCTGGGGCGAGGGCGCCAAGCGCGACCCCAAGAACGAGGCGCTGCGCGAGACGCGCCAACGCCTGAAGGCCGGCCGATGAGGCGAGGACTTGCCGGCCTGGTCCTGGCCTTGCTGACCCTGGGCGGTTGCGCCAGCCTGCAGCGCGAGGCCGCGCCGACGGCCGGCGACGGCGATCTGCACCTCTCGGGCCGGCTCTCGGTCCAGGTGGCCGGCGACAACAGCCGCGGCGGCGGCAATGCCGCCTTCGAGCTGCTGGGCTCGCCGGCTGCCGGCCGGCTGGAGCTGAGCACCCCGCTGGGCAGCCTGGTGGCGCGGGCGCGCTGGAGCCGCGAGGAGGTGCTGCTGCAGACCCCCAACGAGGAGCGCCGCTTCGAGGACCTGGATGCCCTGACCCGCGAGATGCTGGGCGAGGCCGTCCCGGTGGCCGCCCTGTTCGACTGGCTGCACGGGCGCCCCTGGCCGCAGCGCAGCAGCCATCCGCTGGCGGAGCCGGCCCAGGGCTTTGCCCAGATGGGCTGGCACATCGATCTTTCGCGTTTCGGGGAAGGCCTGATCGTGGCCACCCGGGCCGCCGAGCCGGCCGTGACCCTGCGCGCCCGGCTGGACCCCTGACAGTTCTTCATGCAAGCGATTTACGACGTTCCCGCCCCGGCCAAGCTCAACCTGTTCCTGCATGTGGTGGGCAAGCGCCCCGACGGCTACCACCTGCTGCAGTCGATCTTCACCCTGATCGACTGGGCCGACAGCCTGCATTTCGAGCGCCGCGGCGACGGGCTGCTGCAGCGCCATGACCGCGCCGATGCGATGGCGACCCTGCCCCCCGACGATCTGTGCCTGCGCGCCGCCAGGCTGCTGCAGGCCGAGAGCGGCGTCGGCCTGGGCGCCGACATCCATGTCGAGAAGCGTCTGCCGGCAGGTGCCGGCATGGGCGGCGGATCCTCCGACGCGGCCTCCACCCTGCTGGCCCTGAACCGGCTGTGGGACCTGAACTGGCCGCTGGCCAGGCTGCTGCCCCTGGGCCTGAAACTTGGCGCCGACGTGCCCTTCTTCCTGGGTGGGCGCAATGCCTTCGTCGAAGGCATCGGCGAGATCCTGCATCCGGTCGAGCTGCCCGCGCAGTGCTATGCCGTTCTCAAACCGCCCGCCAGCATCGCCACCAAGGAAATATTTTCGAGCCCCCTCTTGGCAAGATCGAAATCCGTGGCTATAGTAGCGGGCTTTCCTGCACACAACGGCAGCGACGACAAAAACGCAAGTTTTGAGTCCGAAGATGCCGATAGCGTGAAGCTGGATGCGCAAGGTGTCGCGAAGCTTTGCGGCGGTTTCGGTAGCAACGATCTACAGAAGCCGGCCGAAGCAAGCTGCCCCGAAGTGATCCAGGCGCTGCGGCTGCTGGAAGCCCGCTACGGCAACAGCCGCATGACGGGCTCGGGCAGCGCGGTCTTCGCGAGGGTGAGCAGGGAAGATGAAGACATGTCGAACCAGTCCATGGCGACAATGCTCCGGGATTTGCCTCGGGGATGGGCTGGCAAAATATGTCGCGGTCTGGATCGCCATCCGCTGTGCGGGTGGGCTTGAAGGATCGGCAAGGTTTTGGGGTGTTGCAGCTCTGCAGCGTCCTGTGTAGGGGAGTCGCCAAGTTGGTCAAGGCATCGGATTTTGATTCCGACATGCGAGGGTTCGAGTCCTTCCTCCCCTGCCAAATGTTTCAAGCGGTCCGCCCTGCGGGCTGCAGGTTTCAAGAGACCCGCCCTGCGGGTTTTTTGTCTTTGAAAGACCCGGACGCGCTGGCTGGCCTCGGGTCCTGCGCAAAGGATGGCCCGTGCTGCTCAATACCGTCCTCTTCACCGGTAACGCCAATCCGGTGCTCTCCCAGGAAATCGCCACCCATCTGGGCCTCGAGCTCGGCAAGGCCGTGGTCGGTCGCTTCTCCGATGGCGAGGTCACCGTCGAGATCCAGCAGAACGTGCGCGCCCGCGACGTCTTCGTGATCCAGCCGACCTGCGCGCCGACCAACGAGAACCTGATGGAACTCCTGATCATGGTCGATGCGCTGAAGCGCGCCAGCGCGCGCCGCATCACCGCCGTGATCCCCTACTACGGCTATGCCCGCCAGGACCGCCGCCCGCGCAGCACCCGCGTGCCGATCTCGGCCAAGGTGGTGGCGAACCTGCTGGAGACCGTGGGCGTCGAGCGCGTGCTGACCATGGACCTGCACGCCGACCAGATCCAGGGCTTCTTCGACATCCCGGTCGACAACATCTACGCCTCGCCGGTGCTGCTGTCGGACCTGAAGAGCCGCAACTACTCGAACCTGGTGGTGGTCAGCCCCGATGTCGGCGGCGTGGTGCGCGCCCGCGCGCTGGCCAAGCAGCTGGGCTGCGACCTGGCCATCATCGACAAGCGCCGCCCGGCCGCCAACGTCTCCGAGGTCATGCACGTGATCGGCGAGATCGACGGCCGCAACTGCGTCATCATGGACGACATGATCGACACCGCCGGCACGCTGGTGAAGGCGGCCGAGGTCCTGAAGGACCGTGGCGCCAAGAGCGTGTACGCCTATTGCACCCATCCCATCCTGTCCGGCCCGGCGATCGAGCGCATCGCCGGCTCGCAGCTGGACGAGGTCGTGATCAGCAACACCATTCCGCTGTCGGAGGCCGCCAAGGCCTGCGGCAAGATCCGCCAGCTGTCGGTGGCCTTCCTGTTCGCCGAGACCATCCGTCGCATCTCGGACGGCGAGTCGGTCACCTCGCTGTTCTCGGAGCAAAACAATAATTTCTGATCAGCCCGAGTAGCCCGTCGCCTTCGGTGCCGGTCAATCTCAGCGAGCAGAACAACAATTTCTAAGATTCAGAAGGCCGATCCGCAAGGGCCGGCCTTCTGTTGGGAAGAGCCTGGTCGCGGGCCTTCCACCCCGGGACGCCATGGTGGCGTTTCGGCATTTTTGGAGTCAGATATGAAATTCACCGCTTTTGAGCGCAAGCTGCAGGGGACCGGAGCGAGCCGCCGCCTGCGCAACTCGGGCAAGGTGCCCGGCATCGTCTTCGGCGCCGGCGAGCCCGCCACGATCGAGCTGGACCACAACGCGCTGTTCCACGCCCTGAAGAAGGAAGCCTTCCACAGCACCATCCTGGAGATGGAACTGAACGGCAAGGTCGACCAGGTGCTGCTGCGCGATGTCCAGTACCACCCCTACAAGCCGCAAGTCCTGCACGTGGACTTCCAGCGCGTGGACAACACCACCAAGATCACCAAGAAGATCCCGCTGCACTTCGTCGGCGAAGAGGAATCGGTGGCCGTGAAGACCGACAAGTGCACGGTCAACCACATCATCACCGAGCTGGCCATCACCTGCCTGGCCCAGCAGCTGCCCGAGTTCATCGAGGTGGACCTGAGCGGCCTGACCCTGGGTCACTCGCTGCACGTCAATGACCTGAAGCTGCCCGCCGGCGTCAAGGTCGTCGTGCATGGCAAGCCCAACCCCGCCGTCGCCACCGCCGTGGCCCCGGTGGCCGAGGAAGTCATCGTCGCCGCCGCTCCGGCCGCCGACGACGGCAAGGGCAAGAAGGGCAAGGGCAAGAAGTAAGCCCTGCGCTGCTTTTTCCTCCTGCAAAGGGCTCCCTCGGGAGCCCTTTTCTTTTGCCCGCCGCCCGCCACGGCCGGGCCGCAGACCCTCAGGGAACGCCGCTGGCGGCCCCAGCCTCCTGCCATGCCGATGGCAGGAACTCATGACTTTAGGGAGTTGGCTTGCGGCAGCGCTACACCTACAGTCGCGCCCATTGTCTGCCCTTCGCATCACCCCATGCGCGCGGCCAGCCCATCGCAGGAGAGTGATCCATGAGCAAGAAGACCCCGCAAGCCCGTTCCGCCCTGTACGCTTTGAGCCCCCTGTTGCTGGCCGGCCTGCTGGCGGCCTGCGGCCCGCAACAGCAGCAGGACCAGCATGGCGGCGGCCCGCCGCCGGTCTCGGTGGCGCCGGCGGTGCAGCGCGAGGTGCAGGATTTCGATGAATTCACCGCCCGGCTGGAGGCGCCCGACACGGTGGAGCTGCGCTCGCGCGTGGCCGGCACCCTGGACAAGGTGCATTTCAAGGAGGGTCAGCTGGTCAGGAAGGGCGAGCCGCTGTTCACGATCGACCCGCGGCCCTTCGCCGCCGAGGTCGCGCGCGCCGAAGCCCAGCTGGCGGCCGCACGCACCCAGGCCGAGCTCAGCGCCAGCGAACTGGCACGCGCCCAGAAGCTGGTCGCGATCCAGGGGGTCAGCCAGCAGGAGATCGACCAGCTGCGTGCCGCCACGCGCAACGCCGAGGCCAATACCAAGGCCGCCGAGGCGGCCCTCACCCAGGCCCGCCTCAATCTCGAGTTCACGCGCATCACGGCGCCGGTCACCGGCCGCAGCTCGCGCGCCAACGTCACGCCGGGCAATCTGGTGGGCGTCGGCGAGCCGGTGCTGACCACCCTGGTCTCCAGCGACAAGATCTACGCCTACTTCGACGCCAGCGAGGCCACCTACCTGAAGCATGTGCACGCCTCCCGCGCCGGCACCCTGCCCGCGCCACGTGGCCAGGCCGGCAAGGTGCTGCTGGGCCTGTCCAACGAGGAAGGCTATCCGCACGAGGGCCAGCTGGACTTCGTCGACAACCGCCTGAACCCGGCCACCGCCTCGATCCGCGGCCGCGCGGTGTTCGACAACAAGGCCGGCCTGTTCACGCCGGGCCTGTTCGCCCGCATCAAGCTGGTCGGCTCGGGCGCCTACCCGGCCACCCTGGTGCCAGACCGCGCGATCACCACCGACCAGACCCGCAAGCTCGTGCTGGTGGTCGGTGCCAACAACATCGTCCAGCCGCGCGAGGTCAAGCCCGGCGTCCTGCTGGACGGCATGCGCGTGGTCGAAGGCATCAAGCCCGGCGAGCTGGTCATCGTCGACGGCCTGCTGCGCGCCTTCCCCGGCGCGCCGGTGACGCCGCAGCGGCTCAAGGTGGACGACAAGGGCATGCCCATCCCGGCGGCGCCGCCCGCCCCCGCCGCCCCGGCGGCCTCCAAGTAAGCGAAGCGCGCGAAGGCCCCACCATGGACATCTCCCGCTTCTTCATCGACCGGCCGCGCTTCGCGACCGTGCTGTCGATCTTCATCTTCCTGGTCGGCCTGCTGGCCATCTTCCGGCTGCCGATCTCCGAGTATCCGGAAGTGGCGCCGCCGCAGATCGTCGTGCGCGCCCAGTTCCCCGGCGCCAACCCGCGCGTGATCGCCGAGACCGTCGCGACGCCGCTGGAGGAGCAGATCAGCGGCCTGGAAGGCATGCTCTATTACGAGAGCCAGGCCACGGCCGACGGGGTCATGACCCTGAGCGTCACCTTCCAGATCGGCACCAGTCCCGAGCAGGCCGAGACCGCGGTGCAGAACCGCATCAACCGCGCCCTGCCGCGTCTGCCCGAGGTGGTGCGCCAGATCGGCGTGACGACCGAGAAGCAGTCGCCCAACCTGACCATGGTCGTGCACATGGTCAGCCGCGACAACAGCCGCGACGCGCTCTACCTGCGCAACTACGCCAATCTGCAGGTACGCGACGAGCTGTTGCGCGTGCCCGGCATGGGCTCGGTCCAGCTGTTCGGCGGCGGCGACTACGCGATGCGCATCTGGATCGACCCGCAGAAGCTGGCCGGCCGCGGCATGACGGCCAGCGACGTGGTGGCCGCGATCCGCGAGCAGAACGCCCAGGTGGCGGCCGGCGTCGTCGGCGCCGCACCGACGACCAAGAGCACCGAGTTCCAGCTCGCCATCAACACCCAGGGCCGGCTGGCCAGCGAGGAGGAGTTCGCCAACATCATCATCCGCAGCGATCCCGCCACCGGCGCCCTGGTGCGCGTCAAGGACGTGGGCCGGGTCGAGATGAGCGCCAACTCCTTCGCACTGCGCAGCCTGCTGAACAACAAGGAAGCCGCCGCGAT
>Ga0255338_1002455_pt1 | contig 26972 bp, 26 predicted proteins | sample MeOH1_35cm_T4_19_FD_203715 | JGI IMG/M metagenome (GOLD analysis project Ga0255338, IMG submission 203715) | Sandy soil microbial communities from University of British Columbia, Vancouver, Canada - MeOH1_35cm_T4_195 | ecosystem: Engineered > Artificial ecosystem > Sand microcosm > Unclassified ...
AAGCCAAGACCGGCGGCGTGTTACGCAGAACCGGGCATACAGAAGCTGCGGTGGACCTGGCAAGACTGGCCGGCCTCGCACCTGCCGGTGTACTGGTAGAAGTGATGAACGAAGACGGTACCATGGCGCGTTTGCCACAATTGTTGGAGATCGCTAAAAAATTCGGTCTGAAGATCATTTCTATCAAAGACCTGATCGACTACCGGCTAAAAAGTGATTCACTGATCGAGGAACTGGTTCGGGTGGATATGCCCACCAAATACGGCCATTTTACGCTTGTGGCTTTTAAAGAAAAAACCACCGGTGCAGAACACCTGGCCTTGATCAAGGGCAGCTGGACAGAAGACGAGGCCGTTTTAACAAGGGTGCACAGCAGTTGTTTTACCGGCGATATTCTCGGCAGCTTCCGCTGCGATTGCGGCGACCAGTTGCACAAAGCCATGCAGATGGTTGAGCAGGAGGGCAAGGGAATCATTCTTTACATGAACCAGGAAGGAAGAGGGATTGGGCTAGTGAATAAACTCAAAGCCTACAAACTACAGGAAGAAGGAATGGATACCGTAGAAGCCAACCTGCATCTCGGTTTTGGCATGGATGAAAGAGATTATGGGGTAGGGGCACAAATCCTTCGTTACCTGGGTGCCACCAAATTAAAACTGATGAGCAACAACCCGCGCAAACGTGCCGGATTAAAAGGGTACGGATTGGAAATGGTAGAGATCGTTCCCATCGAGATCCACCCCAACTCGCATAACCGCAAATACCTTGAGACTAAGCGGGATAAATTAGGGCATGAGATACTGGGCGAATAGTATCTCGTGAATCGTCAATCGTGAGTGGTGAGTAAGGGTTTGGCAATCAGAATGTATTTACTCACTACTGACTACTCACATAACACCGGTATCATCACGAGTTAGGTTCAGTATAAAAGGAAAAGGTCTCAAACAAACTGAGACCTTTTCCTTTTATGATTACCTGTGGTGGCCCTGGTGGCCATGATCGGTATCTTCTTTTTCTTTCTCGTAGGCTTTGATGATGGCTTTTACGAGGCGGTGACGTACCACATCTTCCTCTGTTAATTCGATATGCGAAATACCATCGATGTTTTTCAGGATCCGGGTTGATTTTTCCAGACCACTGCGCATATTACGCGGCAGATCCACCTGGGTGGGGTCGCCGGTGATGATGGCTTTTGCATTGGCACCGATACGGGTAAGAAACATTTTTAACTGAAGATCATTCGTATTCTGCGCCTCATCCAGAATAATAAAAGCATTATCCAGTGTACGTCCGCGCATATAGGCCAATGGCGCAATTTCGATGGTACGGGTGCTCATATAGTAACCGAGTTTGTCGGCCGGTATCATATCATCCAGCGCATCGTATAACGGACGCAGGTAGGGATCGATCTTTTCTTTCAGGTCGCCGGGAAGAAAACCTAAACTTTCGCCGGCTTCTACCGCTGGGCGGGTAAGAATAATTTTCTTGACTACTTTATTTTTCAGCGCCCTAACTGCCAGCGCAACTGCGGTATAGGTTTTACCGGTACCCGCTGGTCCGATAGCAAATACGATATCGTTTCTATCAACCGCGTGCACCATTTTTTTCTGGTTCTGCGTACGTGCCCTCACGGTTTTACCGTTGGGGCCGAAAACGAGAATGTCGTTGGGATTGCGGTCAACAAAATTGTCAACGGTTTCTGCATCATCGCCACCCAGGATCTGTTCAAAGTAATTTTCACTCAGGTGACCATTGCGTTCGAGGTACTGAATGATGAGGTCGATCTTTTCTTTTGCTGTTTCTATTTGTTCAGGAGCCCCGCTCAGTTTTAATTGCGTCCCGCGGGAGAGGATCTTTAACAATGGGAATTTCTTTTTCAGCAAATCTAACTTTCCGTTATTAACACCAAAGAATTCGATGGGATTAACGGATTCGAGGTTAATGATGGTTTCTGTCAAACTGATTCGATTTAATGGATTAGTAAGATCTGAACTACTATTCCAAATTTAACTGGAAGACATAATAAAATCCTAACATTTCTTATACACAGATGTGGATAGTGTTTTGCGGTATATTGTCTGTTACCTGTAAGAAAAATCACTGTGAAGTTTCTGTGATTTTCCGGGAACCCCGCGGTTATAGCTTTTTCAAAGCAGCGATCGTAGCAACGGGATCTGCGGATTTGAAAACGGTATTGCCCGCCACCAGTACATCTGCGCCGGCTTGCAGGATAGCGCCAGCATTGTCCAGTGTCACACCACCATCGATCTCGATCAGCGTGGATGCGCCGCTTTCATTGATCATCTGTTTTAATGCGCGGATCTTATCGAGTGTTCGGGGTATGAATTGTTGTCCGCCAAAACCTGGGTTCACGCTCATCAGGCAAACCAGGTCAATGTCCTGGATGATATCGGTCAGGAGTGACACTGGTGTGTGCGGGTTCAGTGCCACACCCGCTTTCATGCCCAGGCTTTTGATCTGTTGCAGGTTGCGGTGCAGGTGTGGACAGGCTTCTACATGTACGGTAAGGATGTTGGCACCGGCTTTCTGAAAAGCTTCTGCATATTTACCGGGCTCCAGTATCATCAGGTGTACATCGCAAACCTTGGTAGTAGCTTTACACACTCTTTCAATTACCGGGAATCCAAAACTGATATTAGGTACAAAACTTCCGTCCATCACATCCAGGTGCAGCCAATCGGCCTGGCTGGAATTGATCATATCACAATCTTTCTGAAGATTCAGAAAATCGGCACTTAACAGGGAGGGGGCAATAATGGCCATGGTTCAATTTTGATGCTGCGAAATTGCGGAATTTATTGGTTGGCAGCGATTAAATTTATTTCACCCCTAAGCGGTTCAGCGCAGCGGCTGCTTCTGCTAATTTCGGATCCAGGGTTAGAGATTTCCGGTAATTATCAATCGCTTCTGCCGGCTGCTTCAATATTTCTTTGCATTTGGCGATCCAGTAATAGCCATCCGCATAGGTGTTTTTGATGGTAACCACCGTCTGGAATACCTGCAACGCTTCCCGGGTCTGGTGGTTGTCGAAATACAGGAAGCCTTTTTCCATATACGCTTCCATATAATTCAGGTCGTTGCGGATACAGCTATTAAACGATTCGATCGCTTTTGTATGATTTCCAGCTCTTGCGTAATAGACACCTGTAATAAAATAGCAATGGGCTGCATACTCTCTGCCCATTCCGGAAGCCATTAGTTCCTGGCAGATCTGCAAAGCCGTGGTATCTTTTTTCTCAGCCAGCAGGTTGGCCGCAGCCAGCATGGCATCGGGTGATGGGTAGATGCGGATGGCATACCGGTAAGACCGCAAAGCCCCGGTGGTATCCCGGGTATTTTCCTGCAACAGGGCCTTGCGGTACCAAAGGCCGTAGTTCAGACTGTCTTTTTTAATGAGGAGATCCAGTTGCTGTAAAGCCTGTTTATAGGCGCCCAAACTATCCAGGGCATCTACCAGTCTCATCCGTAGGCTGCTGCTGTCGGGGTTTTGTTCCAGCTTGGAGAGGAGGTTTTGTACCGGTGCCGGCATATCTTCCTGTGGCAGGGTGCCGGGTACTTTCTCTTTCGGATCGTTTTTACAGGCTGCCAGCAGCAGTACACAAAAGACGATTTTCCATGGTTTCATCCGGCAAAATTAAGCAGATACGGTCGCACGTGACATTTTTCTGACAGTGGGCTATTGCAGGAAACCTATTTTTGCCGAATATTAACAATTAACCATATGAAAAGAGGGGTCCTAATTTGGGTATGCCTGTTCGCAGGTATGGATCAGTTACTGGCGCAGCCACCACAGGCTATTGTAAATGATTCTGTTTTATTTGCCGGCGAAAAACATTTTAAAAATGTACGCCAGCTAACTTTTGGTGGCGATAACGCCGAAGCTTACTGGAGTTATGATGGCAAGAGCATCATTTTTCAGCGTACCAACCCCAAAGAAGGCGTAACCTGCGACCAGATCTTTATCGGAAAAATTCCTACCAAACCGGATGAGAAATTCACTTATAAAATGGTGAGCAGCGGTAAAGGCCGAACCACCTGCGCGTATTTCCTGCCCGATGGGAAACATATCCTCTATGCTTCTACGCACAAGGGAGCAGATACCTGTCCGCCTACACCCGACCGTAAAAAATACGGCAACCGTTATATTTGGCCGCTATATGATAGTTATGATATTTTCATGGCTGATCTGAATGGAAAGATCGTGAAGCAGCTTACCACGGCCAAAGGTTATGATGCAGAAGGAACCTTATCGCCCGATGGCAAAAAAATGATCTATTGCAGCGATAAAGACGGTGACCTGGATCTGTACATCATGAACCTCGCTACCGGCAAAGAAAAACGTGTGACCAATATGCTGGGTTATGATGGAGGTGCCTGGTTCAGTCCGGATGGCAAGAAGATTGTTTGGCGTGCCAGTAGGCCCAAAACCGCTGCCGAGATCAAAGAATACAAGGAACTGCTGGCAGAAGGCATGGTAGCGCCCACACATATGGAAGTATGGGTAGCGGATGCGGATGGCAAAAATGCCAAACAGATCACCAACCTGGAGCAGGCAAACTGGGCGCCCAATTTTACACCCGATAGCAAACGCATCATCTTCTGCAGTAACCATGAGTACAAAAGAGGATTCCCTTTCAATATGTACCTGACCGATATCAATGGCAAGGGCCTGGAAAAGATCAGCCGTGATAAGGGCTTTGATGCTTTCCCGATGTTCAGTCCGGATGGTAAAAAGATCATTTTCGCTTCTAACCGGAACAATGGCGGAACCAGGGATACCAATCTGTTTGTAGCAGATTGGGTGGAGTAGTGAATGGTGAATGGGCAATTGTGAATGGGCGTGTGGTAGAAAAGCCTGGGCATCTTTCATCATTGATAATTGACCATTGACAATTCACAAAGAAACTTTCGCTTTTTCCAAAACCCTGCTTTATCTTTCGCTTACAAAAAAACAACTGATATGCAAACAGGAATGGTACACTTACATAATTTTCTTCGTTGGGTAATTCTGATTTTGTTGCTGGTCTCTATTTTGAAAGCCTATAGCGGCTGGCAGGGTAAGAAGACTTTTGCAGCAGGCGATAAGAAGATCTGGTTATTCACCATGATCAGTGCACACATCACTTTATTGCTGGGATTGTACCAGGTGTTTCTGGGCCGTTATGGTGTATTGACCACTGTGTTACCGGAAGGTACCAGTGCCATGAAAGACAAATTCTTCCGTTTTTACTGGGTAGAACATCCGTTGGGAATGGTGATCGCTATTATCCTCATCACCCTGGGACATGGTATGGCTAAAAAAGCGGTAAGTGATGAAGTAAAGTATAAAAAAGCATTTTATTATTTCCTCATCGCCCTGATCGTGGTATTGGCCAGTATTCCTTGGCCTTTCAGGGAGATCGTGGGAAGACCCTGGTTTCCGGGGATGAATTAAACTGATTGAAAAAGCCGCATGATTGCGGCTTTTTTATTGAGGAAAAAGATTGTAACAGATGAACAGATGAACAAGGAACAGATGAAGTGTAGGAACCAGGGAACAGAAAACATAGAACTTAGAACATAGAACATAGAACACTGAACCTATAGGAAATAATCATTTTAATTACTGAATGGTAATTTGATTTTATACCGGTAGCGTGTACCGAACTGCTGTTCCAGTTTCAGTACTTCTTTGGTTTTCTTACTGACATAAAATACTTCGTGATTCTGCACGCGGTCAAAATCTTTGTGTTCGAGTAGCCAGCAATCGATCTGCTGCCCGTCAAAACCGGGAAGCAGGGCACTGCCGGTAACGGTATAATACACCAGTTTGGGGGCAGGGAATCCCGGATCGTAAAAGTTGATGGCAAATGTGGTGTTGGGTTTGTAGGGCAGGAGGGGGAATGTTTCCAGATCGAGATGCCAGTTTAATACATATTGACCGAAGGACTGTTCAAAAGCCTTGTAACGTTTTATGTTATTGCTGTCTGCGTCATGGCTGCTCACAGGGTTGCCATTGATCATCGCTTCCCGGCTGATAAAATCCCATCGACTGCTGGTATTGCCCTTGTTCCATACCTCATGTAACAACGGTGCAAAAGTTTTGCGGTCGTTCACAGAATACACTTTGTGTACCACCGTGTCATTGCTTTCCCATTCCTGGGTCACACTGATGGCTTCTTTGCCCTGGTAACTGAGCCGGTCTATCTTCCGGGTCCAGGTACTGAACCTGGACCGGCTGCTGTCTTTTCCCATTTTAAAATACACGAGCCACCGATGGGTGCCCGGCTGGAGCACGGACGGTCTTACATCTGTTGGCTTGATCAGTAAAGTGTCCATTTTATGGGTCTGCGCGATCAGGTGTCCGAGCAGGAAGAAAACCAGGATAGTCGTAAATAGTTTCATACAGAACGATTTAGAAAGCAAAAATGAAACAGAAAAAACACCGGTTGGAAGGAATTAAACGGGTGCCCCCTTTTTTTCAACCAATCTGTCCCGTAGCCATACGGTCGCATCCATTGAAAGAAATGCCCCGTTGATTTAAAAATGCGATGAGTTGAAGCGGTAAAAATTACATTTGTATCCTATGCTGAACATGGCCCGTACTGTTACGCTCAGGCAGATCCAATGGATTATCTGGATACTGGTATTCCTGATACATGTATTGTCCATCATGGCTTTTGATCCCTTCTACCAGGCCCTGGTATATGGGGCGCTGAATGTGAGTACGTATGTGCTGATCATTTACGGAAATGCATTGTTACTCCTGCCGCGGTTCTATGAAAAAAGACAAATGATCCTGTATGTGCTGCTGGCTTTGTTACTGATCTGCCTGGTGGCATTTTTCCGGTATTACAGCAGCTTTTATGTGTACAACCAGTTCTTTGCTGAGAAACCAACCCCCTTCCGCTGGTCGGGCATCGGCGCTTCTTTGATCACTTGTTTCCTGGTATATCTTACCAGTATCCTGTTTTATATCACACTGCGTTTTTTTCAACTTAAGCGGAAGCAGGAACAATTAGAGAAGCAACATGCAGAAGCGGAGCTTAACCTGCTGAAATCGCAGGTACAACCTCATTTCCTGTTTAATACGCTGAACAATATTTATTTCGTGGCACAGCGAGAGTCGCCGGCAACAGCCGCTTTGCTGGAAAAACTCTCGTTGATCCTGCGCTATTTTGTGGATGAAGCACCGAAAGAAAAAATCTCCCTCTCTGCGGAACTGAATTTTATCAACAGTTATATCGAACTGGAAAAAATGCGGATGCGTTATCCGCTAACGGTAAACATACACGAAAGAACTGACCGGGAACCGGTAACCGTACCCCCGATGCTGCTGATACCGCTGGTGGAAAATGTATTCAAACATGGGATAGATAAACGGAGAAACGATAATTTTATTAACCTGTCTGTGCTGGTACACGACGATCAGTTGGAAGTGCGGGTAGAGAACTTGCTGCTGCCGGCTTTGGGAAACCCCGATACTACCGGCACCGGTTTGCGCAACCTCCGGAGCCGTTTGACTTTGTTGTATGGCAGTCATTATACCTTGCAGGCAGGAGAGACTGGCAACCTGTTTGTGGCACAGTTAAGCATACCCTTATGAAAAGCATCACCTGCATCATTGTAGAAGATGAACCGCATGCACTCCGGTTACTGGAGGATCATATTGGCAAACTCTCCTTTCTGCAACTGGAAGCTCGTTTTTTTGATGCCATGGAAGCCCTGCAATACCTGCAACAGCATACCGTTGACCTGATTTTTCTGGATATCAATATGCCCGGCCTGTCTGGCATGGATATGGCGGCCATGCTTCCGCCGCAACAGAAGCTGATCTTTACAACGGCCTATTCTGAATATGCGCTGGATAGTTTTGAATACCAGGTGGTGGATTATTTATTGAAACCCATCAGCTTTAAACGGTTTATGCAGGCAGTGAATAAATTAACCGCGTTTATGCCACCCGAAGAGGCGGCCCCGGTGGTTAACAGCCCGTCTGAAGAAAACGATTTTCTCTTTGTAAAAAGTGGCAAACAGGTGCATAAGATCGAGTACGATGCCATCTGTTACCTGGAAGCTTTGAAAGAATATATCGCGATTCACACCGAGACGGAAAAGATACTGGTGTATAAACGGATGAAAGAAGTAGCGGAACAATTACCTCCGCAGTTTATACGGATCCACAATTCCTATATTGTAAATCTTCGCCACATTAAAAATATCGAATCCCATCTGGTAACGGTAAAAGGAGAGAGCCTGCCGGTAAGCAATGGGTACCGCCATCTTTTCCAGCAAAGGATACAGGAAAAACTTTTGTAAAGCCTGCTAAGCAAATGACTGTATCTTTTGCCGTCACAGTTTCCAGTCTGCTCTCATCAGGCTTATGAATTGTTTCATCTCATCCATTGTACCCACACTTACTCTAGCCCATTTCCCATCTGGATAAGTACCGGAACGGAGGATCACGTTTTTGGCTAACATGTCTTTCGAAAAATCACCCGGATAGTTACCTAATGGGAAAAACAGAAAGTTAGTATAAGAGGGAATACAATCGATTTTCATCTCTTTCAGCGAACGGAAAGTATAATCACGTGCAATGGCATTTTGCTGTTTACAATAGGTGGTATGTGACTCATCTTTCAGACTGGCCAAAGCTGCTGCAGCGGCGAGGTTACTAATATTCATTTTTGAGTTGGAAAAATGGTTGTCATTCAATTCTTTGATCAGGGAAGCATGGCCTGCTACAAAACCCACCCGAAGCCCAGCCATGGCGTGGATTTTTGAAAAGGTACGCACCACCATCACATTCGGATTTTTATCGATAAGACCGATCATGGAAAGATTATCCGGAGCATCCAGAAAATCAATATACGCTTCATCTACTATGACCACTGCTTTTTTAGCGGCTTCGATACAGAAATCTACCAGTTTCATCGATGATACAATGGTGCTGCTGGGATTGGCAGGATTACAGATATATACCATTTGTGTATTGCCGTCAATGGCTTTCAGCATGGCAGGGAGATCATGTGTTTTCTGCGCGGTTAGTGGTACTTCAATTACTTTGGTGCCTAGTTTTTTGGCTGTATTGGGGAGTGTGGCAAAAGTAGGTGTTGCCGTTACCAGGCTTCCTTTTGTAAAATGTCGGGCCAGTTTTCCCAATGCATCCCCCGAGCCTGCTGTAGCCAATACCTGGCTGCCGCTGATCTTATAATAATCCGCTATGGTTTTCTCAAAGTTCTGTAAAGAGGCTACATTGAACTGATAGCGATGCGCCTCGTTGATCATTTCCAGTATGGCTTCTTTTGCCTTGGGTGAAATACCATAGGGATTTTCATTAGAGCCCAGATTAATGAGTCCCTGCTCCCTGCCAAAATTCCTTAACAAACCTTCTTCATTGGCCATAGAGGGAAGTGAAAACCCAAGAGTCAGTGCAGCGAGTGAATTCGTTTTTAACCAATCACGGCGGTTGATAGAAGCGGACATAAGCTGAAGTTTAGAAGGAGAATATACGATTTTTTGCGTTTCCTGGTCGCCCAGCTCAGATCATGTATACTATATTTTCAGCTAGTTCGGCGGATAACTATTTGACTCCCAACTCTATCACTTCACAATTTTTCATTTCCTTTCCGTCGATGACAAAACGGATCATGGTCCGCACTTTATGCCAGCCCTGTTTACCGGCCGCACCGGGGTTCATGTGCAGACAATTCAATGTATCATCATACATCACTTTCAGAATATGCGAATGGCCACTGATAAAGAGTTGCGGTTTGTGTTGTAGAATCAATGGTTTTGATTGTGGGTTGTATTTGGGGGGATATCCGCCAATATGTGTCATCACTACTTTCACCTGTTCACATTCCCAGATCAATGTTTCTGGAAAAAAGCCACGGATATCCTGTCCGTCAATATTGCCATACACCCCCCGCAGCGGTTTGAATTGCTGTAATGCCTTTGATACGGCATCCGTTCCAAAATCGCCCGCATGCCAGACCTCGTCGCAGTCGGTAAAATGTTTGAATACTGATTCGTCCAAGTAATCATGCGTGTCTGAAATGAGGCCGATTTTTGTCATACAACTGCTAAGTTACTGGCCGGATCAATAGGATACTACTTGATTTATTTCTGGTTATCTTAGTTTTCCCTAATGCTATAGAAACCCTTTCAGGTATGAAAAGAATTGTTTGTTGGGCTGTTGTTTTTGTGATCATCCTGCCATCCTGCCGCACCAGCCGCCGCATGGATTGGCCTGTGTGGAAGGGCGAATTGCCGGCTACAACCGGTACCGGCTTCTATCAATCGGTAGCGGCCGCCAAATGGCAGGAGAGGGATTCACTGGCCAAACAGGAGATCCTGGCAGGTAACCTGCCTTCTTTTCTCCGGAAATTTGTTCGGATCAATCTTTCGCTCACCGATCGTGTTACCGGGAAAAAAATGAAAGCATTTTACTATGTGGCACCAGATTATTTATCGTTGGGTACGGATGAAGACTGGGCCCGGATTCCCCTGACACCCATGGCTGCACAGGTTATTGCCGATAGCTTTTTTTGTTTTCTGCCCACCCGTAAAATGGTCAATGATATCTATGAACAGGCTACCATAAAACTGGCACCAGTGCCGATGCATGCGTTCCGCGACAGTTCCGTTACCATGTGGCAGCATCACCTGATTGTAGAAGGACAAAGAAAGGGACGCAGGGGGTTGATTGCCGGTATCAAAAAAGATGTGGTGCTGTCCGGCAAAGTCAGTCGCGATCCCCGTCCCAACCGCGAAGCTATTTACGGCTGGCACAAACCGGATGGCAAACCCATACAACCGCTGTATACCGGACATATCAACTGGTGGGTCGATTACAGCCATGGCATTCGCCTGGTGTACCGCACTATCTGGGTAAACGGGAAACCCATGGATTATACAGAGGTGCTGAAAGACCCCTTGCTGCAGAAATTACTCTGCGATGAGGAATGGTGTGATTTTGTACGGTATTAAGGAGATAAAATAGATCAACCCTCACTCCAATGCTACAAATATCTTTCTTCCAATACGACTTTATGGTGCAGTAAATGTCCGAACAGAATAAAACCAATGGCATTGGCTGTAACCGGCAGGTCGCTGGCAATACCTTGTTCAGCCAGTTGTTCCTCACTTAACGATAAAAGCAAAAGATCAGTGGCTTTGCGAACAGCCTGAAACTCTTCCTTTAATGAAGCAAGTGTTCGTGCATGGGCATGGGAACTGAGCGCATAACTGTCTTCATCAAAAGAGGCGAGTGGCGTTTTGTCTTTGCGGGCGATGCGTAACACACGGTAAGAAAATATTCTTTCTGCATCTATCACATGCTGCAGCAGTTCTTTAATGGTCCATTTGCCTTCTGCATACCGGTAGTCGGCTTTCTCTTCGGGAAGTTGGGTGTAGAAATCATGCATAGAAGCTGCATAGCGGGCTACGGCCGCTGCTACACTGTCTGCTTCCACTCTTGCGATGTACCTCGAAAAATAGGGAGGGAATTCGGAAGATTGTGGTCTTGCCATCAGGATTTTGGTTTGGTGTTTTTCTGAATAGTTACATTGGAAATCTTCACAGGCTCTTTGCTGGCTATAGATACAGCCGCCCTTGTGGTATCGGCACTCTGAACCGCTTTGTAGGCGTTAATGATACCGCCTGTTTTACTTAGTATGGCAAAGGGAACTTCTTCATTTTTGGAGCCAGGTTTGATCGCCTGTATCGAAGGATCGGGTTTGATCGAAGATTCTTCAATGATCTTTTTAACCTGCACAGCAGTTAACTCTGGATAATAACCGCGTATCATCGCCGCCAGGCCGCTAACGATCGGGGCCGACATGCTGGTTCCTTTCAGGTTACCATATTGTTTGCCTCCGGGAAAAGTGGAGTAAATTCTTACGCCCGGTGCAAACACGTCTACATTCTGTTTGCCATAGTTACTGAAATCAGCCGCAATACTGCCACTGATCCTGGGATCACTGCTGGCACCTACGGTGATGAAGTTTGACGCGTTGGTATTCCATTGCTTCAGCCATGGATTGGGGAAGTTCTCTTTTTCATCGAGATCGTTGCTTTCATTACCCGATGCGTGTACGATCAGTACATCGTGCAATTCGGCATATTTTACCGCACTGTCTACCCATCTTTTTTCTGGGGAGAAAGATTTACCAAAACTCATATTGATCACTTTTGCGCCGTTATCCACCGCATAATGAATGGCCAGTGCCACATCTTTGTCGTATTCATCCCCATCGGGTACCACCCGCATCATCATCAGTTTCACATTGTCTGCCACGCCATCGATACCCATGCCGTTGTTACGCTGTGCAGCAATCAGTCCGGATACATGCGTGCCGTGTTTGGCGCTGTTCAACGGACCCATCACATCGTTATTGCCATAAAAGCGGTCTGTAATGTCTTCGTAATTGTCTTTCACGATCTCTGCCCGGTAATCCACCGGTGGAGTGTCCTTGGATTCGAAGGCCATTTTCTTCCCTTCCACATATTCATCCAGGTCGGTGATGGTATTGGTGTTTTTTTCATCCGGATCGATGCCGATCATTTTGATACAGGTGAGATAACCAAACTTGGCTTCACGAGCGGCTTTTGTCTGTGGCTCAAATCTTTCCAGTTTTTCACAGGTATACTCTTCGCAGCCCATTTCCTTGCGCAGCACTTTATCGTGGCGTTTGATGGCTTTGGCGGTTACTTCCACAAACATCAGTTCTACCTGTTCGTCGGAACTGAAACTGAGTTCGTTGGCAGCTTTGCGCCAGATCACGTATTGTTCCCGCTCATTGCCAACAAGAGAAGCGGTGTCTACCGACTTACCAGTGAATTTACCCTTTAAGCGATGATATACCCTTGATCGCTCATCTGATGTTCTGCATACATCCCGTCCGTCTTTGCCGCCCAGAAAATTCCATCCATACACATCATCCACATAACCGTTCCCGTCATCATCTTTTCCGTTGCCGGGAATTTCTTTGGGATTACGCCAGAGGATATTCTTCAGGTCCTCATGGGTCGTATCCACCCCTGAATCCAATACCGCTACGATCACGGGTTTGGCTGATTTCTTTTTTTCCTTGAGAAAAGTATAGGCTTTGTTGAGGCTGATGCCATAAAAAGAATCCTGTGCATAATCCAGCAGATGCCAGCCCTTGGGGGCTTCGGTTTGTGCATGTCCCTGTTGGTACATGAAAGGCAGGGCCACGATGGCTAAGACAATCCCACGACGCATCATTGTGTAAAAGTGTTTTCTATTCTTCAAATTTGAGAAATGATCATGATAAAATAACAATTGCCCCCTCGTTTTAGGAAAACATTAATTGTAGTGGGACTTACTTGTTATTTTATTGATTATCAGCCGACTATTAACCGCAAATTCGCAGGTAACGGTGCAGGTATCTGCGGCTTTTCAAGGCTGTTTTACCGTTTAACCGGTAACAGGTCAGCAGGGGTAAGCGCATTGCTTAAAAGCTTACCAAACAGTTCCCATCTTTTAGCGGGTGCTGTTTCTGTGCCGCCATTGGTTTCTATGTAATTTTTCACCAGGTCTTTCCCGTAATTATAATTGATCACATAACTGCGGTTTACCCGGATAAAGCTGATGGATTTCAGCGCCGTTTCTTCGTTATTCAACCCATATTCTTTCAGCCAGCGCAGTGCTTCTGCTTCGCTCATGGTACCGTTCAATAAACCCCTTGCTACTTCATTGCGTACATAATTCAATTGGCCTTTCAGCTCCAGTGCTGTGTAATAGCGGTCAAGATCGGTGGTGTCAAGCCCGGCCAATGGCAGTAATACCTCTTTGGTAAAGGCATTTTTCTCCTTGCCCGGAAAAGTAACTTCGATACCGTAGTTGGCACTGCCTTCGGCGATGAGTGATTGCGGACTGAATAGCGGATACAAGGAGATCTCGATCCAACCTTTACCAGCGTATAGATTTTTCTCCAGCAGCATATTGTACACATGGTGCCCGGGATAACTTTCATGGCTTCCCACATCAATGGCTTTCTCAATAAAGATCCTGAGATCGGTGTTGAACTGTACGAGGCTTTGGTAATGCCCCTTGTACCAGTTATACCCGCTCCAGGGTTTGTTGGTCACATATTTCAGTGTAAAATCTTCTTCAGCCGGCAGGGTATAATGGGCTTTGGTTCGTTTGCGGCATTCGGCGATCGCCGTTTTGAAAACCGTATCTATTTTGCCGCTGGGAATGATGAAACGGTTGGCCAGTTCCTGGAAGCGGTTGTTGAGGGCTCCTTTGCCTGGCAGTATACCATCCAGTTTTGCCACCAGTTGCTGAAAATGTGCTTCCGGATAAGTGGGTACGGTTACCCCGAATAAGGCGTTGGTTTCTTCATCGAAGGATGATAACTGACCCGCTACGATCCGGATCCTGCCGGCAAAAGCGGTTAGCTGGGCATTGATCCAGCGTACCCGGGCCAGCAGGGTGTCATTTTTTTCTTCTCTGGTCAGTGTATTGATCTCCTCCGTTAATTCCTGCACGGCATTCAATAAACTGTCTTTGGGAAATACCGCCGCTTTGTTACCTGTGGGGCGTAAAGAATCGGGCCCGTAATAGGCATCTACGAATGCTTCATCGTATTGGCCAATGGTAAGACCCAGCCGAATATATTTTTCGGCCAGCCGGTTCAGTTGTACACCGGCGTTGGGTGTGGTGGTTGGTTGCGAACAAGCAACAGCCAACAACAGGAGGGAGAAACAGATGATTTTTTGCATAGTAGTATCGTGTAGGATAAAGTTGCTGTTATTCCGGCAATCTGCCCGGTTTTTACCGGTAAAATACGGGTAGAAAGGGTTGGTTATTGCGGCTGCACAAAAAATCAGGGCAGTATATAGAACCGGAATCCGGCAAACTCCTTATATTAGGTTTAGGATTTTGCCCGGAAGGATTCGATATCCCCTAAACGATTGTTATGTCTTATACCACTACCGTACGCATGGAATGGGTGCAGCAATGGATTGCCGATAAACGCGAGCTGCATACCATTGAAGAAGAACTCAGGCGATTGGGCCTGGCTGCCGAACATATTGAGGGGCATTTAACAGAATATAAAAAACTCAGGCATTCGAGGCGGCTTACTACTGGGTTTATCTGGCTGGGTATCGGCGCTTTTCTCGGGTTTGTCAGTTGCTTACTTTCGCTTACGAATCCTTTCCCCGCCTTATATTACTGGATACTTTACGGACTTACTTCAGTGGCCATTGCACTGATCTTTGTAGGTCTTTATTTTATTTTTGAGGACTGAGAAATTATCGCCGGCTTTCTTTAATGGCTTTGATCAGTTTGTTGTTCCTTCTTTCAGCACGCGCATTCTGCAAAGATATAACGGCCCACAAAGCGGCCGGCAACCAGCCCAGCAGGGTTAATTGCAACAACAGGCAGATCACTGCCGTAAAGATCTTTCCCCTGAAGAAGAATGACAGAAAGGGGAAAAGAATGGCTAATAACATATCCCTGATTGGTTGTTATGGTAACAGAAGCTGCTCATGCCTTACAGGTCAAACACGATGCCCTGTGCCAGTGGCAGTTTATCGCTCCAGTTAATGGTATTGGTTTGTCTGCGCATATAGGCTTTCCAGGCATCGCTGCCACTTTCACGTCCACCGCCGGTTTCCTTTTCTCCACCAAAAGCACCACCAATTTCAGCACCACTGGTTCCGATATTCACATTGGCAATACCGCAGTCGCTGCCAGCATGTGAGAGGAAACGTTCTGCTTCGCGCATATTCAATGTCATAATGGAAGAAGATAGTCCTTGTGGTACACCATTCTGCAAGGCAATCGCTTCCTCCAGTGTAGTATATTTCATCAGGTAGAGAATAGGGGCAAAGGTTTCATGTTGCACAATGGCCATTTCATTCTTTGCTTCGGCAATACAGGGTTTTACATAACAACCGCTTTCATAACCCTTTCCTGCCAGTACGCCACCTTCCACCAGGAAACGGCCGCCTTGCGCTTTGCACTGTTCGATGGAATGCAGGTACATTTTTACGGCATCGGTATCTATCAAAGGACCTACATGGTTATGTGTATCCAGCGGATCGCCGATGCGTAACTGGTCATAGGCTTTTACCAGTTTGGCAGTAAAACTGTCGTATACAGATTCGTGAATGATCAGTCTGCGGGTAGTGGTACAACGCTGTCCGGCAGTGCCCACGGCTCCGAATACGGCACCGATCAGCGACATATCCAGGTCTGCATCTTTGGAAATGATGATGGCGTTGTTTCCACCCAGCTCCAGGATGCTTTTGCCCAAACGGCCGGCTACAGCGGCACTCAGTGCTTTACCCATGCGGGTAGAACCGGTGGCCGATACCAACGGGATGCGGGTATCATTACTCATCCATTCGCCAACTTCCCGTCCGCCCTGTACCAGTCCATTCACGCCTTCGGGTACATTATTTTTAGTAAATACTTCTGCTACAATTTTCTGTACGGCAATGCCGCATAAGGGGGTTTTTTCACTGGGTTTCCAGATGGTCACGTTTCCGCAAACCCATGCCAGTGCCGCGTTCCAGCTCCATACGGCCACGGGGAAGTTGAAAGCGGAAATGATGCTGACAATCCCCATAGGGTGCCATTGCTCGTACATGCGGTGGGCAGGGCGCTCGCTGTGCATGGTTAAGCCATATAACTGGCGGGAAAGACCTACGGCAAAATCGCAGATATCGATCATCTCCTGCACTTCTCCATATCCTTCCTGCAAACTCTTGCCCATTTCATAACTCACCAGTTTTCCCAGTGCTTCTTTGTTGGCACGAAGGGCATCGCCTACCTGTCGCACAATTTCGCCGCGCTTGGGAGCGGGCCACATGCGCCAAACGGCAAAAGCTTCCTGCGCTTTGGCGATGGTTGCTTCGTAGGCAACTGTGTCGGTAGCTGTTACGGAACCGATGGCTTTCCCGTCAACGGGCGAGAAAGAATCGATTTGGGTGCCATTACTGTTAATCCATACGGTACCGGTAGAAGTACCGTGATTCTGAGCGGTGATGCCGAGTTGTTTGAGGAATTCCATGGTGCAAAAGTACCACCAAACAGGATATCACCCAACCCCCTGTACACCGGCGTTAAAAAATAGAATGCGTCCGGCAGGCAGCTGCTGATCGGGATCAGCGGCGGAAAGGGATGTTTATAGCGTAAAAGTTAGTATCAAGTGGTTGAAGGATAACGGTTACTGTGTAAAGCCGGAAAATGAAAAAGGTACCACCTGTTGAGAACAACCGCTGGTACCTTTCATCAAAACCTTGCATGAAACATTTATGAAAAATGATCACTGTAAAAGTATTTATCGTTACAACATTGTTCAATTTATATAGGCGAGCATGCCTATTGAATCGGGGAATTACTTGGTTTTGGAAATCGTTAACAACTGGTCGTATACCTGACTATAGCTGCTGCCGATAGGAATTTCTTTACCGGCGGTCCAGAGTTTGGTTTTACTGAACTTTTCGATACGTGCCAGCGGCACAATAAAAGAGCGATGTACCCTTACAAAATCCCGGGAAGGAAGTTTTTCCTGTATACTTTTGAGTGTCATCAAAGTAAGTACGGGATTGGGTTTGATATAAATTTTGATATAATCGTCCAGTGCTTCTATCAGCTCAATGTCTTTCAGATTGATCTTCATGATCTCATAGTTCACTTTCACGAAGATGGAATTGAGCTGCAGTTCCTGCGAACTGAGGAACTCGATATACTCTTTTACCTTGTAACAGGCTTTCAGAAAACGGTCGTACTCAAAGGGCTTCAGCAGGTAATCCACAGCGTCTACGTTGAATCCCTCCGCCGCAAAATCCTTATATGCGGTTGTGAATACGACAGGCGGTTTATGCGCAAGCGATTTATAGAACTGCATGCCGTTGATATCGGGCATCTGTATGTCGAGAAAAAGCAGGTCTACCGTATTTTCCTGCAGCCAGGCTTTGGCTTCGTCTGTATTGGTGAAAGTTTTTTCCAGTTTCAGGAAGGAGATCTTACTGCAATACTCGTTAATGAGTTGCAGCGCTAAGGGTTCGTCGTCTATGGCTATACAGTGTATCATCAGGTCACAATTTCCAGGTAAACATTATAATAATTGTCTTTCTCGAAACTGGTCAGTTTGTGTTTGCCGGGGTACATCAGTTCCAGTCTCCTTTTAACATTGTTAATGCCGATACCGGTATTTTCCATCAGGTTGTTTTCTGAAGGTACAATATAATTCACAGCCGTAAAGATGATCCTGTTCCCCTCCGTTCTGATCTCGATAGTGATGCTGGACGCTTCCTTGGTACTGACCCCGTATTTAAAAGCATTTTCTACAAACGGGATAAAAAGCAACGGGGCTACCAGCAGGTTATCGGTAGATCCTTCTGTTGTAAAATTCAGTGTTACTTTATCTGTTAGCCTTACTTTCTGCAGATCGATAAAATTGTGCGTGAATTCCACTTCATTCTGCAGAGGAACAAGGTCCCGCTGCGTTTCTGTAAGGATATACCGCATAATGGAAGATAGTTTCATCACAGCAGGCGCTGTTTTCTCACTTCTTACCACGGCCAGTGAATAAATATTATTCAGTGTATTGAAAAAGAAATGCGGGTTTACCTGCGATTTCAGGAAAGACAATTCGGTATTCAGTTTTTCATTCTCGGTTTCCTTGCGGTTCTGTTCCGTACGCAGCCAGCGCTGTATCACAGAGATACAGGTACCCACCGTAAAGATCAGCAGAAAAAGTACGGTGTTATAAGGATCCGCCACGGGCCTTCTTCCCCGCATATAACCGGTAAACCTGGGCTTGCCTTTAAAAGCCGGGTTGCGGATAAACTCGCGGTTATTGGGATTAAAGGGTTCGGGTTCCGCTATGAGAAAGGCAATCTGTTTGGGGGCATAGAGAAATACCACCAGGCAGACAACGATCGACAGAATATAATAAAACCATTTTTCTTTAACCAGGAAACGCGGAATCAACAACAAGGTATTGAGGTAGTAGAACAATACCAGAAATACATTATTACAGATGATAGAAGCCAACTGGTGATTGCTCATACTGAAATCGCGCAGGCGGGGAAAGAAAACCAGGTAGGGTAGGGTGAAAAAGCAAAGCCAAGCCGCACTGTGCGCAATCAGCGTTACTACTTTCTTGTTGTTATTAATGGGCATATATCAGCTGGTTTAAAAACTCATCACATATTTGGTCCAGAAGCGCTGCTCTTTCATGCGGCTGTCCACACTCCCGAAACCGGCACCGCCACCGCCGGTATTGCCACCACCCGCACGTGCTCCGCCGGTTCGTCCGCTACCACCGCCTGTGGGTCTGCCGCTTCCGGCCGGAACGCCCACCAACTGGGTGCTAACGACGGTTGGTCCGGCGGCATTTGGCATCTCCATTTCATTGATCTTCCATCCGATCCCCAGTGTTTTGCCGGTAAGGGCAGTTTGTCCTCCCAGAAAACTGAGCGGCACCAGGTATTCGATATAAAAATGGTTGGCATCATCCCAGTCAAAAGCCAGGTTGACGCTATTGGTCTGACTGATCAGCTGGTTTCGGTTTTCCTTGTCATCAAAGCCGAAAGTTTTCAGCAGAATCATGGTAGCCGCCAGTCTTTCCCGCATTTCTTTGGGATCCGGTCTGCCAGCTTCGCCCGGCTCACCACCCGGTCTGCCGCCACGTCCGCTACCGCCTTCTCTTTTAAGCGGGAAGCTGATGCCGGTTCTTTCTCTTTTCCTACCCTTGGTATCCATGTACAGATCCATGCCAAGTGTCATCATCTTCATCTGCAACTGTGGATCTGTTACTTTGACGGCCAGGTACAGATTGTTGGCATCATGGTCTATCGCATATTGTGTATTCGTTTCTTTATCTGTTTCAAACCTGCCCGGATTCCATTCATTGAGATTGCCATCCAGGATATGGTTGATCTTCACTGAATCACTGACCCTCTTCGCCTGCACGGGGGTTAACTGGCAGAGCACTGGCAGTAAGGCCACGAAAAGTTTCTTTTTCATATGCAGAGGGTTTGTATCAAATCTATTCAGCCCTTGCAAGCCGGTAAAAGATTATGGGTGAAAATAAGGGTCTTATCGGTGAAGAACTCAGTAAGATTCCTGCTGGTTGGGGAAATCCCGCGATTTTACGTCCCGGATATATTGTTGCACTGCGCCGGTTACCTGCGTTTCCAGGTCCAGGTACTGGCGCAGAAAACGGGGTTTGAAAGCGTTGTTGATCCCGAGCATATCATGCATCACCAATACCTGCCCGTCGCAATCGCCACCGGCACCAATGCCAATGGTCGGGATCTGTAGTTGCTGACTTACTTTTTTGGCCAGCTCTGCAGGAATTTTTTCCAATACAAGGGCAAAACAGCCAGCTTCCTGTAACAGCAATGCGTTCCGGATCAGTTTCTCTGCTTCCGCCTCTTCTTTTGCCCGAACGGTGTAAGTGCCGAACTGGTAAATAGACTGTGGCGTAAGTCCGAGATGCCCCATCACCGGGATCCCTGCCGCCACAATACGTTTGATGCTGTCGATCACTTCTTCGCCACCTTCCAGTTTCACCGAATGACCACCGGCTTCCTTCATGATACGGATGGCAGAGGCCACGGCGATATCCGGATTGGACTGATAGGAACCGAAAGGGAGGTCCACCACTACCAGGCAGCGATTTACACCACGTACCACACATTGCGCATGGTAGATCATCTGGTCGAGAGTGATGGGCAGGGTGGTTTCATGCCCGGCCATTACATTGCTGGCACTATCACCCACCAGGATCACATCAATGCCTGCGGCATCAAAGAGGCGTGCAAAAGAATAATCATAGGCAGTGATCATAGAGATCCTTGCGCCCTGGGTTTTCATCTGCTGTAAAGTATGGGTGGTGATCTTTTTGATCTCTTTATGGGAAGACATTTGAAAAGATTTTAAAAGGACAGGAAAAGGGAATATGCCTCTGCTTTAGAATAAAACATATTCAAATGCGGGAATAAAAATAGTAAGATTTGCAAGATTCTCCCATACTGCTTCAAAATCCCAACAGGATTCAGGAAGTAATGCCTTTGGCAGCCAGTTCGTAGTACAGGTGCTGGATCAGGCCATCTGCCAACCCGATTTTCGGTACATAGATCTCTTCCGCATCGGCCCAGCGCATGACGTTGATATAAATCTGCAGCGCAGGTACGATCACATCGGCCCTGTCTTCGCGTAGTTTGTAGATATTGATCCTGTCTTCCAGCGAAAAACTGGCGATCTCTTTGTAATAATCTTTCAGCAGTTCCAGGTTCAGGGGTTTGCCGTCTTTCTTTTTACTCAGCGAGAATACTTTGTTGATATTACCACCTGTACCGATCGCGGTGATCTGTTTGAATCCTTTGGTTTTCAGCTTGATGAAATCCTTCATTTCATCCCACTTCACTTCGTCCACCATGTCTTTCAGTAAACGGATGGTGCCGATATTGAACGACTGCTTGAATACCAGTTTGCCATCGGCAAAAAAAGTAAGTTCGGTACTGCCACCGCCTACATCTATGTATAAATAACTGTGCTCGGTATCCATGTGTTCTGCTACATGGTTCTCGTAGATCAGAGATGCTTCCAGATCGCCGCTGATGATCTCGATCTCCAGCCCGGTTTCCAGTTTCACTTTCCGGATCAGATCGGAGCTATTGCTGGCATCGCGCATGGCACTGGTGGCGCAGGCGATCACATTTTTTACACCATACGCGTTAATGAGGTGTCCATAGGCTTTCATGGTCTGTAATACCATACCTCTTTTTTCCTTGGAGATCTCCCCTTTTTCAAATACATCAAACCCGAGGCGTAAGGGTACGCGTACCAGGTTCAGTTTATTGAACAGGGGATTGCCCTCACGGTCCTGGCTTACTTCGGTGATCAGTAACCTGGCCGCGTTACTCCCGATATCAATGGCTGCTAACCTCACTGTTCACTACGTTTTTCTTGTGCAGGTAATGGTACGTTTCTATCTGCGAACGCACCTGTCTTTTACCGGCGGAAGGTACATAGTTGTTGGTTAACTCATTGTTGAGGATCCGCGCTTTCACGTTATCTCTTAATTGAATGTGGATAATCTCCTTCAATTCTGCACAGATGGCCGGATCGGTTACCGGAACAGCGGCTTCTACCCGGTGGTCCAGGTTACGTACCATCCAGTCGGCACTGGAGATATAGATCTTTTCCTTACCCAGGTTATGAAAAATAATGACCCTGGCATGTTCCAGGTATTCATCCACGATACTGATAGCTGTTACATCTCCTTTTTCTTTTTTCGGATCGCGCAACACACAGTAAATTCCCCTCACCACCATGCGGATGGATACACCTGCCCTGGCAGCTTCGCCGAGTTTGGCAATCAGGGTGGCATCACTCAAAGAGTTGACCTTGAGAATGATACCGGCTTCCTTGCCCGCTTTGGCATGTTTGATCTCACGGTCTATCAGGATCATCAGCGACTGCCGCATATTCGTTGGGCAGACCAGCAGGGTTTTACACATACGCAAATGCAGGACCCCTGTTTTCCAGTTTTCGAGGTAATGGAAAATGCGGTTGATATCAGCCATCACATTCCGGTTGGCCGTTAGCAGGCAATGGTCTCCATATACGGAGGCTGTTTTTTCATTCAGGTTACCGGTGCTGACAAAACCATACTGGATGGTTTTGTTGCCTTTTCTTTTTTTAATGATACAGAGTTTGGCATGGATCTTCATTTTGGGTACGCCCAGTAATACGGTAACGCCTTCTTCTTCCAGCACTTTTTTCCATTCCAGGTTGGCTTCTTCATCAAACCGGGCTTTCAGTTCCAGCATCACTACCACTTCCTTACCATTTCGTGCGGCATTGATGAGTGCATTGATCACTTTTGAATTGGATGCCAGGCGGTAAGCTGTGAGTTTGATCGACTGCACATCCGGGTCCATGGCCGCTTCGCGCAGCAAATCGATCACGGCATTGAAAGAATGATAGGGAAAATGCAGCATCACATCTTTCTTAACGATCACATCGGTAACCCGCATCGAACTCTGCAGGGCCGGATGCGTAAAAGCGGAACGGCGGGTGTTTTTGGTGTTGAACACATCCGGGAAGTCCATGAAGTGCCGAAAATTATGAATGCGGCCGCCGGGAATGATATTACTTTTCCGGTTCAGACTCAACCGGCGTATCAGGTATTCGAGCAAACCGGCATCCATTTCTTTATCATATACAAAACGAACGGGTTTGCCTTTACGGCGGTTCTTCAGTCCTTTTTCTATCTTCTCCACAAAACTGGTACTGACATCATTGTCGAGATCGATCTCGGCATCTTTGGTAACCTTGAATACATGCGATTCAAAATGGTCGTAACCGAAATAGGAGAAGATCACCGGCAGGTTATAACGGATCACATCTTCGAGCAGAATAATATGTTTTTCTGAAGATTTAGACGGTAGCAGAATAAACCGCCCGATGGCCCTGGCCGGCACTTCGATCAGGGCATATTTCTGCTGGTAAGCAGAATTCTTTTTCCGCATTACCACACCGAGGTAAATACTTTTGTCACGCAGGTAGGGGAGTTGTGGCAGGCTCTCGATCATCAGGGGGATGATGTTGGAGCGGACCTCTTCTTCGAAGAATTTTTTCACGAACGACTGCTGTTCGCGGGTCAGTTTTTTTTCTGTTACCAGTTGGATATTGGCTTTCTTCAACTCTTTCTGGATCCCTGCCCAGATGCGGTTGAACTCATTCTGTTGCTGCAATACGATGATCTGGATCTGGTCAAGGATCTGCTGGGGCGCTTCTTCCATATGCATGTTCAACTTCCTGCGTTTTTCACCGAACTCTACCATGCGTTTCAGCGTGGCTACCCGCACCCGGAAGAACTCATCCATATTATTGGAAAAAATGCCGAGAAAACGGATCCGTTCTTTTAACGGAACACCGGGGTCATTAGCCTCCTGTAATACCCTTGCATTAAAACTGAGCCAACTGATATCCCTTTGAATAAGTAATTTCTTTGCCATGCGGTAAGAGGGCATTTGGAAAGGCGGATGATGGTATCCGGTAATGGGTTTCCCTCCTGTCAAATATAAGCATCGCTGTTTTTCAGGAATGTTAAGTTTATCCGGTAAACGGCGATATCCGACTGCTACGAAAAAGAGGCTTTGATCTGCTGGATAATACCCGTAGTAGAGAAGCCTTCCACAATCGGGTTAATAACAACCCGGCCTCCGCGGGCCATCACTTCTTTGGCGCCTACAATCTGTTCAATGGTATAGTCGCCGCCTTTTACCAGTACATCCGGTTGTACGGCCTTGATCAGTTGCAAAGGGGTGTCTTCTTCAAAAATGACAACGGCATCTACAATGGCCAGGCTGGCCAGTAACAGTGCACGGCTATGTTCGTTGTTAACCGGTCTGTCGGGGCCTTTGAGTTTTTTGGTGCTGCTGTCGCTGTTAACACCTACCACCAGGTAATCCGCTTCGGCGGCGGCCTGCGAAAGGGAAGCTATATGTCCCTCGTGCAGGATATCAAAACAGCCATTGGTAAAGGCAACGGTTTTATCGGTTACCCGCCAACTGGCCAATTGCGCCAGCAAATGCGGTAAAGTGAAGATCTTTTTTTCTATGGCGTTAACGGCTTTCATGTTTTTTCTTTTTGTTGTAATAAGGCAGCAGCACCAGGCAGATAGAACCTACCAGTACCACGATCGCAAACTGGGCAAACCATTGAAGGGTTCCATTGGCAAAACCGATTTCGAAGGGAATCCCGTTTTTTTCCAGCACTTTGGCCAGGAAAAAAGCATAGGCGCCAATACCACCGGGTGTAATGATCATACCGATACTGGCAAAAGCCAAACCGGATATGGCTGCTCCCAACCCCAACCCCATAGTGCCCTGTGTAGCGAGGTAACCCACCCAGGTTCCTACAATATATAAAGCCCAGATGGCAACACTGTACAGGATAAAATTTCTTTTCTGCTCCAGAAAACGGATACTGTTCAGCCCTTCCCAGATTCCTTTTAGTACTTTTTTAGTCAGCATAACAATGCGTAGATGGGAGAATTGATTGAACCAGATTTTCACTGCAATGGCAGTGGCTACCAGCACAGTCAGCACAATTCCGAGTTTGAGAAAGGAAACAGATCCGCTCCGGGTTTCAAATACCTGTACAAAGAGTTGCCGTGCAAATTCGCCCACTACATCATACTGGCTGATCAGTGCCAGCAGAAAAACAATCCCGAGGCTGATCACATCCACCGCTCTTTCGGCAACAATGGTTCCTACCAGTTTTTCGGCGGGTACTTTTTCATATTTGGCGAGGATGGTACATTTCAAAACTTCTCCCAGCCTGGGAACGGCGAGGTTGGCGAGGTAGCCGATCATGACCGCAAAAAAAGTATTGGCAAGAGAGGGCTTGTAGCCCATGGGCAACATCAGGATCCGCCAACGGAGGGCGCGGAGCAGGTGGCTGCAGGAAAGGATCAGGAATACCGGTAACATCAACCAGTAATTGGCTGTTTCGAGCGAACGTTTGAATTCGCCCCATTTATCATCCGGTATCTGGTGCATGCTCCACCATACCAGAAAAACTCCCAGTCCCAGAAACAACAGGTATTGCAGCACAAATAACAATCGTTTTTTCATAGCGGAAGATTCAGCGGCAAGTTAAGCAAGCAATTTTAATAAATCCTGTTTCCCGGTTGGCCGGCAGTAAGCAGAAAAGACAGGTATTATGTAAGCGTCAGATTATCGATCAGCCTGATTCCGCCGATGAATGCTGCCACCAGCCCCACCAGCCGGGTTTGTCCGTCCCAGTCTGTAACCGGCAACAGCGAAGTTGCATCAGCGATCGAAACATAGTCGATCTTGTCAAAGCCTGCTGCCAGTATTGCTTCAGCCGCATCCTTCACCAGGCGGTCCAGATTGCCCGGTTGAAGTGCTGCCTGCATTTTTACTAAACGCTGGTAAATAGCTGCAGCTGCTTCCTTTTCCTGATCAGACAAACGCAGGTTTCGGCTGCTCATGGCCAGTCCGGAAGTTTCCCGCCTGGTTGGTACGATCTGTACCTGCACCGGCAATTGGGTCAAACGGATCAGTTGGCGGATCACCATACACTGCTGGTAATCTTTTTGTCCCAGGTAGAGGTTGGTGGGTTGCACCAATTCCAGTAACCGATGCACTACCTGGCATACACCCTGGAAATGTCCGGGACGGTATTTTCCTTCCAGCAGGGTTTCCAGGTAACCCAGGTCGTACGGGTGGGTCAATTGCATGCCGGAAGGGTAAACCTCCTGTACGGATGGCAGGAACAGGAGATCGCAACCTGCTTTTTCGAGCAGGTAGATATCATTTTCGAGGGTTACGGGGTACCGGGTAAAGTCCTGGGGATCGTTAAACTGGGTAGGGTTGACAAAAATACTGGCTACTGTTATATTGTTATTTTTTTTACTGTGTTCTACCAGGCTCAGATGTCCCTCGTGCAAAGCCCCCATGGTAGGAACAAAGCCTGTTTGCAGGCCCCCGGCTTTTTGGGCGGATAGAAAACGGGAGAGGTCAGGGGCAGTTTTTAACAGGATCATTTGGGCTGAGTTTGGGCAAAAGCCGGAGTTGCGTTGATTTTCGGTGCATTTTATGTACCTTTGCCAACTGTTTTTTCCAGCATCGTGCTAAAATTCGCATACTAATGTCAACAAAGAAAAGAATTTTATTCATTGCTACTGAAATGTCGCCTTACCTGGAACTCACAGAGTTTGCGGAGGTGATCAATAAGCTGGCTATCAAGAGCAATGACAGTGGTTTGGAAGTGAGGTGCATTATGCCACGCTTTGGGGTGATCAATGAAAGGAGGCACCGTTTGCATGAAGTGGTAAGGCTTTCAGGGATCAATGTATCTGTCGATAACGACGATTACCCGTTACAGATCAAAGTAGCTTCTTTACCCAATGCCCGTTTACAGGTGTATTTTCTGG
>Ga0255338_1002456_pt1 | contig 26966 bp, 31 predicted proteins | sample MeOH1_35cm_T4_19_FD_203715 | JGI IMG/M metagenome (GOLD analysis project Ga0255338, IMG submission 203715) | Sandy soil microbial communities from University of British Columbia, Vancouver, Canada - MeOH1_35cm_T4_195 | ecosystem: Engineered > Artificial ecosystem > Sand microcosm > Unclassified ...
CTGGTCAGCCTCACCGGCTACTCGGCGATGGCGGGCGCGATCGGCGGCGGCGGCCTGGGCGACCTGGGCATCCGCTACGGCTACCAGCGTTTCCTGCCGGAAATCATGCTGGCCGTGGTGGTGGTGCTGGTCCTGTTCGTGCAGGCCGTGCAGAGCCTGGGCGACTGGGCGGTGCGCCGCCTCGGGCACCGATGAGCCGACTTCCCTCCACTTCACAACGCCAAGGAACAACCACCATGAACAAGCGCCAGCTGCTGCTGTCGACCCTCGCCCTGGCCGTCGCCGCGGCCGCCTCCACCGGCCTGCAGGCGCAGGACAGGCCGGTCAAGATCGGCGTCACCGCCGGTCCGCACGCGCAGATCTTCGAGCAGGTCAGGAAGGTCGCCGAGCGCGACGGGCTGAAGATCCAGGTGATCGAGTTCAGCGACTACGTGCAGCCCAACGCGGCGCTGGCCGCCGGCGACCTGGATGCCAACAGCTACCAGCACAAGCCCTACCTCGACCAGCAGGTCAAGGACCGCGGCTACAAGTTCGTGTCGGTGGGCGCCACCGTCAATTTCCCGATCGGCCTGTACTCGAAGAAGGTCAAGAGCCTGAAGGACCTGAAGGAGGGCGCGCGCTTCGGCATCCCGAACGACCCGACCAACGGCGGGCGGGTGCTGCTGGTGCTGCAGGACCAGGGCCTGATCAAGCTCAAGCCGGGCGCGGGCCTGAAGGCCACGCCGCTGGACGTGGTGGAGAACCCGAAGAAGCTGAAGTTCGTGGAACTCGACGCGGCGCAACTGCCGCGCTCGCTGGACGACCTCGACGCCTCGGCCATCAACACCAACTACGCGATCCCGGCCGGCCTGCATCCGGGCAAGGACGCGATCGCGCAGGAGGCCGCCAAGGGCCCCTACGTCAACCTGCTGGCGGTGCGCGAGGCGGACCAGAACAAGCCCTGGGTCGCCAAGCTGGTGAAGGCCTACCACTCGGAGGAGGTCCGCAAGTTCATCCTGGCCGAGTTCAAGGGCGCGGTGGTTCCGGGCTTCTGAACCGGGCGCGCAGCAGCCGATGGGCTGCGCGGCGCGCCTGCTCGAGCGCGGCGCGCCGGTAGTCCGAACGCGCTATGGCTGTGGCTGCAGCCGCTGGCTAGAGTGCCTTTCATTCCTGGCCCGCCGTCCCGCGGGCGGGGTCAACCCACGAAAGGCGGCAGATGGCTGATTTCATCGGTACCAGCGGCAACGACACGTTCACGAATCTCGGCGGCGGGGGCTCCCTGGTGCTGGTGGTGAACGGGAGTGCCGCAGAAGGGGGCGTGCTTCCCGTGTTCAACGTCCTGGTCAACGGCGCCGTGGTGCAAGCGAACATTGCGGTGACGGCCAACCAGGTGACCGGTGCCACCCAGACGATCTCGGTGGCGGTGCCGTCCTCGGCCACCAGCATTGGCATCCAGTACGTGAACGACAGCCAGACCGCCGCGTCGTACGCGGCCGGCGAAGACCGCAATCTGTACATCAAGAGCATCGCGCTGAATGGCGTCGCCCTGGATCCTTCGACCGCGACATACATCGCGCTGTTCGGCGACGGAAGCTCTGTTCAGAAGCCGGGCCAGGCCGACATGGTGTGGGGCGGCACCCTGACCTTCTCCGGCGCCACCGTGGCCAGCGCCGCCGCTTCGGGCGGGGTGGGCACCAACGATACGTTCAACGGCCTGGCCGGCCTGGACACCGTCGTGTATTCGGGCGCGCGCGCCGAGTACGGCATCGCCGCCGGCTCGGGCGGCAGCTTCACCGTGACCCACGGCAGCGAGGTGGACAGCCTGGTGAGCGTCGAGCGCCTGCAGTTCGGCAACATGAAGCACGCGCTGGACATGAACGGCGGGGCCGGCACAGTGGCCAAGCTGATCGCAACGCTGTTCGGCGAGAGCTACCTGGGCATCAAGGAGTACGCCGGCGTCGGCATCAGCCTGGTCGACCAGGGCAACACCGCGCTGCAGCTGGCCGACATGGCCGCCAACACCAGCCAGTTCCAGCAACGGGCCGGCTCCTTCTCGAACGAAGCCTTCGTCAGCACGGTGGCCGCGAACCTGGGCTACGCGGGCGACACCAGCGGGTTCCTGGCCGACCTCAACGCCGGCCGCACCACCAAGGGGGCGCTGGCAGTCATGGCCGCCGACTACATGGCCGGCACCATGGGCAGCCACGCGACGCTGATGGGGGTGATGCAGGCCGGCATCGACTACGTCTGAACGGTCGGGGTCTGCGGTCCAGGAAGGCCCGGCGCACGCGCCGGGCCTTTTTCTTCTGCGCTACCGCGGCGCGGGGGCGGACGCCAGGTGGATCTCGATCGTCGAGTGCACGATTTCCTCGTGCACGGCCAGACGCTCGCGCACCGCGTCGGCCGTCAGGCGGGCATCGTCCGTGACGACGGTGAGCGCGCAGGAATACACCTGCTTGCCCACGCGCCAGACATGCAGGTCGACGATGCGCGTGCCTGCCACCTCCACGACCTCGCGGATCTCGTCCACCACCGGGTGGTCCATCTCGCGGTCCAGCAGCACCTTGGCGGTGTCGACGATCAGGCCCTTGGCCCAGAGCGCCACCACGACGGCGCCGACGATGCCCATCGCCGGGTCCAGCCAGGACCATCCGTACCACCAGCCGCCGGCCAGCGCCGTGATCGCCAGCACCGAGGTGGCGGCGTCGGTGATCACGTGCACGTAGGCCGACTTCAGGTTGAGGTCGTGATGATGATGATGATGGTGGTGCTGGCCGTGCCCGTGGTCATGATGCTGCGCCTGGCCCAGGATCGCCGCGCACGCGATGTTCACCAGCAGGCCGAGCACGGCCACCGCCAGCGCCTCGCGATACAGGATCGGCTGTGGCGCCAGCAGGCGTTCCACCGAGCCGACCACCATCAGCGCGGCCACGCCGAGCAGGAAGATGGCGCTGGCAAAGCCGCCCAGCACCTCGACCTTCCAGGTGCCGAAGGCGAAGCGCGGGTCGCCGGCATAGCGGCGGGCGGTGGCATAGGCCAGCACGCTGAGCCCGATCGCCAGCGCGTGCGAGCTCATGTGCCAGCCGTCCGCCGTGAGGGCCATGGAATTGAACGACCAGCCGGCTGCGATCTCCACGACCATGGTGGCCAGCGTGATCCACAGCACCAGGCGCGTGCCGCGCTCGGCGGCGGCATTGCCGGCATGGAACACGTGGTCGTGCGTTCGGGCAGAGAGGTCTTCTGGCAGCATGGGCGGCACGGGGTGGGGACCCGCCGATGGTACCCGGCGCCCCGCGAGCGCCTCGCTGCGCGCTACGATGCTGCCATTCCGGGAGCATGCCATGCGAACTGCCTTCGTCTTTCCGCTGCTGGCCGCGCTGGGCGGCTGCGCGGTGGTGCCGCCATCGGCCTGGACCTTCGATCCGGCGCAGCCGCCGGCGGCCGTCGCGGTGGCGCCGGAGCAGGCTGCGCCGCTGACGCAGCGGCTGGCGCAGCTGCAGATCGAGCGCAACGCGATCCGCTCGCGCATCGCCGCCGAGGGCGACGTGCGGCAGCGGCTGGCGCTGTACGAGCAGCTGCACCGCGTGGGGCGAGCCCTGTCGCCGCTGGAGCGGCAGCTGGCTGCGGCCCGCTAGGAAGCACTCGACACGTCGCGCCGTGCGCGACGGCGCCTGTCGGGGCTGGGTTCGAGGCTTCCTTCGCCCGCTGCGCCCGCCGTTGCCGCGCAGGTGGCGCGCCACAGCGCCTGCCGGTCGGCCGGTGGAATCGACCCCAGCAGTCCGGGCGGCATGCCGGCCGCGCTGCCGGCGCTGTCGGCGCCGACGCGATCGCCTCGTGCCTGTTCGAGCGTGTAGTACGCCGCACTGGTCAGGGCCGCGGTGCGGTGCTGGCAATCGAACTGGGCGTTGCCGACGAAGGACCGGTAGCGAAAGCCCCGCTCGTGCGCCTGGGCGCCGGCGTAGCTCACGCGGATCACGGCGCCGCCGCCGCTGCGGCGCGCACCCAGCGTGTCGAGATCGACCTCGACCAGCGTGCGCGCCGCCGGGTCGCGCGGCCCTCCGACGGCAAACCACTGGACGGCCCAGGATGGCGCCGCCGCCAGCAGGGCCGCGACCAGCCCGGCGCGGGCGGCGCCGGCACTCATGCGCCTGCGGCCACCGCCGCCCCCCGTGCCCCGGGCGATACTCGCACCATGCAACTGCAGGACGTGCTGTTCACCCAGGGCTTCGGAACGCGCCGGATCTGCGCGGGCCTGGTCCAGCAAGGCCATGTGCGCGTGGGCGCGCAGGTCGTCACCGACCCTGCGGCGGAGCTGGTGGCCGATGGCTTGCATTTTTCGGTCGACGGCGTGGCCTGGGAATATCACCAGCGAGCGTATCTCATGCTGCACAAACCCGCAGGCCTGGAATGCTCGAGCAAGCCGTCCGCCTATCCCAGCGTCTACACGCTGTTGCCGGGGCCGCTGCGCCTGCGGCCGCAGTCCGGCGGCGCCGTGGGGGTGCAGGCGGTCGGGCGGCTGGACCAGGACACCACCGGGCTGCTGCTGCTGACCGACGACGGCCGGTTCATCCACCGGATGAACTCGCCGCGGCGCCATGTGCCCAAGGTGTACGAAGTCACGACCCGGCATCCGGTGGACGCCGCGCAGGCCGGCCGGCTGCTGGCCGGCGTGGTCCTCGACGACGACCCGCAGCCGGTGCGCGCGGCCGCCTGCGAGCTGACCGGCGAGCGGCAGCTGCGGCTGACCCTCACCCAGGGCAAGTACCACCAGGTCAAGCGCATGGTGGCGGCGGCCGGCAACCGGGTCGAAGGGCTGCACCGTTCGCGCATCGGCACGCTGGAGCTGCCGGCCGACCTGGCGCCCGGCCAATGGCGCTGGCTCAGCGACGCCGACCTGGCGGCGCTGCAGCCGGCGTGACGCACGTCAGGGCTGGTCGGCCAGGAAAGCGGCCACCGCCTGGGTGCTGCGCTGCGGCTGGTCGCGGTGCGGCGAATGGCCGCACTGCGGCAGCACCTGCCTGGCATAGCGGCCGCGCGGCTCGATCTCGTCGATCTGGCGCAGCGTGCCGTAGGGATCGTCCTTGCCCTGGATCGCCAGCAGCGGTGCTTCGATGCGGCGGCAGTCCGGCCGGATGTCGAAGTCGCGGAACGCGGGGCTGAGCCAGATGTCGTTCCATTGCCAGAAGGCGCCGTCCACGTCGCGGTGATAGCGCTGCAGCCGCTCGCGCAGGCCGTTCGAGCCGTAGGCCACCCGGGCCGCCTCGATCGACGCGACCGAGCAGTCCTCGACGATCACGTGCGGCGCCATCACCACGCAGGCGCTGACCGGGAAACGGCTGGCGTAGAGCAGCGCGATCGTGCCGCCGTCGGAGTGCCCGAGCAGCACCGGGGAGGCGATGTCCAGCGCGGCGAGCAGGGCGGGCAGCACCTCGAAGGCCTCGCGGTGCATGTAGTCGGGCCCCAGCCGGCCGGCGCCGCGCACGTCGGGCACCGGGTCGGAGCCGCCGTAGCCGCGCCGCGAATAGACGATGCCGGCCCGGCCGGTGGCGGCGCACACCTGCGCCGGCCAGTCGCGCCACATCGCCACCGAGCCCAGTCCCTCGTGCAGGAAGACGATCGGCGCCAGCCCTGCGTCGCCCGGCGCGGGCAGGTGCTGCAGTTCGATCCCGACGCCGTTGACCTCGATCGTGTGCATGGCGGCGATGGTACGGGAAGCCGCCGGGGTGGCCGGCCCTGGGCTATGCTGCACCCATGAGCCTGTTCCTCGATTCGCTCTGGCGGGCGGCCGGGTACTGCCTGCATCCGCGCGTGATCGCGCTGTCGCTGCTGCCGCTGGTGCTCATGGTGGGGCTGGCGCTCGGCCTGGGCTACTTCTGGTGGGACGGCGCGGTCGACGCCGTGCGCGGCTGGCTGGAGTCGTCCGACCTGATGCGCCCGTTCTGGCACTGGCTGGAGGGCATCGGCATGCCAGGCCTGAAGGCCGTGGTCGCGCCGCTGGTCGTGATCTTCACCGCCACGCCGCTGATCGTGGTCGGCACGCTGCTGCTGGTGGCGACGTTCATGACCCCGGCGCTGGCGGCGCTGGTGGCCGGCCGCCGTTTCCCGCAGCTGGAACGCCGGCGCGGCGCCTCCATGCTGGCCAGCATCGGCTGGGCGCTGGCGTCGACGCTGCTGGCGCTGCTGGCCATGCTGGTGTCGCTGCCGCTGTGGCTGATCCCCCCGCTGGTGCTGCTGCTGCCGGCGCTGATCTGGGGCTGGCTGACCTACCGGGTGATGGCGTTCGACGTGCTGGCCGAGCATGCCAGCCGCGACGAGCGCCGCCGGCTGTTTCGCGAGCACCGCCTGTGGCTGCTGGCGATCGGCGTCATCGCCGGCTTCCTGGGCGCCGCGCCCAGCGTCGTCTGGGCCTCCGGTGCCCTGTTTGCCGCCGCGTTCGTCGTGCTGGTGCCGGTGGCGATCTGGATCTACACGCTGGTGTTCGCCTTCGCGTCGCTGTGGTTCGCCCACTACTGCCTGGCGGCGCTGGCGCAGCTGCGGGCGGCGCCGGCCGGCACGCCGCCGCCGGTCCCGGTAGCATTGCCGGATGACCCAAGCCTCCCTCCCGCCTGAACCCGCTTTCGGCCTCGTCATCGTGGGTGACGAGATCCTCTCGGGCAAGCGTGCCGACAAGCACATGCCCAAGGTGATCGAACTGCTGGCCGCGCGCGGGCTGCAGCTGTCCTGGGCCGAGTACGTGGGCGACGCGCCCGAGCGCATCACCGCGACGCTGCGGCGGGCCTTCGAAGGCGGCGACGTGGTGCTGTGCTGCGGGGGCATCGGCGCCACGCCGGACGACCACACCCGCCAGTGCGCCGGCCGCGCGCTGGGCGTGCCGATCGAGCTGCATCCGCAGGCGCAGGCCCTGATCCGCGAGCGCATGCAGGACGTCGCGCGCGAGCAGGGCGTGCCCTACGAGCCGGACCGGCCGGACAACGTGCACCGGCTGAACATGGGGGTGTTCCCGCGCGGCGCGCGCCTCATCCCGAACCCGTACAACAAGATCCCGGGCTTTTCGGTGGGCCATGTCCATTTCGTGCCCGGCTTCCCGGTGATGGCCTGGCCGATGATCGAGTGGGTGCTCGACCAGCAGTACGCGCAGCTGTTCCACCGGCGGCCCTACCTGGAGAAGTCGGTCATCGTGTACGGCTCGATGGAGGCGACGCTGACCCCGTTGATGGAGGCGGTGGAACGCGACCACGCCGGCGTGAAGGTGTTCAGCCTGCCCAGCGTCGACCATCCGGAATACGGCCGTCACATCGACCTGGGCGTCAAGGGTGGCCCGGACGCGGTCGACCCGGCCTACCGGCAGTTGCTGGCCGGGCTGCAGGCGCTGGGGGTCAAGCTCGGCCCCGAATTGGTGCGCTGAACAGTTGGCACCATTTTGGTGCGCACTTTTCGCACCAAAAAGTGGCGAGCGGCGGGCTGGAAACGCCGCGCAGTTGGAGGACAATGCCCCACCTCAGCGGCGGCGCCATGCACCAGCTTTGGCACAGAACGTGCATCCGCGGGTGCCGTCCAGACATTTTGACCCCCTCAGGAGAACCCAGATGGCAGCAGCCAAGACCGTCGCCGACGTCATGAAGATGGTGAAGGAGAACGAAGTCAAGTTCGTCGACTTCCGCTTCACCGACACCCGCGGCAAGGAGCAGCACGTCACCGTGCCGATCTCGCACTTCGACGAGGACAAGTTCATCTCGGGCCATGCCTTCGACGGCTCCTCGGTGGCCGGCTGGAAGGGCATCGAGGCGTCTGACATGCTGCTGATGCCGGACCCCAACACCGCCAACATCGATCCCTTCTTCGAAGAGACCACGATCTTCCTGTCGTGCGACGTGCTGGAGCCGGGCGACGGCAAGGCCTACGACCGCGACCCGCGCTCGATCGCCAAGCGCGCCGAGGCCTACCTGAAGGCATCGGGCCTGGGCGACACCGCCTTCTTCGGACCCGAGCCCGAGTTCTTCATCTTTGACGACGTGCGCTGGGGTGCGGACGCCAGCGGCTCGTTCGTCGAGATCGACGAGTACGAGGCGCCCTGGAACACCGGCAAGAAGATCGAGGGCGGCAACAAGGGCCACCGCCCGACCACCAAGGGCGGCTACTTCCCGGTGCCGCCGGTGGACAGCACGCAGGACATGCGCGCCGAGATGTCGCTGATCCTCGAGCAGCTGGGCATCCCGGTTGAAGTGTTCCACCACGAGGTGGCCGGCGCCGGCCAGAACGAGATCGGCACCAGGTTCAGCACGCTGGTGCAGCGCGCCGACTGGACCATGATGATGAAGTACGTGATCCACAACGTGGCCAACGCGTACGGCAAGACCGCCACCTTCATGCCCAAGCCCGTCGTCGGCGACAACGGCTCCGGCATGCACGTGCACCAGTCGGTCTGGAAGGACGGCAAGAACCTGTTCGCCGGCGACGGCTACGCCGGCCTGTCCGACTTCGCCCTGTACTACATCGGCGGCATCATCAAGCACGCCCGTGCGCTCAACGCCATCACCAACCCCGGCACCAACAGCTACAAGCGCCTGGTGCCCGGCTTCGAGGCCCCGGTGAAACTGGCTTACTCGGCCCGCAACCGCTCGGCCTCCGTGCGCATCCCGTACGTCGCCAACCCGAAGGGCCGCCGCATCGAGGTGCGCTTCCCGGATCCGACGATGAACCCCTACATCGGTTTCGCCGCCATGCTGATGGCCGGCCTGGACGGCGTGGAGAACAAGATCCATCCGGGCGAGGCCGCCACCAAGGACCTGTACCACCTGCCGCCGGAAGAGGACGCGAAGATCCCGACCGTGTGCCACAGCCTGGACCAGGCGCTGGACTACCTGGACAAGGGCCGCGGCTTCCTGACCAAGGGCGGCGTGTTCACCGACAGCATGATCGACGCCTACATCGAGCTGAAGATGTCCGAAGTCACGCGCTTCCGCATGACGACGCACCCGATCGAGTTCGACATGTACTACTCGCTGTGACCCGGGCGGCCGCCACGGCGGCGGCCAGCGGTCGAGTGTGAAAAAAGGACGGCTTGGTCGTCCTTTTCCTTTTGGATCAATGAGTTAGTTGGCATTCTTGAAGAGTTGCGCGATACTGCAAGACCGTCCTGTGCCGTTGCGGCGCGAGGAGCCCGCCCGATGAAGTACCGCCTTGTGATCGCGCTTGCCGTCGCCGCCACCGCGGCCGGCGCCTCGGCCCAGACCCGGATCTGGCGCTGCGGCAACACCTACACCAACAACCAGGCCGAAGCGCAGGCCCGGGGTTGCAAGCCGATGGAGGGCGGCAACATCACGGTGGTCGAAGGCACCCGGGTGAGCGGCGCCACCAGCACCGTGCGGGTCGCGACGGCCCCGCAAAACGGCGCCAGCCAGCGCGTCGATGCCGAAGGCCAGCGCGCGCGCGATGCCGAAGCGCGCACCATCCTCGAAGCCGAACTGAAGAAGGCCGAGGCGCGGCACGCCGAACTGGCCAGGGAATACAACGGCGGCGAGCCCGAGAAGCTCGGCCCCGAGCACCGCAACTACCAGAAGTACCTGGACCGCGTCGCCGAGCTGAAGGCCGGCATCGCGCGCAACGAGAACGACATCGCCGGCATCAAGCGGGAGCTGGCGCGCCTGCCCGCGGCAAAATGAGGGCTTGAACCCCCCGGCCGTCCCGCTCGCCCGCTTCCAGTCGCTCGACCTGCTGGCCACCCTGGTGGCCGTCGTCGGCGGCAACGGCTCGGTGCTGTTCGCCAATTCCGCGCTGGAAGACGCCCTGGGCAGCTCGCGGCGCGCCATCCTCGATTCCGACTTCAGCGGCGCCTTCACCGAGCCGCGGTTGCTGCGCACCGCGCTGGAGGGCGCGCGCAGCAACGAGTTCGCGGCCCTGCGCTACGACGCCTGGCTGGCAAGGCCGGCCCCGGCGGAGCCGCTGCCGGTGCACGTGGTGGTCGCCCAGACCGACCGCAGCGGCGAATTCGTGGTCGAACTGCTGCCCCTGGAGGCCCAGGCGCGGCAGGACCGCGAGGAGCGCCTGCTGGACCAGGCGCAGGCCAACAAGGAACTGATCCGCAACCTCGCGCACGAGATCAAGAATCCGCTGGGCGGCATCCGCGGCGCGGCGCAGCTGCTGGAGATGGAAGTCGGCTCGCGCGACCTCAAAGAGTACACGCGGGTCATCATCCACGAGGCCGACCGCCTGCAGACGCTGGTGGACCGCCTGCTGGCGCCGCACCGCAAGCCCCACGTGGTGGGCGACGTCAACATCCACGAGGTGTGCGAGCGGGTCCGTTCGCTGGTGCTGGCCGAGTTTCCGCGCGGCCTCGCGGTGGTGCGCGACTACGACACCTCGATCCCCGAGTTCCGCGGCGACCGCGAGCAGCTGATCCAGGCGGTGCTGAACATCGCGCACAACGCCTGCCAGGCGCTGGCCGAGCGCATCGCGGCCGGCGATGCGCAACTGGTCTTTCGCACCCGCGTCGCGCGCCAGGTGACCTTCGGCAAGCAGCGCTACCGGCTGGCACTGGAATTGCATGTGATCGACAACGGGCCGGGTGTGCCGCCATCCATCCGCGACCGGATCTTCTTCCCGCTGGTCTCCGGGCGCGAGGATGGTTCCGGCCTCGGGTTGACGCTGGCGCAGACATTCGTGCAGCAGCACCACGGCCTGATCGAGTGCGACAGTGTGCCGGGGCGGACGGACTTCAGGATCCTGATTCCGCTGCCCTGACCCGAAGGAACATGGAGAACCAGGCATGAAGCCGATCTGGATCGTTGACGATGACCAATCCATCCGCTTCGTGCTGGAGAAGGCGCTCGCGCGGGAAGACCTGCCGACGCGCAGCTTCACCAGCGCCCGCGAGGTGCTGCAGGCGCTCGATGGCGGCGCCGAGGGCGAGGGTCCGCAGGTCCTGGTGAGCGACATCCGCATGCCGGGCGGCTCCGGCCTGGACCTGCTGACCACGGTGCGCGAGCGGCACCCCGGCCTGCCGGTGATCATCATGACCGCCTACTCCGACCTGGACAGCGCCGTGTCGGCGTTCCAGGGCGGCGCCTTCGAATACCTGCCCAAGCCGTTCGACGTGCCCAAGGCGGTGGAACTGATCCGCCGCGCCGTCGAGGAGAGCCAGCGCGAGCAGGTGGCCGAGGAGCGGATGGCGGCCGCGCCCGAGATGCTGGGCCAGGCGCCTGCGATGCAGGACGTGTTCCGCGCCATCGGCCGGCTGTCGCAGAGCAACGTCACGGTGCTGATCACCGGCGAGTCGGGCAGCGGCAAGGAGCTGGTCGCGCGGGCGCTGCACAAGCACTCGCCGCGTGCGGCCGGCCCGTTCGTGGCGATCAACACTGCGGCGATTCCCAAGGACCTGCTCGAGAGCGAGCTGTTCGGGCACGAGCGCGGCGCGTTCACCGGGGCGCAGGCCATGCGGCGCGGCCGCTTCGAACAGGCCGAGGGCGGCACGCTGTTCCTCGACGAGATCGGCGACATGCCGTTCGACCTGCAGACGCGATTGCTGCGCGTGCTGTCGGACGGCCACTTCTACCGGGTCGGCGGCCACCAGGCCGTCAAGGCGAACGTGCGCGTGATCGCGGCCACCCACCAGGACCTGGAGCAGCGGGTGAAGGAGGGGGCGTTCCGCGAGGATCTGTTCCACCGCCTCAACGTGATCCGGCTGCGGCTGCCGGCCCTGCGCGAGCGCGCCGACGACATCCCGGCGCTGGCGCGCCATTTCCTGCAGCAAAGCGCCAGCCAGCTCGGGGTGGAGCCCAAGCGCATCTCCGAGGCGGCGCTGGCGCAGCTGGCCGCCTTCGGCTTCCCCGGCAACGTGCGCCAGCTGGAGAACATCTGCCACTGGCTCACGGTGATGGCGCCGGCCCAGCTGATCGAGCCCAAGGACCTGCCGCCGGAAGTCGGCGCACCGGTCGCCGCGCAGTCGCAGCACGCTGCGCCGTCGCCGGCCGGGCTGGAGCCCGTGCCCGAGCCGGCTGCCGCGGCGCCGCGCCAGCCGGTCGCCGCGGCCCCCGGCGCGACGGCCTGGGAAGCCGGGCTGGAGGCCGAGGCGATGGAGATGCTCATGCGCGGCCAGCCCGACGTGTGGGATGCGCTCACCCGCCGGGTCGAGTCGCGCCTGATCCTCACCGCGCTGCACAACACGCGCGGCCGCCGCATCGAGGCCGCCCACAAGCTGGGCATCGGCCGCAACACCATCACCCGCAAGATCCAGGAACTGGGACTGGAGTGAGCGGCTTGCCCCCCGCGGCCCGGGCGCCCGGGTCTTGGGGGCGCTCCTATAGGATTGCGCCATGAACATGCGCTTCCTGGAGACCTTCGTGTGGCTCGCCAAGCTGCGCAACTTCCGCCTGACCGCGGAGAAGCTGCACACCACCCAGGCGGCCGTCTCCAGCCGCATCGCCACCCTGGAGCAGGAACTCGGCGTGCGCCTGTTCGACCGCGGCGACCGCGAAGTGACCGTCACGCTCGAGGGCAGCAAGGCGCTGGCCTATGCCGACCGCATGGTGCGCCTGATGCACGAGATGCACGGAAGCCTGAAGGACCGTGCCCTCTACACGGGCGTGATCCGCATCGGCGTGATCGAATCCATCATTCACGCCTGGTTCCCCGACCTGATGGCCCGGATCCACCGCAGCTATCCGCAGCTGGAAGTGGAGCTTTCCGGCGACACCACCATCAAGCTGATGGAGCAGTTCGGCAAGGGCAACCTCGACCTGATCCTGCAGACCGACAACGTGCTGGGCGCCGACGTGCAGAACATGACGCTGTGCGACTTCCCCATGTGCTGGGTGGGTGCCAGCTCGCTGAACCTGCAAGGCGACGTATTGAGCTTGTCTGATATCGCCACCTTTCCCATCCTGAGCTTCTCGCGCAACTCGGGGCCGCACCGCTTCCTGGAACGGCTGTTCGACGAGCGGGTCGGCCAGCCGGTGCACGTGAACTGCATGACCTCCGTGTCGGCGATGGTGCGGTTGGTGGTCGACGGCTTCGGCCTGGCCATGCTGCCACCGGCCATCATCCAGCGCGAGCTCGCCCAGGGCGACGTGCACATGCTCAAGGTGGATACCCAGATGCCCGACATGCCGCTGGTGTGCTCGTACCGCTGCGGGCCGGAGACGCCGCTGGTGCAGCAGATCGCCCTGGAGGCGCAACAGACGGCGCGCGACTTCGCCCGCGAGCTGCCGGCGCACGTGGCGCGGCTGCCCGGAGCCCACGTCTCGCCGGATCCCTGGTCGCTGGCCGGCCGCGCGTGGGCAGGGTAAACCCGCACCATCAGATTTCCTGATCGGTTGCCGCGACTTTTATTTGTTGGACGCCGGCGCCGCGCTTGAGCATACTGCTGCGGTTCGTCAGCGTACTCCACCCATGACCTTGCCCACGGCCCGCGGCCTCCTCTGCATCTGGACCGACGTCGATCCAGCCCACGAAACCGACTTCAATCGCTGGTACGACCGCGAGCACATGCAGGAGCGCGTCGCCATCCCGGGCTTCCAGAGCGCGCGCCGCTTCCTGGCCGCCGGCGACTGCCCGCGCCGCTATCTTGCCCTGTACTACACCGATACCCTGGGCGTGTTCCGTTCCGAGCCCTACACCCGCGCCTTCGCCAATCAGACCCCCTGGTCGCTGGAGAACTTCAAGCGCATGCGGGGCACCCAGCGACGCGTCGGCACCCTGGACGTCGAAGCGGGCGAGGGCGAGGGCGCAGCGCTGGCCATGTTCGTCGTGCCGCAGCAGAAGCTGGCCCAGCCCGGCGCCGCCGCCAGGCTGCGCGGGCAACTGGAAGCGGCCGCGCGCGAGGAGTCGCTCGTGCGCGGGTCGCTGCTGCGCACGGATGCGTCGCTGTCTGCCCCCGTCACCGCCGATGCCGTGCCGCCGCCGGCCGACGGCCTGGTGATGCTGGAGGCCTCGCGGCTGGACGCCGGCCGGGCCCGGACAGTGGCGCTGGCCGACCAATGGGGCGTTGCCGCTGCCGAGGTCTACACCTTCCAGCTGCTGTGGCGGCTGGGCCGGTCCTGATTTTCACTGGAGAGTCGCATGAAACTGCAACGACGCTGCCTTCTGGCTGCCTGCGCCGCCCTGGCCCTGTCCTCCGCGCACGCCGCGGAAAAATGGAATTTCTCCGTCGAACAGCCGGACGGCAACTACATCGCCGCCGTGGCCAAGGACTTCGCCGCCGACGTGAACAAGGCGAGCAAGGGCGAACTGGAGATCAAGGTCCATTCGAATTCCGTGCTGTTCAAGCGCGCCGAGCTCAAGCGTGCCGTGCAGACCGGCCAGGTGCCCATGGGCGACGTGTTGATCTCCGTGCTTGGCAACGAGGACGCGATCTTCGAAGTGGACGCGGTGCCGCTGCTGGGGCGCGACTTCGACAGCGCATGGAAGCTTTGGCAGGCCAGCCAGGCCACCATGGCCGCCCGGCTGGAAAAGCAGGGCATCAAGCTGCTCTATTCGGTGCCGTGGCCGCCGCAGGGCATCTACACCAAGGTGCCGGTCAAGCAGATCGCCGACTTCAAGGGCATGAAGTTCCGCGCCTACAACGCCGCCACCTCGCGCCTGGTGGAGCTGATGGGCGCGTCGCCCACGACGGTGAACTCCGGCGACGTGCCGCAGGCCTTCGGCACCGGGCTGATCGAGGCGATGATCACCTCGCCGGCCACCGGCGTCGACTCGCAGGCCTGGGACTTCTCCAAGTACTACTACGACGTGCAGGCATTCATTCCGAAGAATGTCACCATGGTCAACGCCCGCGCCTTCGCCAAGCTCTCGCCCGCAGCACAGAAGGCGCTGCTTGACGCCGCCGCGGCGGCCGAGAAGCGCGGCTGGGAGACGGCGCGCAAGCAGACCGCCACGCTGACGCAGACCCTGGCCAAGAATGGCATGACCGTTGGTCCTGCGCCCGCTGCCATCGAGGCCGAACTGGCCAAGATCGGCGCGACCATGGCCGACGAGTGGGTCAAGAAGGCCGGTGCCGACGGCAAGGCCGTGCTCGACCAGTACCGCAGGAAGTAAGCAACATGGAGCGGCTGCACTGGTTGTACCGGGCGTCCGGGCTGCTGTCCGCCGCCTCCCTGGTCGTGATCTGCGGGGTGATCCTGGCCCAGGTGGTCGCGCGCAACCTGGGCACGACGCTGCGCGACGCCGAGGAGTACGCGGCGTGGGCCATGGCAGCCGCGGGCTTCTTCGGGTTGCCCTACGCCCTGCACAGCGGCTCGCACATCCGGGTGCAGGTGGCCACGCGCTTCCTGCCCTTGCGTGCCCAGCATGCGATGGACGTGCTGGCCAGCGCGATCGCCCTCGCGCTGGCCAGCTACCTGGCCTGGTACTGCGTCGAGTTCGTGTTCGAGAGCTGGCGCATGCACGAGGTTTCCCAGGGGCTGGTGCCGGTGCCGCTGTGGCTCCCGCAGCTGCCCATGGCGCTGGGTTCGGCCCTGCTGGCGCTGGCTTTCGGCGAGCGGCTGGCGCGGGTGTTGCGGCATGAGCGCTTCGAACTTGCCGACAGCGCCGAAATGAGCGAATGATGGACCTCTACTGGATTGCGGCGATCCTCGTGTTCGTCTTGTTCGGCCTGCTCGCAGTGGGCGTGTGGATCGCGCCGGCCCTGCTGGCCGTCGGTATCGTCGGCATGTTCTTTTCCGATGCCCCGGGCGGATCGATCCTGGCCACCACCAGCTGGGCCTCGAGCGCCAGCTGGACGATGACGGCCCTGCCCCTGTTCATCTGGATGGGCGAGATCCTGTTTCGCACCCGGCTGTCGGACGACATGTTCGCGGGGCTCGCGCCCTGGGTGGAGCGCCTGCCGGGCCGGCTGCTGCACGCCAACGTGCTGGGCTGCGGCATCTTCGCCGCCGTCAGCGGCTCCTCGGCCGCCACCGCCGCGACGATCGGCCGCATTTCATTGCCGGAATTGAAGGCGCGCGGCTATCCCGACGGCATCGCGCTCGGCTCGCTGGCCGGTTCCGGCACGCTGGGGCTGCTGATCCCGCCTTCCATCATCATGATCGTCTACGGCGTCGCGGCGCAGGTCTCGGTGGCCCGCCTGTTCATCGCCGGCGTGCTGCCCGGGCTGGTGCTGATGACGCTGTTCTCCGGCTACGTGATGGTCTGGGCACTCTTGAACAAGGAGCAGATCCCGGCCGCAGGCGCCCCCATGAAGTTCATGGAGAAGATGCGCCACACGCGCCGCCTGCTGCCCGTGATCCTGCTGATCATCGGCGTGATCGGCTCCATCTACGCCGGCATCGCCACCGCCACCGAGGCGGCCGCCATCGGCGTGGTCGGCGCGCTGCTGATCGCCGGCTTCTCGCGCACGCTGAACCGCGCCACCTTGATGGACAGCCTGCTGGGCGCGGTGCGCACCTCCACGATGATCTTCTTCATCCTGCTGGGCGCGGCCTTCCTCACGTCCGCCATGAGCTTTACCGGCCTGCCGGCTGAGCTGGCGAAGTGGATCGCGGCCGAGAAGCTGCCGCCCTGGGCGCTGATCAGCGCGCTGACCGTCTTCTTCATCATCCTGGGCTGCTTCCTGGACGGCATCTCCATCGTGCTGCTCACCACCTCGGTGATCCTGCCGGCGGTGCAGGCCGCGGGCATCGACCTGCTGTGGTTCGGCATCTTCATCGTGCTGGTGGTGGAAATGGCACAGATCACGCCACCGGTGGGCTTCAACCTGTTCGTGGCGCAGAGCCTGACGGGCAAGGACATCTTCACGGTGGCGCGGGCCAGCTTTCCGTTCTTCCTGCTGATGGTGGTGGCCACCGCGCTGGTGACCGTGTTTCCCGAGATCGTGCTGAGCCTGCCCCGGGCCATGACCGCGCGGTGAGCGTGGATCCAGGGGGAACTCCATGACGGGGAAAGTGGCTGTCATCCTCGGGGGCACGGGGATGGTCGGCGCCAACATGGCGCAGCTGCTGGACGCGCAGGGCGACTGGGACGTGACCATCGTGTCGCGCCGGCCGCCGGACTTCGGCACGCGCGCGCATCACGTGGCCTGCGACATGAGCGACCCGGGTGAATGCGTGCGCGTGCTGGGCGGCCTGGAGCGCACGACCCACATCTGGTGGACCGGCCACGCGACCGGCACCCGCTGGGTCGACAAGGCCGCGCGGGACACCGACCTGTTTCGCAACGCCATGACGGCCATCGAGGCCGCCACGCCGGCGTTGCGGCACGTCTGCGTGCTGCAGGGATCCAAGTACTACGGCCGCCACCTGGGCCCCTTCAAGACGCCGGCGAAGGAAAGCGACGCCCGCCACTTCCCGCCCAACTTCTACTACACGCAGGAAGACTTTCTGAAGCAGCTGGCGCAGGGCAAGCGCTGGAGCTGGTCGCTGATGCGGCCGCACATCGTGTGCGGCTACGCCCGCAGCGACATCAACCTGCCCAAGCCGCTGGCGGTGTACGCCACGATGTGCCGCGAGCTGGGCCTGCCGCTGAAGTTCCCCGGTCCCGAGGGCGCGTTCCGCGCGGTGCACTGCGCCAGCGACGTGGGACTCCTGAACAGGGGCATGCTGTGGGCCGCCACCACGCCGGGCTGCGCCAACCAGGCGTTCAACATGGTCAACGGCGACCACTTCCGCTGGCAGCACCTGTGGCCGCGCATCGCCGCCTGCTTCGGCCTGGAGGACGGCGGCGTCCAGCAGATCGACCTGGAACTGATGATGGCAGACAAGGAGGAACTGTGGAACGAGATCGTGCGCAAGCACGGCCTGCTGCCCACGCCCTTCGCGCAGGCCGCCAACTGGTCGTTCGCCAACTATGCCTTCGCCCCGACCTGGGACATCATGCTCGACAACACCAAGGCGCGGACGTTCGGCTTCCAGGAGTTCGTCGATTCCGAGGAGATGTTCTTGCGGATTTTCGACAGTTTCCGCCAGCAGCGCTTCATTCCCTGAGCGGACCGGCCGCCGCGGCTGGGCGCGGATCGGCCTGCAACTCCAGCGTCACCGGCGCGTGGTCGCTGGGCTTGTCCCACTTGCGCGGGGACCGGTCGATGCCGCAGGTCCTGACCAGCGGCCTCAGCGCCTCGCTCACCAGGATGTGGTCGATGCGCAGGCCGCGGTTCTTCTGATAGCCCAGCATGCGGTAGTCCCACCAGCTGAAGCTCTTGTCCGGCTGCTCGAACAGGCGGAAGCTGTCGGCCAGGCCCAGCCCGAGCAGGCCGCGGAAGTGCTCGCGCTCCTGCGTGGTGTGGTGGATGGTCTCGCGCAGGCCGTCGGGATCGAAGGAGTCCCGGTCCTCGGGCGCGATGTTGAAGTCGCCGAGCAGCACCAGCCGCTCGTTGGCGGCGAGCTCGGCGCGCATGTGTTCGCGCAGGCCCCGCAGCCAGTTCATCTTGTAGTCGAACTTGTCGGTGCCGGGAGCCTGGCCGTTGACGAAGTAGCCGTTGACGACGCGCACCGGCCCCTGGGGCGTATCCACGGTGGCCGACAGCAGCCGCGAATGCTCGTCGGGAAAGCCCTGGATGTTCTTCACCACGTCGCGCAGCGGCGCGCGGCTCATGATCGCGACGCCGTTGTACGTCTTCTGCCCGAAGACGGCGCAGTGTGCATAGCCCGCCTCGCGCAGCACGTCGAGCGGGAACCTGTCGTCGGTGAGCTTGAGCTCCTGCAGGCACAGGACGTCCACCGGGTTGGCGGCGGTCCAATCCAGCACGTGCTGCAGCCGCGCGGTGAGCGAATTGACGTTCCAGGTGGCGATCTTCATGGACGCGGCGCCGGGCTCAGACGTGCAACACCGCCAGCGCGCCAATCACGACCCCCAGCGCGCCTACGCCGAACATGCCCCATTCGAGCCATTTCTTCTTGGTGAGCAGCGCGATGGCCGCCAGCGCGATGGAGACCTGCAGCGCCGTGGTCGCCTGCGCCCAGCGATGGTGCTGGTGCATCTGGGCGTCGCTTTGCTGGTCGAACTCGTGGGCCTGGGTCTCCAGCTTGCGGGCCTCGACCTCGATCTCCTTCTTCTCCTTCTCGTAGCGGTCGACCTTGGCCTGGTAGGCGCCCTGCCGGTCCGGCGGCGACAGGTCGCGCGACACCTCCGCCAGCGACTGCTTCGTGCTCTTGGACTGGAAGTAGTTCCACTGGTTGGAGGCTTCGGTCTTCCTGATCGCGGCGTTGTTCTTGTACAGCAGCGCATTGGCCTGGGTCGCGCCGCCCATGTACGCGAAGATCGCTCCCACGGTCGAGATCACGGCCGTGAACAGGGCGATCTGGTTGATCATGCTGCCGCCGCCGATGCCGTGGTGCGCGCTGTCGCCGTGCGCCGCGTGCTGCGTGGCGTGCTCCAGCTCGTGGTCGTGGGGGCCGTGGACGTGGAAGGTGCCTGAGGACATGTGGAAGGGCCTGGGAGTTGCTGCCGGCCGATTCTATTCAGCATGGCCGGATTGGTTCCTTAAGGTCGTTTTAAGCGTGTGCCGCGACGATCCGGCTCGCCCGCCCGCACCCGTGGCGGATGCGCTCCACCGGCGTGGACGACTCCCTGCAACGCACCATGGTTTCCGATCGACTCCCGCAGCAGCCCCGGGCCGCCCGCCAGCGGCGCCGGGCCGCGCGCGCCTTGGCCGGTGGCGGGTTGGCGGCGTGAAGGCGACCGAGGTGCGCATCCTGCTGACCGGCGCGACGGGCGGGATCGGCCGCGCGGCGGCCGCGCTGTTCGTGCGTTCAGGCGCGGCCGTGCTGCTGGCCGGCCGCCGGCCGGCCAGGCTGTCGGCGCAGGCGCGCGCGCTCGGGCGCGAACCCAGGGTGGGCTGGGCCGCGGCCGACCTCGCCGATCCGGCGCAGATCGAGCGGCTGGCGGCGGAGGCGGCGGCCTGGGACTGCAACGTCGTGGTCCACGCCGCCGGCACGCCGGCGTTCGGTCTGCTGCAACTGCAGGATGCACCCGCCGTGCAGCAGGCGCTGCAGGTCAACCTGCTGGCCCCGATGCTGCTGACCCGGGCGCTGCTGCCGCATCTGCGCGGCCAGCCGCGGGCGCAGGTGCTGTGCGTGGGCGCCGCGCAGGGCGCGATCGGCCTGCCCGGTTGCAGCCTGTATTCGGCCGGCAAGTTCGGGCTGCGCGGCTTTGCCGAAGCGCTGCGGCGCGAGCTGGCCGCGACCACGGTGCGGGTGCAGTACCTGGGGCCGCGCACCGGGCCCGCCGGCGCCGATGCGCCGGCGGCGGTGGCCGCCGCCATGCTGCGGCTGCTGCAGGACGAGGCCGCCGAGTGCTTCCCGGGCGTTGCCCAGCAGCTCGCCGTGCGCCTGAACGGGCTGGTGCCGGCGTGGCTCGACGATCGTTTCAGCCGGCGCGGACGCGCTCCGGCGCTGCCGTGCGGAGTTCCGCCGCACCCTGGGCGGCATCCGGGCGAGGCCGGCTGAAGGCGGCAGCAGGCCGGGCGGAACCCGCGCTCGACCGGCCCCGTCAGTCGGCGAAGGTGACGGCGGCCTTCATGCCGGTGCCGTCGGCGCGCGGGCCGAAGCGCACGGCCAGCCGGTGCAGGGCGGCGATGCGCTGGACGATGGAGATCCCCAGGCCGCTGCCGCTTTCCTGCTGGCCGCTGGGCCGGCGAAAGCGTTCGCCCAGCCGCTCCAGCTGCGCCGGCTCCAGCGCGGGGCCGGTGTTCTCCACCTCCAGCCGATCGCGCGTGAAGCGCAGCGTCACCAGCGTGCCGGTCGGGGCGTAGCGGACCGCGTTGTCCAGCAGGTTGCGCAGCATCACGGCCAGCAGCTCGGGGTCGCCCAGCACCGGCAATGCCTCGCGCCGCTGCGGCGGCCATTCGCAGGCGAATTCGATGCGGCGCCGCTCGGCCAGCGGCAGGCATTCGCTGATGGCCTGCTCCACCACCGCCGGCCAGTCGACCTCGCATTCCCAGGAGGCCGCCTGCGCTGCGGCCGCCCGCGAGTCGACCCGCGACAGGGCGAGCATCTGGGTGACCAGCCGGTCCATCCGGTCCAGGCCGGCCGCAAAGCGCGCCTGGGCCTGCACGCGCTCGTCCTCGTCGCGCGCGCGCCGCACCACGTCCCATTGCGCGCGCAGCACCGCCAGCGGCGTGCGCATCTCGTGCGCCGCGTCGGCCGTGAAGCGGCGTTCACGCGTGAGCAGCGCGTCCACCCGGGCGAACTGCGCGTTGATCGCGTCCAGCAGCGGCATCAGCTCCGCCGGCGCGCCTTGCGTCGCCAGCGGGCGCAGGTCCGATCCCTCGCGGTGCTGCAGCTCGCCCGCGACCACCACCACCGGCGCCAGTGCGCGCCGCACCGCCCAGGCGAGCGCGGCCAGCAGCAGCGGCAGCACCAGCAGCCAGGGCAGGACCTGCGAGATCGTGAGGTCGTACACCAGTTCTTCGCGCTCGTAGGCCTTCTGCCCGGCGGCCACCAGCCACTGGCCGCCGGCCGACTGCAGGTAATACACGCGCCACAGCTCGCCGTGCAGGTGCTCGGTGACGAAACCGGCGGCGCCGGGACGGCGCGGCAGCTCGCCGCCTTCGCGGTCGGCCAGGTACAGGCGGCCCTGCGCATCCCACACGGCGATGGCGAAGTCGCGCAGGTCGGCCTCGCCCAGGGCGGTCGCTCCGTCGCCGCCTTCGGCCGGCTTGGCGGTGCCGCCGTCGTGCCCCAGCACCACCTGCACCTGGCGCGCCAGCCGGATCAGCTCGCTGTCGAACAGCTCGTTGACGTCGCGCTGGGCCCGGTTGACCGACACGGCCACCGCCATCAGCCACACCAGCGGCGCCGACACCAGCAGGTACAGCATCAGGCGGCGCTGCAGGCTCATCGGCGAGCCTCCGCACCGCGCGCCGCGGCACGAGCCCCTGCGGATGGCGGGCCCATGCTCATGGCGCCGGCTCACCCGGTCCCAGCGCGTAGCCCAGGCCGCGCACGGTGCGCACGATGCCCGGGTCGATCTTGCGCCGCAGATGGTGCACGTACACCTCCAGCGCATTGCTCTCGGGCTCGGATCCGCTCCAGTCGTAGAGCTTGTCCTGCAGCTGCGCCTTGGACAGCACCCGTTGCGGATTGGCCAGCAGCACCTCCAGCAGCGCCAGCTCGCGCGGCGTCAGGTCCACCGGCTGTCCTTTCCAGCGCACCGACTTGGCCGCCGCGTCGTACTCCAGCGCGCCGTGCTGCCACACCGGCTGGGCGAAGCCGGAGCTGCGGCGCACCACTGCGCGCAGCCGGGCCGCCAGTTCGTCGATCGAGATCGGCTTGACCAGGTAGTCGTCGGCGCCGCGGTCCAGCCCGGCGATGCGGTTGTCCACGCCTTCGCGCGCCGTGAGGATCAGGATCGGCAGCGTCAGCGCACGGGCGCGCCAGCGCCCCAGCCACTCCAGGCCGTCGCCGTGTGGCAGGCCCAGGTCGAGGATCACTGCGTCGTAGGTCACCGCGCCCAGGGCGGCGTCGGCCTGGCGGCCATCGATGAACAGGTCCACCACGTGCCCCAGTTGGCGCAGCCCCGTGGCGAGGGCGTCGCCCAGAGCGGGATCGTCTTCGACGATGAGCAGGCGCATGGCTGGCGGGTCAGGCCGGGGCAGCCTTCCGGTAGGTCACGAACGCGAAGCGCAGGCCGCCGGCCGCCTCGTGCGGCTCGCGCTGCGACTCGTGCCACTCGGGCCCGAGCGCCGGCGCGTGGCTGTCGCCCTCGACATCGGCGTCGATCTCGGTGGCCACGACGGTGTCGGCCAGCGGCAGCGCCAGCCGGTAGATCTGCGCCCCGCCGGTCACCCAGGCGCGCGGCGCGTCGGCGCAGGCGCGCACCGCCTCCTCCAGCGAGGCTGCGCGCACGGCGCCTTCCGCCTGCCAATCGGCTTGCCGCGTGATCACGATGTTGCGCCGGCCCGGCAACGGGCGGAACTTCGGCGGCAGCGAATCCCAGGTCTTGCGGCCCATGATCACCGGACAGCCGAGGGTCGTGCGCTTGAAGTGCGCCAGGTCTTCCGGCAGGTGCCAGGGCATGACGCCATCGCGGCCGATGACGCCGTTGCGCGAACGGGCGTAGATCAGGCCGAGCTTCATCACACGGCCACCGGCGCCTTGATCGCCGGGTGGCTCTGGTAGTCCTGCACCTCGAAGTCCTCGTACTCGTATTCGAAGATCGAAGCCGGGCGACGCCTGATGTGCAGCGTCGGATAGGGCAAGGGCGCGCGGCTCAACTGCAGTTCGACCTGCTCGTGGTGGTTGCTGTAGATGTGGCAGTCGCCGCCGGTCCAGATGAAGTCGCCCACGTCCAGCTCGCACTGCTGCGCGATCATGTGCGTGAGCAGGGCATAGCTGGCGATGTTGAAGGGATCTGTCACATTGTTCATTTCTGGGGATTCTTGTCCGCGTAGAGCGCCTCCCGGCCATTCTGACAGGTGCCCGTTTGGAGCCACGGAGACCTTATCCACGGCGGCGGGCGTCGCTTGCGACGAACGCACGACGCGGTGGATAAGTCGTTGCTCGCATACACCGGATGGGTGGGGGTCTGTGGATAAGTCTCTGGCCGGACTCCCGCTGTGCCTCAGCAGGAATTCGGTCCGGCGGAGCGCGCTCGGGTTTCTGAAAGCAGCCTCTCCATCGACACGTCTAGTGCCTGGGCAATCTTGCCAAGCGTCTCTAGGGTCGGGTTTCGCGCCTGCCGCTCAATGTGGGCAATGACGAACATGCTGACGCCGGATTTCCCAGCCAAGGCCTCCTGAGTCAGTTTCTGCCGCGCCCGCAACCCCGCCAGGTTCTCCGCGAGCACGACTTCGATAAGCCGCTCCTCATCTCGTCTAGCGAGCGGCCGCCGGCCGAATAGAGACCCCGTGCGAACGCCGATGGCTTTGGCCATCTTGTCCACTGTGGCGACAGAAAGAGTGTTCAGCTCCCCATGCTCCAGGCGCTGCACCGTCCTGCGGTCGATTCTGGCGTGTTCGGCCAGCGCGCGCGTACTCCAGTTCGCTCTGGTGCGCAGGGCGGCAATGTTCACCGCTAGTTGCTGAAGCGGATGTAGTCGTGTAGGTGCGTTCCTCGGCACCTAAAAAGTGTTTGCACAGTAATTGAAGGGGTGGCGGCATATAAGGCAGAATGTGGACTGCTTTTTTAGGTGAGTCCCATGTTCGTGACCATGCCCCAGTTCGAGGAGCCCGGAATGACGGCTATGGCTGGCGAGGGCCAGAAGTACTGGCGCGCCCTAGCCGCCGTTTTCCCGGTGGAGCCCTGGTACCTGTTCGTGTTCGAGGCGGCGCTCCTTGACGCTCGCGTCAACCAGACGATGCTGGTCGCATGGGAGGAGTCGCTCCTCGACATCATCGACCGGGTTCCCCCGGAGGACCGGCGGGCGATTTACCGACTGGAGCCGAGCGCTGCAGGTGGCCTGACGTTCAGAACCGTCCAGGCCCTTTGGGCACCTACAGCGGAAGAAGCTGCCCAGGGTATTGGAGCGGTGCTCAGCATCGAGGGTGAGAGTGACCTTCTGGACCCGGCCCTGCACCCTGTTTCCAAAGCCCATCTACGTCGCCTGGTGTTCCACATCACGCAAGAGGGCACATGCGACACCATCTCCTCCTCCCCTGCCACACACTGACGCTCGTACAGGCCTCCGAACAAGGACGCCCGAGATGACTTGGCTCCTCGCTCGCATTGACCAGGAACCCGCGAAGACCCTGGATGCTTGGATGGTCCTTGAAGTCCCGTTCGATGGGGTCCAGCAACCATGGACGCGGCATCTCGTTGGCTTCCGCCGGGAGGGGTGCAAGGGGCAGGTGAGTTCGCCGGTGGAAGTCTTGGACCCGATTTCCCGTCGCGCCATGACCCGCAGCGGACAGGTATATGAGCTAGGGCCGCTGCCGGGTGTAAACGCTGACGCTTTCGCTCTTTGGGGAAATTGGAAGCATCGGAACGGAATCGCGCACGAGCGCGACGTCACGACAGAAGTGGACGAACTGCTCGCCGCGACCCATGCACACCAGACTGAGTTGATGCTCAGAGATGCGCTGGCGCGGCGTGCCAAGTCCTAGTATGAAGAATCAGCTCGGAAGCGACTTGCACGCAAAATTCCATTGGGCTTGGCGTGGAGACACGGTTCGCAGCGCTCCGGTGTCCACACGGAAGCCGTGAATGACCCACACTGGCTCCGGCTCCACAAACCTGGTCATGGAAGCTGCGGTTGAATGGAACAGACTTCGCCACGAAGGGGAGGAAGTCCTTGGCGTCGCCGGTTGGAGATTGTTCCGAAGATTCGGCCGGGTGATGGCGGGCCCGTACAGCGGTAGCTACGTCAGTGGGCTGTCATTCGACGAGACCCGCCGCTTGCTCTGGGCGCTCAAGGAAGGTCGGCGCATACCAGTTCACCTGATGCACCGACATCGCAGTACAAATCCTGCCGCGTCCGAACTCTCGTTGGCAGATGGATGCCTAGTGATGCACTACGCGACGCGCAGCGAGCCTGCCGAGTAGTTGGGCGCGAGCCATTCGAGCTGCCTATGGGCGCACCTTCCCGCTCGGAGGAAAAACAAGGGAGCGAGTGTTCTGGGGCCGCCCACCAGCTGTTGGACGTACACCCCTCTAAGGTGTGAGCTCGCGCTAGCCGGCCATCTGCTCGAGCTTGGCCAATGCTTCGCGCTTGCCGATGCCACGCACAGAAGCGATTGCCTCCAACTGCGCGCGTCGGGGCCTCGTCTGCCCCTTTTCCCACTTGTAGACACTCAGGCTCGACACGCCGATAAGCTTGGCGAAATCGGCCGCAGAGAGCCCGAGCTTCTGTCTCTGAGAAGCAAGGCGCGCCGGGCTGAATCGCAGTTGCCGCTCGTCACTATTCATTTCTAGGGACTTCACTGGAGCGCGCGGCGCACCCTTCACAGCTTGCTTCAGTTGGCGCTCAAGGTCCGCATTACGTCTTTTCAGAGCAGCAATTTCGCGCCGATAGGACGCCGACGCCTTCTTCAAGGAATCCAAATCACCACGCAGTTCCTTCCTGGCGATTCGAGCGATTTCAACCTTTAGCGCAGTTGCGAGATTCGGCATCGGTAGTTAGCGGCTTCAGAGAAGTAGAAGTCTAATGATATGCGCCACTCCTTCAGCGCCCTAGCCCTTGTCAGTCTCATACCTGGCGAGTGCAATTCGCAGCGCCTCACGCACACCTGCGAAGTGGGCGCGACGGTCCCCAACCAAGACAAGCACGTGATGAAGGCTAGTCGCCGCCTCGGGGCGAATTCTGCTGAAATGAAGCGGAAGGCTGGCCGTCAGCTCCCCCAGGCGTAGCAGCCAGAGATGGTCGTCCCGCAGGAAGCCTTCGTGGCCGGCAAGCGTTTCTCGCAACTCTCTCCGACAGTCGTCGGCAACCGCCAGCATGTAGCTGTTCGCGCATGACGCCCCGTCCACCATTACGAGCTCAAGGCCAGAGAAGCCGTACGCCTTCAAAAAAGCCTGACGTGATGCGCTATCCGCCAGATTAACAAGCACGTAGAAGCATGAGTCGTGGTGCTTGGCTGCAAGTACTAGCACCGGAGCATCGCAGTCCAGAACGAAGTGATGACAGTCAAGGTCGCGCCCGGGCCGTGGCAGGCCTGCATGCGCGAATGCCAAAGCGGCACCGCGGTCCCCGTCCGAGTGTGAACTGCACCCGAGTAGGGCGCGGAGCTGGCTCTGCAGAGGGCCGAGGGTCCCGAAGCTGGTGCTGATGCACAGAGCATTTGAGCGCTGCGGCGCTTCGCTGGACGGAGAGGCGGGAGTTGCAAGGCTCACGGTCACTTTCATTCGATGAGCCGTGTGTAGGCGCCTGTTTTAGCCAAAGGCGCGATGCCACAAAAACCGGGGGCGGAAGCCCCGACCCTGCAGGCGAGCAGCCGGCCTGACACGAGCCACTTCTGCGAACTTCGGGTCGACGCTGACTTGAGTGGCTGTATGGGTATGGCTCTGTTCGCGTAATGCGTTGATTGTGCCTAGAATCGGCCCGTCTTCAGAGGGAGTGCGGGCGATGCGAACGGAGAGATTCAAGGCGGTGCTGGAGAGCGTGGCCAGCCTGACCGAGGCGCAGCT
>Ga0255338_1002457_pt1 | contig 26959 bp, 24 predicted proteins | sample MeOH1_35cm_T4_19_FD_203715 | JGI IMG/M metagenome (GOLD analysis project Ga0255338, IMG submission 203715) | Sandy soil microbial communities from University of British Columbia, Vancouver, Canada - MeOH1_35cm_T4_195 | ecosystem: Engineered > Artificial ecosystem > Sand microcosm > Unclassified ...
CACGCCGGACCACCTGGGCGTCTACTGGTACAACGGCTCCCGCTGGGTCCAGATGTACGGACGGCTGGACCAGACGGACCAGACGCTGAACGTGGAGACGGTGTACCTCGGGCGCTACCAGATCCGCAGCGTCGAGCGCGCCGCGAGCTTCGCCTTCAACACGGCGGGCCTCTCCAACCGCTTCGTGACGCCCAACGGCGACGGCAAGAACGACGGAGTCGTCTTCACCTTCGACAACCCCCGCGACGCCCGGGTCCGCGGCCGCATCCTCGACATGCGCGGCCGGGTCGTCGTCTCGGAGATGCTCCCCGGCCCCGCGCACAACACGCTGGAATGGCGCCCCGGCGCCGGCGTCCCCGGAGGCATCTATCTCTACCAGCTGGAGGGCGAGGGGCAGACCTTCACCGGTACGGTCGTCATCCTCAAATAGCGTGTAATTGTCGTAATAAGGCCGCCCGCGGCGCCTCGATTTCGTCCCGCCGTAACATCAACTTCGCAGCATTCCTCTATACTCCTGGCGGATGCTGCATAAAATCGTCTGTTTGGCCCTGGTCCTCATCAGCACGGGAGTCGCGGCGCCCTTGGCCCCCCAGGGCTTTTCCTTCACCGGCGTCAACCGCTTCGTGACGCCCAACGGCGACCGAAAGAACGACACGGCCGTTTTCCAGTACTCCAACCCCCAGGATTCCTCCGGGACCATCCGCATCTACGAGCTGAGCGGCCGTCAGGTGGCCTCCATCGTCATCGAGACCAACACCACCTTCACGACCTGGGATCCGAGGGGCTTCTCCAACGGCGTCTACATCTACGTCATCACGGTCGATCAGGCGTCCCGTTCCGGGGTGCTGGTGGTGGTGCGATGAGGCGCCTCTTCCTCGCGTTCCTTCTCGCGGGCGCCCTCGCCGGGCCGGCCTCCGCCGCGTTCGAGGAGACCGGCGCCGGCGCCCGCGCCCCGGGCCTCGGCGACGCCTTCGGGGCGCTGGCCGACGACGCCTACGCCCTTCACTACAACCCCGCGGGCCTGGCCCAGCTCGACCGCAAGCAGTTCTCCGCGGCCTACTCCCGCCTGTACATGGGCCTGAGCGACGGCTCCGACATCGGCTCCTCCCAGTTCGTCTACGCCCACCCCCTCTCGCGCGGCAAGAAGAGCCGGACCTTGGCCTTCGGGCTCGACCGCCTCTCGCTGGCCGGCGCCTACACCGAGCAGGCGCTCACGGCGGCGTACGGCTTCAAGCCGATCGAGCGCGAGTCCGGCTCGCAGCTGATGGTGGGCTTCGCGGCCAAGTACCTGACGCGCTCGTTCACGGCCGGCGCCGAGGCCGGCAACGCCTGCGACGGCCTCAACTGCGGCCAGGGCGTCGACCCCGTGCTCAGCGGCGCGAAGAGCAAGAGCACCATCGACGCGGACCTCGGATTCCTCTACCGATTCCCCCTTCGCTGGCAGATGGGCCTGGCCGTGCAGCATCTGACCGCCCCCAACGTGGCCTTCTCCGGGAGCGACAAGCTCGAGCGCGGCATCAACCTCGGGCTGGCGTACAAATCCCTGTGGCTGAGCCTGGTCGGCGAGGTGCGCATGAAGAAGACCGCCTCCGGCAAGAGCGGGCGCGATCTCGTCTTCGCCGCCGAGCGCTATTTCCCGACCCTCGACTACGGCCAGTTCGGCGTCCGAGGCTCCCTGGGCATGGGCAGCGACGATTGGCGCCAGATGACGATGGGCGCGTCGTACCGCATCAACAAGATCCAGGTCGACTACGCCATGATCCTCCCGGTGGGCGCGGTCAAGGCCAACTCCGGCGCCCATCGCGTCGCGCTGACCTTCCACTTCGGCGCGCCGACCGGCGACGAGGAGATCAGCCGCGAGCTGCTCGAGCAGGCCAAGCGCCTGCGCGAGCACGGCCCGGACTACGGCTACGAATACAAGCAGGAGCTGAAGCCTCAGGACTTGAGCGACCCGCGCCTGGCCCTGGTGCGCTCGCTCATCGAAGAGCGCAAGTACCGCGCGGCGCAGAAGGAGCTCGGCGACTTCGCGCAGAAGCAGCCGCTCAGCTCCGCCCTGATCCGGCTGTCGAACCGCCTCGGCCTGGTCGCCTCTTATCATCCGGAACTCGCCGAGCCCCGCGACAAGTTCGAGACCAACGTGGCCGCGACCCTGCGCGACTTCCTGAACGGCAAGGACCGGGTGGCCATGCTGCACGCCTCGTACGCGCTCAGCATGAAGCCCGAGGACGCGCTCCACGCTCACTTCGTCGAGGAGATGGAGAAGGCCGTGGGGCTCAAGGCCGACCGCCTGGCGGCCGATCATCCCCGAGGGTTCATCGACGAGCTCCTCTACCGGGTCGAGTTCGCCAACACGCGCGGCGATCAGGGCCGCGTCGAGTCCCTGCTCAAGGACGTGATCGAGCTCGAGCCCGAGTCGGTCACCGCCCTCGAGCGCCTCGGCTCGCTGCGCTACCTGACGGGCCGATATCTCGAGGCCAATCAGATGTGGGAGGCGGCGCTGAAGCTCGAGACCCGGGAGAAGGAGATCGAGTCCTTGCGCACCTACATGAAGCTGGCCGCGGAGCGCGCCAGCGGCAAGCAGCTGCCCGGCGGGCTGGCGCCGGCCGCGGCCGTGGAGGCGGAGCCCGCCGCCGCGGAGCCCGCCCCGGCGGCGGCGCCCGCGCCCGTCGCCGCGCCTCCGGCGGCCCCGGCGCCGGCCGCCGTCGCCCCGCCGGCGGCGAAGCGCGCGGACCCGCGCGACGTGCAGGTCCTCTACCAGAAGGGCGTGGAGCACTACGCTCGCGGCGAGTATCTGCAGGCCAGCGCGATGTTCCTGCGCATCATCCAGATCGATCCCGAGAACGAGCAGGCCCGCAAGGCGCTCGAGCGCATCGATCGCCGCAAGCCGCGCTGATGAGCATCCGCTTCAAGCTCGCGTCCGTCCTCCTGGTCGCCATCGCCGTCACGGCGGTCGCGGCCGCGGGGATATTCTTCGTCATCGAGGGCTCGACTTTGCGCCAGGGCGAAGAGGAGAAGATCCGCATCCTGACGGACAGCGTGAGGTCCATGGCCGGGGAATCCCAGCTCGCCAAGGATCCTCTCATGCTGCTCGACTACCTGTCCTTCCTGATCCGCGACCGCCCGGAGATCCGGTCGGCGCGCGTCAACTTCTCCGGCCGCTGGCAGGACGCCGAGGGCGCCAAGCCCGTCGCGGGCGACGACAGCCTGCGCACCGAGCTCGTCACCGCGCCGGCGGCGTCGGGCCAGGGCGCCGTCTCGGTCTCGCTCAGCTTCTCGACGAAGGAGCTCGAGCGGCGGATATCGGCGGCGAGGGCCGCCCTGGCGCGCGACCTCGGCGGCGCGGTGCTGATCGTGCTCTTCGCGGGCGTGCTGCTCAGCGTCCCGCTCGCCTGGACCTTGACCCGGCGTCTCATCGTCATCGAGCGCGCCCTCGCCGACGTCGGCGAGGGGCGCCTGAGCCGCCGGATCGAGGACGGCGGCTCCGACGAGGTCGCGCGGCTGGCCAAGGGCGTCAACCGGATGACGGCGCGCCTGGGCGAGCTCGAGGACATGAAGCGGACCTTCGTCGCCTCGGTGACCCACGAGCTGCGTTCCCCCCTGTTCTCCATCGACAGCTATGTGCGCCTGCTGCTGGCGGAGGCCAAGAGCCTCGCCCCGGAGGAGCGGCGTCAGCTCGAGCGGATCCATCAGAACGCGGCGCGCCTGGCCCATTTCGTCACCAGCCTGTTGAACACGGCCAAGATCGAGCGCGGCAACATGGATTTCCACCCGCGCCTGTGCGACCTGTCGCGTCTCGTCGAGGACGCCGCGCTGTTCCAGCGCCCGTGGGCCGAGGAGGAAGGCAAGACGCTCGTCATCGAGCTCGAGCCGGGGCTCCCCCAGCTGCGCGTCGACCCCGACCTGATCACCCAGGCGGTCACGAACCTCGTGTCGAACGCCGTCAAGTTCACGCCTCGCGGCGGACGCGTCACCGTGGGCTTGAAGCGGGTCCCGGAGGGGGTCGAGTGCTTCGTGTCGGATACCGGGGTGGGCATGACCCCGGAGGCCCTCGCGACCCTCTTCAAGCCGTTCACCCGCGTGAAGAACAGCCTGTCGGCGGTCGGCACCGGCCTCGGCCTCTCCATCGTGAAATCGCTCGTGGAGCTCAACGGAGGCGTCGTCGGAGCGGAGTCCGCCCCGGACCGCGGCAGCCGCTTCTTCTTCAGGCTCCCGCTCGATAACAAATCCTTAACCGCGAGGCCGCGCGCATGAGCTATCCTATAAAGGCATGCGCGCGCTAGCGTTTCTCGCCTTGACCGCCTTGCTCGCCGCCCCGGCCGGGGCGGCCGAGACGTCGTCGGACGAGATCCTCGTCTCCGAGAGGCTCTCGAGCCGCGCCGTGGCCGTGCTCGACGGCATCCTCGGTCCCGGCCGCGCGAAGGTCCTCGTCGAAGTGCGGGGCGAGCGGCTTCAGATCCGCTCCGAGGTGGAGATGTTCACCCCCATCTCCAAGGACGGCTCGGGCGGGGTCAAGGAAGCCCTGCGCCTGCTCGACCTGCCCGGCTACTATAAGGACCGCGCCGCGTCCGCCGGGAAGGAGCCCGGCGCGGCCCAGCCCATGGTGCCCTTCCAAAAGGATTTCGAGCACAGCCTGAGGGACGCCGGCTTCGAGATCAAGAAGATCGAGGCCACCGCCGTCCTGGACTCGGCGTTGACGGAGGCCGAGGCGCGCGAGGCGGCGCAGATCCTGCCGCAGCTTCTGCGCATCGACGACGCTCGCGGAGACAGGCTGAGCATCGTGCGGGCGCCCATGAGACCCGCCTGGAGGTCCGCCTTCTCCACGCCGGGGGACTGGCGGAAGCTCGCCTTCGCGGCGGCGGGCCTGCTCGCCGCGCTGCTCTTCGTCCTCATCCTCGCCGCGGCGTTCGTGCGCGGCGCGCGCGTCTTCGCCAAGGAGCTGACCTCGCGGCGCGGCGGGGCGGAGCCGGAGCAAGGCATGGGCGAGCCCCTGCCCGAGCTCCTGCCCGGCTCGCCCGCGGGGCTCGTCGAAGCCGGCGCCGGAGGCGGGTCCGCGGCGGCGCCCATGGGGGCGCTGGGACGGCGGTTCGACTTCCTGGAGACGGCCGACGCGGCCGACGCGGCGCGCATACTGGCCGACGAGGCGCCCGCCGATCTCGCGCAGGTCTTCGCCTATCTCGCCAAGCTGTCCCCGGAGACGGCCTCGCGGCTGTTCTCGAAGCTCCCGTCCGGCGTCCAGGCCGAGGCGTCGTCGGCCATCTTGAAGCTGAACGCCGTGGACCCGGACCGTCTGTCCGAGATCGAGGACCGGCTGAAGATCTCGGTCGCCAACGGCGTCCGGGGCTCCCAGCGTCTCGCGTCGATCCTGAGCCGCTTCCCCGGCGACGAGCGCGCGCAGCTCCTCGAGCGCCTGGCCGACAAGGACCGGCCGGGGGTCGAGTCGGTCGAGAGCCAGCTGTTCGCGTTCGAGGATTTCGCGGCGCTGTCCGCCACCGACCTCCGGCGCGTCATGGGCGCCGTGCCGTACGAGCTGTGGGGGACGGCGCTGCGCGGCGCCCCCCAGGTCCTCGTCAACCGCGTCCTGTCGGAGCTCCCCGACGGGCCGCGCGCCCTGGTCCGCGAGGAAGCCTCGGTCCCCCAGCCGAAGGACAAGGTCGTGGCCGCCCGCGCGAAGCTGCTCGACCTCGTCCTCGACCTGGCCGCCAAGGGCCAGGTCCGCCTCGCGCAGGGCGCCGGGGCGGAGGATACGCTTTGACGCCGCCGCGACGCGACCCGCTCGAGGAGGCCCGGCGCAGGCTGGACGAGGCGGCCGGCGCGCTCGACGACCTGCGGCGCTTCTCGGGCGCGGGCGAGACGCCCGCCGCCCCCCTCGTTCCCGCGTCGGAAGGCGTCAGGCGCGAGGCCCTGGCCTCCGCTCGCGAGGAGCTCCGCCGCCTGTCGACGGAGCTGGAGGCCTCCCGCGCGCGGGGCGCCGCCCTGCTCGAGGAGCTCGGGCGCCTGCGCGCGGAGCTGGCCGAGCGGCCGACGGCGCGCGACCTCGAGGAGGCCCGAGCCGAGGGCGCGGCGGATTCGGGCCGCCGCGCGGCGGAGCTGGCCCAGCAGATCGTCGGGCTCAAGGAGCGGGTGTCGCTGTTGAGCGCCGAGCACGTGCGCCTGGAGACCCTGCGGCGCAAGGCCGAGGCCTTCGGCGCCGACGCCGAGGCGTCCCGACGCTCGATGGAGCAGTCCTTGAGGCGCGACCTCCTCGCCGCGCACGCGGAGCTCGACCGGGCCGCCGCCGAATCCGGGGTCCGCGACGCGAAGGCCGTCTCCGAGGTCGACGCGCTTCGCAAGCGCCTGGACCAAGCGCTCGGCCGAATCCATCGCGACGAGGTGGAGCGCAGGCAGGCGCTCGAGGCCGTCCCGGCCCTGCGCGAGGATTTCGAGGCGGCGTCGGCCGTCATCGCCTCGCTCCGCCGGGAATTGGCCGAGCAGCGGGCGTCGGCGCTGGCGCGCGAGCGCGCGCTCGAGCTGAGCGCCCACGAGCTGGAGCGCAAGCTGCACGAGGCGCTCTCCCCCTCCTTGCCGCCGGCCGGCATCGGGCCGGAGGGCGGCGCGGAGGAGGCCGCCGCCGTCGAATACCCGGCCATGGAGTTCTCCCTCGAACCGGGCTGGGCGAGGCTTTTCCGCCTCGTGAAGCCGCCCCTGCAGGCCGCCTACGGCCACCTGCGCCGCCTCTCGTCCGGGCCGATGTCGACGGGCCAGCGGGCCATCCTGCGACTGACCGGTTCGAGCCTCAGCCAGGCGGCGGATTCCCTGGCGACGATCGAGCTGGCGCTCTCCGATTCGCCCGCGTCGACCGAGACGGCCCCGATCTCGCCGGTCCTCGACTCGGCCCTGGCGGCCTGGGACGCGGCGTTCCGCGGCCGCGGGATCGCGCTGACGCGCGAGGGCTCCCGCCAGCTCCCCGACTCCCCTCACGACCCGGAGCAGCTGCGCCTGGCCCTGCACCATGTCCTGCGCAACGCGCTCGAGGCTCTTCCGCGCGGCGCGACGCTGCACGTCAAGCTGGCCGCGTCCGAGGCCGGGGCGGTGCGGCTCGAGTTCCGCGACGACGGCCCGGGCTACCCCCTCGCCTGGCTCGAGCGCAGGTTCGAGCCGTTCGTCTCCCCCCGGCAAGGCCACGCGGGGCTGGGGCTGGCGGCGGCGCGCCGCGCGCTTCGCCGCTGGGGCGGCGACGCGGAGGCGTCGAACGCCGCGAGCGGGCACGGCGCCTGCCTGATCCTGACCTTCGCGCCCGCGCCGGCGCGTCCCTCCGCCAAGCCGTGAAGCTCTTCCCGCGGCTCTTCCTCATCCTGATGCTCTTCGCGACGTTGCCGCTCGCCGGGCTCGGCGGCTGGATGCTGTCCGGGCGCAGGGCGGTGCGGGAGAACGCCCGCGTCATGCACGGGCGCCTGGCGGCGCTCACGGGAGAGCAGGCGGAGCGCACGCTCGAGCAGCTCAACCGGGCTCTCGGCGTCGTCGAGGAGCTCGACCGGGCCCGCGGCCTGGCGCGGCTCGAGGAGGGCGCCGTGCGGCGCGCCGCGCTCGCGGATTCCTCGATCGCCCTGATGTCGCTCGTCGACGCCGCGGGGCGCGAGGTGGTGCGCGTGGCGGACCCGGACCTGTTCTCGACCGTCCCCGAGGACCGCTCGGGGGATCCCGCCTTGGTCGAGTCGAAGAAGACGGGCCTGGTGTCCTTGGGCGCGCCGATCTCCGCCGGCGGCCGGGCCTTCGTCCCCGCCGTCCATCCGCTGGCCGACGGGCGCAGCGTGTACCTGGTCTATTCGCTGGCCGCCCTGGCCAAACGCATGCAGCGCATCACCACGAACGCCGGCCGCCTGCTGTTCGTCGACGCCGAGGGCCGGCCGGTCCCGGGCGTCGGCGGCCCTCCTCCGGCGGCGGATTGGCGCTGGCCCGCGGGCGGGGACGGGGCCCTGTGGCTCGACGACGTCGCGGGCGACGGCGGCGCGTGGGTCGCCGCCGCGGCTCCGGTCCCCGCCCTGGGCTGGCACGCGGTCAGCCTTCAGCTGAGGCGCGAGGCCTACGCCGAGGAATCCGAGGTCGCGGCGCGAGCGGCGGCCTTCTTCCTCGCGGTGCTCGCGCTGGTGGCCGTGGGCGCTTACATGCTGAGCAAGCGCCTGGTTCGGCCGGTGGAGCTCCTCCTCGCGGCGGCCGAGCGGGTGTCCGCCAACGATTTCTCCCGTCCCGTCCCTCCCCTCGGCTGGGGCGAGTTCGAGCGCCTTCGCTCGACCTTCAACGCGATGACGGAGAAGGTCAGCCGCTACCAGGGCCTGCAGGTCGAGAAGCTCCTGGAGGAGAAGGCCAAGATCGACGCCTTGGTCAAGAACATCCCCGACGGCGTCCTCCTGGCGGGCCACGACGGGCAGGTGCTGTACGTCAACGCCCTCGCCGCCCGGATCATGGGCGTCAAGGCGACGGGGGCGCTCGAAGTCTCCGCGATCAAGGGACGATACCCCAAGCTGATGAAGCTGATCGACGCGGCCCACGCGGGCAACAAGATGGGCGAGTTCTTCCACGTCGAGATCCAGGCGAAGGACGGCGGGCGGGACCGGTACTATTCCTGCCAGGCGCTGACCGTGTCCCGCGAGAACGCCCGGATCGGCATCCTCGTGCTCCTGCGCGACGTGACGGCCGAGCACGAGCTGGAGAGCATGAAGGAGGAGTTCTTCCATTCCCTCGTGCACGACCTGCGGGGGCCGCTCACGGTGATCGACGGCATCGTCAACCTCATGAAGAACCTGCCCAACGGGGGCGAGCGCGAGAAGCGCTACGCGGAGTTCGGCGCGCAGGCCTCGAAGCGGCTGGCCGGCCTGATCACGGACATCCTCGACACCGCCAAGATCGAGTCCGGCACGATGCGGATCAACCCGGCGCGGACGAAGGCGGAGCCGATCCTCGACGCCGTGCGCAAGCTCTATCAGATACCCGCCGACGGCAAGAGCATCGCGCTGACGGCCGAGTCCGCGCCGGACGCCGAGCTGACCTGCGACGCGCCGCTCCTCGAGCGCGTGCTCATGAACCTGGCCGGCAACGCGTTGAAGTTCACGCCGGCGGGCGGGCGCCTCTCGCTCGCGGCCCGCGTGGTCGGCCCGGACGTCGAATTCTCGGTCCAGGACAGCGGACCGGGAATCCCCGCGGACAAGCTCGACTCGGTGTTCGAGAAATTCAGCCAGCTCGACCGCGACGCGGCGGCGCGCGCCGGCTACGGCCTGGGCCTGTCCATCTGCCGCAAGATCGTGGACCTCCACGGGGGCCGCATCTGGGTGGAATCGAAGCCCGGCGAAGGAAGCCGCTTCGCGTTCCGCGTGCCGCGCGCCGGCCCGGCGGCCAAGCCCGTCGCCCCGGCCTAGTTCTCGCGGCGGAGGATGTTGATCTCGATGCGGCGGTTGGCCGTGCGGCCCTCGGGCGTCGCGTTCGTCTCCACGGGGCGGAACTCCCCGTAGCCGATCGCCGAGAGGCGCTGCTGGGCTATGCCGTTGATCTCGAGGAAGCGCAGGACGGCGAAGGCCCGCGCGGCCGACAGCTCCCAGTTCGTGGCGAACCGCGCGCCCTTCCCGAGGGGCCTGTCGTCGGTGTGCCCCTCGATCTGGATCGCGTTGGGCAGGTCGTTGAGGGTCGAGACGATCTCCTGGAGGATCGGCAGGGAATCCTTCTTGAGGAAGGCGTCGCCGGAGTCGAACAGCACCGGAGCCATGAAGACGATGCGGATCTTGTTCTCGCCGATCTCCAGCCGCGCGATCTTCTGCGTGCCGTAGCGGGTGAACATCTGCTGGATGCTCTGCGCGTCGTTGGAGAAGCGCTGCTCGGCGGCCTTCACGCTCATCTGGACGCCCACGCTGCGCGTCGCCGTGGCGACGTAGAGCAGCAGGAAGAAGATCATGAGGTAGCTCATGAGGTCGCCGTAGGTGATGGCCCACAGCGCGCCGCGGTTGAGCTGGTTCTCCAGATCCTCTTCGCGCTCGTCCCAGGAGCCGCCGCCCGAGGACCTCAGGCCGCCGCCTCCGCTTCCGCCTCGGCTCCGACCTTCAGGTCCTGGTAGGCCGCCAGCCGCAGCTCCACCTGGAAGGTCGGGCGGCTGATCGAGATGTCGAGGACGCCCTCGACGATCATCTCGAGGATCATCGTCTCGCGCATGGCCTGGGAGCGGATGTGGCCGGCCAGCGGCACGCAGATGAAGTTGGCCATGCCGATGCCGATGAACGCCGAGGACAGCGCCAGCGCCATGGCCGGGCCCAGGCGCGTCGGCTCCGACATCGAATTGAGGACCTGCAGCATGCCGACGAGGGTGCCCAGCAGGCCGAACATCGGCGCCAGGGTCGCCATGGTCCTCAGGACGTTGGCGTCCTCCTGCCGCTGGATGCGCCGGCGCCGGATGGCGATGTCGAGGATCTCCCGCGAGCCGTTGGTCTCCCCGCAGGCCGCGGCGGTCTCGAGGGCGTACTTGAGGAAGCCTCCCGCGAAGTCTCCCCCCTCCCCGCGGAGCGCGAGGATGCCGCCTTCGGCGCGCGCCCGCCGCGAGAGGCGCGCCAGCTCGGCCGAGGCCTCGGCCGGCGAGGGCAGGCCCGCGGGGAACAGCACCCAGGCGACGGCGCGCATGGCGCCGCGGATCTGCGGCAGGGAGGTGTTGATGAGCATCGCCGACGCGAGGCCGCCGAAGACGACGAGCAGGCCGTGCGGATCGTAGATGTTACGGGCCGCGCCGGGGCGGGTGACGATCCAGGCCAGCACGCCCGCCGACGAGAGGATCCCGGTCCAGAGGCTGATGTTCACCATAGACAGGTAGGATAGCGTCTATGCGCCGCCTTTTCAATATCGGCGGCGTCCGCGCGGCGCAGCCGCGCTCAGGAGTCCTGGGCGGGAGCGGGCGGGGGCGCGCCGGACCCGCAGAGCGAGTCGACGAGCCGGCCGAGCTCGGGGAGGTCCGGGGGCTTCTGCCGGCACGCGAAGTTCGTCAGCCCCTGGCTCCGGGCCCACTCCTCTTGATGCGCGACCGGCATCCCGGAGCAGACGATCACGGGCTTCGCGGCGAGACCGGTCCGCCGGAGGTTGCCCATCGCGGCGGGGCCGCCGCCCCCCGGCATGTGCATGTCGATGATCATGAGGTCGGGCTTGACGGTCTGCAGGAGCGCCTTCAGGTGGGCGGCGTTGTACACGACCGACACCTGATGGCCCCGGTCCCTGAGGAGGTCCCCCACGACCATGCAGTAGGCTTCGTCGTCGTCCGCGATGATGATGTTCGCCATCGTCTAAGTCTAGTCTACTCGTCGGCCCGCGCACAAGGGGGCGTGCGATCGGCGGGCGCCGCCGGGTTCAGTCGAGGTCGAGGATCTCGCCGCCGGCGCCGTTCGGCTCGTCGGGATCGTAGCGCGCGGCGGGAGGCGGCGCCCCGGGAGCGGCCGGCTTCGTCGCTTTCTGCGGCAGGAAACCGGCCAGCGTCTTGGCGAGAAGGGCGAAATCGACGGGCTTCTGCAGGAAACGCGTAAGGTCGTCGTCCTTGACCTGGGAGATGATCTCGCCGACCGGCGTCGCCGTGAGGAAGATGATCGGGGTGGCGGACGTGAAGGAGTTGCCGCGCAGGCGCTCGTGGACCTTCGCTCCGCTGGCCGCGGGCATGTTGTAGTCCAGGATGATCACATCCGGCTTCTCTCTCGACGCGATCATCGGGCCCGAGGAACCGTCCAGGGCGGAGACTACCGTGTGCCCCTCCTCGGACAGGCGCAGACTCAGGAACCCGACCAGGGAGCTGTCGTCGTCGATGATCAGGATCTTCGCCATGACGCCTACGGTAGGAATCTCCGCGCCCGCTGTCAAGGCGCTTGCAGGGATATCCCCGCCTCTTCAGCGGTCAGTCTTCCTTCGACATCGCGCGCAGGCGCTTGAGCACGTCGGCGCGGTCGCACGGCGAGGCCAGGCAGGCGCGCGCGACCTCGCGGGATTCCCCGAGCGGCGGCAGGAACTCGGCGCGCTGATAGTCCTTCACCGCCTCGTCGCGCCGCCCGAGCACGTCGAGCGTCACTCCCCGCAGCAGATGGAGCAGGGAACGGAAGGTGCTCGGCTTTTCCTTCGCCGTCGTTTCCAGCGCGTGGTCGAGCCAGGCCAAGGTCCGCTCCATCTCCGGCTTGGCGAGGCAGTCGGAGCCCGACAGGCCGCATGCCAAGGTCAGCCACTTGTGGCGGAAGGCCTTGGGGTCGGCGGCGACGATCCGGTGCAGCTCGCGGCCGACCGCCAGCGAGCCGTCCCAGTCGCCGAGGCGGTGGCGGACCAGCGCCTCGAGGAAGACGAAGTAGGGGCTGCCCGGGAAGTCCTTGCGCAGGCCCTCGATCAGGGGCAGCGCGCGCGCGTCGTCGTGCAGGTCGAGGAGGTAGATCGAGGTCAGCATCTGCGCCGCCTGCCTCCGCGCGAAGCCGGCCTTGTCCACCGCGCGCTGGATGCGCTCGAGGCCCCGCTTCTCGTCGCCGCGCAGGCCGAACAGCACGCCGAGCTTGGCGATGCCCTGGAGGTGCGCGGCCTGGTAGTCGAAGACGCCGAGGCCGAGGTAGACGTCCTCGTACTCGTCGTCGAGCTTCACGACCTTCTTCAGGTGCTTCATCGCCTTCTTCCCGTCGAAGTAGGCGTCGAGCCACTTCCCCTTCATGAGGTTCCACTGGCCGCGGGTGCCCAAGGTCATTCCCGAGACGAAATAGCCGTCGGCCCGGGTCTGCTTGTCCTTGGAGTCGATGTACGCCTCGGCCTTGCGCACGCCGGCCTCGATGTCCTGCTCGAAGAGCCCCTGCAAAGTCGGCGTGTCCTTGAACAGGCCGTACTCCTGGGAGGCCTGCCACCAGATGGCGCCGGCCTCGAACAGGTAGCCGAAGGGGTTGTCGGGCTCGAGCTCGATGAGCTTGCGCGAGGCGCGGCGGGCCTCGGCGTAGTCGAGGCTGTACAGCGCGGTCAGCCCCGCGTCGAGCTGCGCCCCGGCCGCCGGAGAGGTCCTCGCCCCGCCCGCGTGGGCCGAGACGGGCGCCAGAGCGATCAGCAGGGCGAGGACGCTAGTTCGCATAGATGCGCTCGCCGGCGTCGCCCTTGGGGTTCTTCTTGCGCGGCGTCTTCCTCGCCTTGGGCGCGGGCGCCGCCTTCGGCTCGGGCTTCTCGAGCGCGGCGACGCGGGCGCAGGCCGGGCTCAGGCCGAGGTCGCAGGCCGAGCGGTGGTCGGCCAGCGCCGGGTCCTTGGCCTTGAGCGCCTCGTTGGCGAGGCCGCGGCGGAAATAGGCGTCGGCCAAGGTCGCCCGGGCGGCGTTCATGCCGCGGCGGGCGGCGCCCGCGCGGCGGCGCTCGTCGAGGGTCCGCTCCAGGTCCGGCAGGGCCCTGCTCAGGTCGCGGTGCGCGGCCTCCCAGTCCCCGAGCGCGGAGTAGGCGCGCGAGCGCCAGGTCAGGATCTCGGCCCGGCGCTTCTGCGGCCGCTCCGCGGCGGCGGACAGGGCGGCCAGGGCCTCCTGATGGCGGCGCGCCGACAGGAACGCGCGGCCCTCGCCGAGGCTCGGACGCGGATCCTCGGGGCCGAGGAACTTCGCCGCCTTCGCGAAGGCGGCGCGGGCCTCGCGGTCCGACTTCGCCGGGCCTTGGGCGAGGCGGGCCTCGCCGAGCGCGAGCCAGCCCTCGGGGTCGTCGTGCCGCGCGGAGAGGAACTCGAGGGCGTCGCGCTCGGCCTCGGCGCCGCGGCCGAGGGCCGCGCGCGCCCGGGCGCGCATGAGGATCGCGCGCTCGTTGCGGGGGTCGATCTCGAGCGCCTTCGTGAGGTCCTCCTCCGCGGCCGCGTCGTCGAACAGCGCGGCCTCCCCCTCCGCGCGCGCGAAGTGGGCGTGGGCCAGGAGCGGGCGGCCGTCCTCCGGCAGCCAGGCGCGCAGCGCGCGCGTCGCGAACTCCACCCGCTCGGGGTCGGAGGCGTCGCGGGCCTCGGCCTTGCGAAGCTGCTCGACGAACGGCGACAAGGCCCTCGCGGGCGCGGCGAGCAGCACGGCGAGGACGGCGCCCGCGATCATGAGGCCGCGAGCGTCTCCTTGTGGGACTTCCAGAACTTGCGGATGTGGTCCCAGCCTTCCTCGGCCGTGTCCACCATCTTGAAGAGCTTGTTGTCCGCCCAGTTGGTCATGCCCTGCTCGGCGAGATAGTCGAAGTCCACGAGGCGCTTCCAGAAGGTCTTGCCGACGAGGACGATGGGCAGGGCGCGCTTCTTGCCCGTCTGCACGAGGGTCAGCGTCTCGAAGAGCTCGTCGAGGGTGCCGAAGCCGCCCGGGAACGCGACCAGGGCCTTGGCGCGCATCAGGAAGTGCATCTTGCGCAGCGAGAAGTAGTGGAACTGGAAGCACAGCTCGGGCGTGATGTAGGGGTTGGGGTCCTGCTCGTGCGGCAAGGTGATGTTCAGGCCGATGCTCTTGGCCCCGCACTCCCACGCGCCGCGGTTGGCGGCCTCCATGATGCCGGGGCCTCCGCCGGTGACGATCACGTGCTCGAGGTCCTGCCCCGCCTGCTGGGCCTTGGAGAGCAAGGTCGAGAAGCGCCGGGCCTCCTCGTACCAGTGGGACAGCTCGAGCTTCTTCTCGGCGACGGCGACGAGGCGCTTGAGCTCGACGTCGCGCGGGCGCTCGGAGAGGTTCTCCTTCGCGGCCTGGAGCTCCCGGCTCGCCTCCTCCCCGGAGAGGATGCGGGCCGAGCCGAACACGACGATGGTGGAGCGGATCTTGTGCTCGCGCAGGATGAGCTCCGGCTTCAGGAGCTCGAGTTGGAGGCGGACGGCGCGCAGGTCCTTGCGGCCCATGAAGTCCATGTCGGCGTACGCCTTGAGGTAGGCGTGCGACTCGCGGATCTTCTTGAGCAGGGCGACGCGCTGTTCGGGGAGCAGTTCTCGGGTGGGTTTGGGGTTCATTGGAGTCTCAGGAGGCGGGGCAGCCACAGGCTCAGGGCCGGCCAATAGGTGACGACCATCAGGGCCCCGACAAGCAGGATCCAGAAGGGAAGGACGGCGCGGTAGAGGACGGGCAGCGGCTTGTCGAAACGCCGGGAGGACAGGAACAGGTTGAGGCCGAGCGGCGGCGTCATGTAGCCGATCTCTAGATTAAGGAGGAACAGCGCTCCGAGGTGGACCGGGTCGATCCCGTACTGCGTGGCGACCGGCGCGATGATCGGCACGACGATGACGATGGCCGAGAAGATCTCGACCATGTTCACGATGAGCAGGAAGACGTTGAGCAGGGCGAGGAAGCCCCACGGGCTCTTCACGTGCTCGTGGAGGAACGCGAAGATGCGCCCCGGGATGTCGGCGTCGATCATGTAGCTCGTCAGCCCCAGCGCGCAGCCGAGGACGATCAGGATCGCCCCGACGAGGATCATGCTCTCGCGGGCGATCCCGGGGAGCTTCTCCCACGGCACGTCCTCGTAGATCAGCACCTCGGCGATCATCACGTAGAACGCCATGACCGCGGCGGCCTCGGAGGCGGTGAAGAAGCCGCCGTAGATGCCGCCGATCACGATGACCGGGAGCGGTATTTCCCACGCGGCGGCGCGCGCCGCGTCGCGCAGCGCCCGCCAGGAGAACGCGATGGGCTTGACCTTCTCGCGCCGCGCCACGACGAAGGCGTAGACGGACAGCGCCGCGAGCAGCAGCAGGCCCGGCACCGCGGCCGCGGCGAACAGCTTGTCGATCGAGATCTTGCCGACGAGGGCGTAGAGGATGATCGGCAGGCTCGGCGGGAACATGAGCCCGAGGCTGCCCGTCGTCGTGATCAGGCCCAGCGAGAAGCTCTCGGGATAGCCCTGCCGGCGCAGCAGCGGGAAGATGAGGCCGCCCAGGGCGATGATGGTCACGCCCGAGGCGCCGGTGAAGGCGGTGAACAGCGCGCAGGCGCACAGCCCGGCGACGGCGACGCCGCCCGGCAGCCAGCCGAACATCGCCTCGGCCAGCGCCACCAGGCGCTGCGGCGCCTTGGACTCGGCCAGCAGGTAGCCGGCGAAGGTGAACAGCGGCACGGCGATCAAGGACGGCAGCGAGGCCAGGCGCGAGAGCTCGATGATGACCGCCGACGACTGGATCCCGGCGCCGTCGAACAGCCACAGCGCCAGGGCGCCCATCAGGGCGAAGACGGGGACGCCCGCCAGCGCGAAGGCGACGAAGCCGGCCAGCGCGAGCGCGGTCATCGGCCGGCCGCCTCCGCCGCGGCGTCGGCGCTCTTGAACAGCATGTGGGCCAGGACCAAGGCGAAGCCGGCGGGTATCCCCGCCGCGGCGACCCAGGACTGCACGACGATCCCGCCGACCGTCATGATCTCGCTGGGGTTGGCTCGGTCGTCGGTGAAATAGGTCCACGAGGCCCGGAGAAGGAGCGCGGTGACCGCGGCGCCCCCCAGGTTCGCGGTCAGGCGCAGCCAGGGCTTCCAGCGCTCGGGCGCGCCGACGTGCGCGGCCTCCCAGGCGAAATGCTTCTCGCGGGCGGCGGCGAGGGCGGCGCCGAGGAAGCCCGTCCACAGGACGAGGTGCTTGAGGACCGTCTCCCCCCACAGCAGGCCGAGGCCGAAGTGGCGCAGGACCACCTGGGCGAAGGCGAGCGTCACCATCACCGCGAGCAGCGCCACCAGGACGGCGCCCTCGACGGCGGCGAGCCGGGACTCAGCTCTTCTTAGCTGATCGCGCACGGAGGGCGGCGAGCTCCTTCTCGAACTTCCCGATCAGCTCGGCGGAGAACAGCTTGCCGGCGAGCTCCCGGCGGGCGCCCGTGCCGAGCTCCTCGTACCGGCGGCGCGTCGCGGGGCCGGGGTCCTCGGCGAGGTCCAGCCCCTGCTTCTTCAGCGCCTCGAGGGCCTTGTCGTTCTCGGCGTTGGTGAGGTCGTTGAGGCGCTTGAGATGCTTGGCCGAGAGGTCGGTCAGGGTCTTCCGCTGGTCGGCGGGCAGGGCGTCGAAGAACTTCTTGGAGACGAGCACCGCGCCCGTGGACTCCGCGATCGGCACCGGGTAGATGTGCTTTACCTTCGAGTGCCACTGCAGCGCGACGACGCCCAGCGGCGGGCCGTAAACGCCGTTGATCATGCCCGTCTGCAGGGACTGCATGACGTCCACGATGGACAGCGGCACGGGGTTGACGCCGAGGGCCTTGTAGGCGGCCTGCGCGATGGGGTCTCCTTCCCACACCCACATCTTCTCCTTCTTCATGTCCTCGGGCGAATTGATCGCGTTCTTGCTGAACACGTACACCGAGCCGAGGTCGGTCCAGCCGAGCAGGACGAAGCCGCCCTTCTCGACGGCGGCGTTGAGCTCCTTGGCGAACTTGGCGCGCACCGCCTCGAGCTCCGAGCGCGAGCGGAACAGCCACGGGGCGTCGAGCAGGCGCGTCTCGGGGGCGATGTCGCCCAGGCCCACGCCGGTGAAGCCCGCGGCATGGAGCTGGCCGATGCGGATCTTCTTGACCACGTCCTTCTCGTCGCCGGAGACGCCGCCGGGGTAGAACTTGAACTTGAGCTTGCCTCCGGTCTCCTTCTCGAGGTCCTTCGACAGCTCGGTCAGCACCTTCATCCACGTGGAGCCGTCCGGCGCGAGCGTCGCGAACTTGATCGCGGTGGTCTGCGCCGCCGCGGGCGCCGCGACCAGGAGCGAGGCGATCAGGGGCAGGGATCTAAAAGAAATCATCGATCTTCTCCATGAGCTGAGCGGCCTTCTTCTTCGCGGCCTCGTCGGTGAGGCGGGCGTCGGGCAGCGCGCCCGCGGGCGACTCGAGCGCCTTCGTCAGGAGCTGCTTGAACAGCTCCCGGTCCTGGGTCGCCACGGCGTACCACCGCGCGTTGAGGACGTGCGTCATCAGGTATTGCCCGCGCGTGATCTTGTGCGCCCATTCGAAATGGGTCTTGGCCTTGGCGGCGTCGCCGCCGAGCATCGGCGGCCGGGAGGCGTAGTAGACGCCGAAGAACAGGTCGGCGCCGCCGAAGTGGAAGGCCGGGTCGAGCTCGTAGACGCGCTTCATCAGCAGGACGACCTTGGGGAGGTCGGCCAGCGCGGCGGAGTCGTCCTTGGACAGGTTGACGAAGCCGCCCCAGCCGAAGCCGGCCCAGAACAGGTCGGGCACGTCCTCCTTCTTCGCCCACTTCAGCGCCTTCTCGAGGTCGTCGATGCTCTTGTCCTTGAGGCCTCTGAACACCGCCTTCTGCCCGAGGGCGGCCAGCGCGTGGTCCCGGCCGCGCAGGTACAGGCCCTTCGCGCGCTCGGGTTCCGCGTCCTCGACGAACAGGAAGGCGTAGCCGCCGAAGCCCTCGGCGACGAGGCGGCGCAGGGCGATGTTGCCGGGGTCGGTGACGAGCATCGCCTCGATGAGCTTGAGCTGGGAGGCCACGGCGTCTCGTCCGAGCTGGTAGTCGGGCTCCTCCAGGGCGGCCTTGCGCCCGCGCTCGAGCATGGAGGCGGTCGTGCGCACGGCGTACCGGTCGATGGAGCCGCAGGCCGTGGAGGCGAGGCAGACGGCCGCGAGGAGCAGCTTATTCCTCATATGGGGGTCCTTATCGTAGCAAAATCAACGCTAATTCAGCCGGGACGGCGGGCTGGGGTCCACTCCGCGGGCGGCGCTGTTGAACAGGTTGAACGCCTGCCCGCCCTTGATCGAGATGACCCAGCGGGAGCCTCCGCCCGGGCCGCGGTTGAGCGCGTAGGCGACGTCGATGCGCCCCACGCCGCCGCTGCGGGAGCGCGTCGAGGCCGCGCGCAGGCCCAGTCCGACGTCGGACTTGATGTCCCGCAAGGTGAGGTCGACGCCCTCGCGGCCGACGACGCCGCTGTCCACGAAGACGGCCGCGCCCATGCGGACGAGGTGGAAGAACTCCCCGGGGAAGAAGAAGCGGTCCTCGAAGTTGACCAGCACGGACTGGCCGCCGACGAAGCTGTTGTTCTTGTAGCCGCGCAGGCCGGTGCTGCCGCCGAGCGCGATCGCGCTGTCCCGGTCGAGGAACTTCCCGAAGGCCCCCTCGAGATGGCCGACCAAGGTGTGGTCTCCTCGCCAGTTCGTCTTCCAGAAGAAGTTGAGGTCCGCGTTCGCCAGCGAGTTCTCCCACCGTCCGGCGACGGTCCGTCCGGACAGCGCCACCCGCCCGATCGCGAAGCGGCCCGGCGCGAAGCCCACGCCCTGCTGGTTCGAGGCGGTGAAGATGACGCGGTCGCGGTCGGAGCCGGTCTTGCAGGACATGAAGCCGGCCCGGGCGGAGAGCTCGTTGCCGAGGTTGAAGTCCTCGACGCGCTCCATCCGGTCGATGTAGCTCTCCTTGATGTAGTCGGGCTGGACCCACGAGTAGCCGATGGTCGGGCCCGACAGCTCGCGGTTGTCCGGCAAGGTGCCGCGCACGGTCCCGGGGACGACCCCGTCCATGTTCTCGTACTGCGCGCGGTCGCTGTACCAGCCGGCCTCGACCCGCTGGACGAAGATCTGGTCCGCGTCGAGCCGCCGGCCGAGCGAGCCCTCGACGACGCGGCGCTTCACCCGGAACTCGGTGTACTCCTCCGCGTCCCGGTACACCGTGTGCTCCGCCACCGAGCGCTGCCAGGAGACGGCCGAGGCGCGCGGGGAGTCGAGGGCGTAGAAGGGGCTCGTCAGCGACGCGGCGCCGGAGTCCCCGACGTTGCCGCGCGAGTAGCGTCCGTCGAGCGCCATGCGGGTGCCCATGAAGCGCGGGTCGCCGTAGCTGTAGGAGCTCGCGGTCTTGTTCCCGGTCCTCCCGTAGTCGAAGGCGAGGCTCTTCCCGTAGCCGAGGATGTTGCCTTCCTCGAGGCCGAGGCCGAAGAAGCTCTCCCCGCCTTCCGTGCCCGCCGCGAAGCGCGGGTTCGTGGTCCAGCTGTCCTGGGTCCGCACCACCGCGTCGACCTCCCCGCCGGGCCGCTTGACCGGGATGATGTCCACGCGCCGGAAGGAGCCGTTCGCGCGCAGGTTGCGTTCGGACTGGATGACCAGCAGCGGGTCCCAGACCTCGCCGGGCGCGAACAGGAGCTCCCGCCGGATGACGGACTCGCGGGTCGGGTAGTGGATCTTGTTGGCGGCCCGGAAGGGCCACCAGTCCTCGCCCGGGACCGTCGGATCGAACACGTTGACCCGCTCGACGCGGATCTCCGAGACCGGCCCGACGGGCTCCTCGGAGGGGTAGCCCGGCCACTCGTGCGCGGCGGCGCCTTGCGCGATCAGGAGCGCGGCCGCCGCGAGGCCGGCCCGGCTCATCGGCGCCGGAGCCGCGCCAGGATCTCGGAGGTCGAGTGCGAGCGGTTCAGCGTGTAGAAATGGATCCCCGGCGCGCCGCCGTCGAGCAGCTCGCGGCATTGACGCGCGCCCCATTCGACGCCCTCGCGCAGGACCGCCGGCGCGTCGGCCTGGACTTTGGCCATGCGCTCCTCGAGCTCGTGGGGGATCTTCGCGCCGCACATCGACTGGAACCGCTTGAGCTGGGCGTACGCGGTGACCGGCATGATGCCGGGCACGATCGGGGCGGTCACCCCCGCCGCGCGCGCGCGCGCGACGAACGCGAAGTAGTCCTTGTTGTCGAAGAAGAGCTGGGTCAGGGCCCAGTCCGCGCCCTCGCCGCATTTCCGCGCGAAGCGGGCGACGTCGTCCTCGGGCGACTTCGCCTCGGGGTGGGTCTCGGGGTAGCCGGCGACGGCCATCCGGAACCCCCCGCGCCTCTTGACGAAGGCGACGAGGTCGGAGGCGTAGCCGAAGTCCCTCTCTCCGGGCGGCGCCACGGGGTGGTCCTTCGGAGCGTCGCCGCGCAGCGCGACCAGGTGGCGGATGCCGAGGGCCTCCAGCCGGCCGAGGACGGCGGTGATCTCGGCGCGGGTGTGCGCGATGCAGGTCAGGTGACAGGCCGTCGTCAGGCCGGTCTCGTTCTGGATGCGGCCCGCTGCCTCGACGGTGCGGTCCCGGCCGGACCCGCCCGCGCCGTAGGTCAGGGAGACGTAGTCGGGGTCGAGGCCCTTGAGCTCCTTGACGTCGGCGATGAACTTGTCGAGGTCCTCCGGCGCCTTGGGCAGGAAGAACTCGAACGAGAAGAGCGGGCGCCCTTTGCCGAACAGCTCGGAGATGTCGTGCACTCCGCTGATATTACCAAATGTCGGAGTTGCGCCGCTTTTATGACGCGGCTACGACGACTTGCCCTTGGCGGAGCGGCTCTCGCTTTCCTCTATCAGCCGCTTGTACTCGTCGATGACGGTGGGATCGGTGTTGACCATGCTCGCGGTCTTGAAGTCGCCCGCGGCGTTGCCGAACTTCTGGGAGGCGGTCCACACCGAGGCGCGGTTGCGGTAGAAGCGGTCGATCAGCGAGTTCGTCGCGATCGCGCGCGAGAAGGCCTCGAGCGCCTCGTCCTGGCGCTTCAGCGCGAAGTAGCCGAGGCCGAGGCCGTTGAGGGCGTTCGGGTCGAGCGGGTCGTTCTTCACGGCGAGCGAGTAGTTCTCGAGGGCCTTCGGGTAGTCCTTGAGGAAGTAGTGGACGTTGCCGGCGCGCAGGTAGGCCTCGGCGTTCTTCGGGTCCACCTGCAGGGCTTTCCCCAATTCGCCGATGGCGGCCTTGTAGTTGCGGCGCATCGTCAGCACGATCGCCAGCTTCACGCGCGCGCCCGCGTCGTTGGGCTCGAGCTCGAGGGCGCGCACCAGGTCCTGCTGGGCCGCCTCGAGGGCGTCCTGCGCGGTCAGCGCGACGCCGCGGCCCACGTAGGCGTCGGCGATCGAGCCGTCGATCTCCATCGCCTTCGTGTACTCGAGCACGGCCTTGTCGAACTGCTCGGAGTTGTGGAGCGAGTCGGCGCGCAGGATGAACACGTACGGGTCGCCGAGGTCCTTGATCATCTGGGCGTCGAGGTCGACGATCGCGGAGAGGAAGTCGTCCCCCTCCGGGTGCCCGGCCGAGAACCCGATGTAGGGGCTGCGGACGTACGGGTCCATGCCGACGGCCTGGAGATAGGTGCGGTGCGCCTCCTTGTACTGGCGCGCGGCGGCGTGGGAGATGGATTTCGCGATCAGGCCCTCGGCGCGGCGCGTGCCGAGCGCCCACGCGGTGTCGATGTCCTCGATCACGCGCGGATGCTGCTTCAGCGCGAACTTGGCGAGCGCGCGCTGCAGGTAGGCGGGGCCGTGCTGGCTGTCGATCTCGATGGCCCGCTCGCAGGCTTTGAGCGCCTCCCGCGGGTCCTTCGCGAGGCGGCGCGCCTGGCAGAGGTAGGTCCAGGTGTCCTTCGAGCGGGGCTCGAGCTCGAGGGACTTCCTGAAGTCGGCCTGGGCGGCCTTCATCTGGTTGAGCGAGGCGTAGGCGAGGCCGCGGTGCTGGTAGGCGCTCGCGAGCTTGTTGTCGAGCTGCAGCGCCTGGCTGAGGTCGCGCACCGCCTGCTCGTAGTCGCGCTGGCGAAGGCGGATGTGGCCGAGCGTGTCGTAGATCGAGGCGTTGCGCGGGTCCTTCTCGAGGGCGGCCTCGATGTCTCGCATCGCCCCGGAGTGGTCCCCGATCTGGAACTCGGCGTCGGCGCGGCGCTCGAGTATCCTCGCCGCGGGGCCCTTCAGCGCGAGGGCGGTGTTGAACGAGTCGATCGCCTTCAGGTACAGGCGGTTGCGCAGGCGCAGGGAGCCGAGGTTGTAGTGGTAGCCGGGCTCGCGCGGCTTGAGCGCGACGGCCTTCATCACGTCCTGCAGGGCCTTCTCGGGCTCCTTGAGCGAGTTGGCGTACAGCGCGCCCCGGCCGTTGTAGGCCTCGGCGTGCTTGCCGTCGGCGGCGATCGCCTTGGTGAAGTCCTCGAGGGCCAGCGACGGCTTGTCGACGCGCGCGTAGAAGCTCGCGCGGGCGACCAGGATCTCGGGATCGACGGGGTCGAGGCGCACCGCGCGGGTGAGGTCCTGCAGCGCCGGGCCGTCCTGCCCCATCCGCGCGAGCAGGCCTCCGCGCGCGGCGATCACCGGCGCGTTCTCCGGCTCGAGCTTGACGGCCGCGTCGAGGTCGGCGAGCGCCCTCTTGAGGTCCTTGTCCGCCTCGAAGACGCGCGCGCGGCGGCTCAGCGCCGGGACGCCGGAGCCGAGGTCGAAGGCGCGCCCGTAGGCGGCGATCGCGTCCTTCCAGAGCTGCAGCGACTGGTAGCGGTCGCCGATCGCGACCGCGGCCTCCGGCGTGAGCTTCGCCGAGGTCATCGCGTTGCGGTAGTCCGAGAGCGCCTGCTCGCGGCGCCCGCCGCGCCAGTGAAGCTCGCCCCGGTTGAAGTAGGGCGCGTAGTCCTGCGCGTCGGCGCGGACGGCCTCCTCGAAATCCTTCAGCGCGCCGGGCTCGTCGCCCTTGCGCAGCTTCAGCGCGGCCCGGCCGAGGTACGCGTAGGAGTATTCGGGGTCGATCGCGATCGCGCGGTCGTAGGCCTTCGCCGCGCGCTTGAGGTCGCCCTGGCGGGCCATCGCCGAGCCGACGAGCGCGAACGCCATCGTGAAATTCTTGTTGGAGCGCAGGGCCGCGGTGAGGTCCGCCACCGCCTTCGCGTCGTCGCCCTTGTCGTACCAGGTCCGTCCCCGGGAGTACAGCCACAGGGCCGTCTTGGGCTCGAGCTTGAGCGCGTCGTTCAGGTCGGCCAGGCACTTCGCCCAGTCCCCCTTCTCGCGCCACACCCGGGAGCGGGCGTACAGCGCCTTCGGCGTCTTCTGGTCGGCCTTGAGCGCGGCGTTGAAGCTCTCCAGAGCCTTGTCGACCCGGCCGAGGAGCAGCTGCGCCCCGCCCTGCGCGACGAGCTCGTCGACCGCCAGCGAGCCGGTCCCGACGCCGAGCAGCTCGAGCGCCCTCGTCGCGTCCGCCTTCTGCCGCGTCAGGTCGCCGGCCGCGTGCCACAGCCGCGCGCGCAGCTCGTAGGCGTCGCCGTTGCGCGAGTCGGCCAGCAGGGCCTCGTTGACGGAGCGCATCGCGTCCTTGAAGTCGCCGCGGCGGTACAGCGCGTCGCCCTCGATCAACAGACGGCGGGCCGCGCCTTTATCGGCCGCCAGCAGCGGCGGGGAGAAGAAGGCGAGGGCCGCGAGGGCCGTCGCGAGCGATCGTGAGCGCATCAACATGAGGAGAGTACCGGGAACGTGTTACAAATTCAAGGCTAAATCGAACCCGTCGGTGTCCCCGTCGGTGTCAGGCTTGTCGTTCTTTGCATAACTCGGATGGACGCGGACGGACTTATGCAAAGAACGACAAGCCTGACACCGCTATAAAGACACCGCTATAAATAGAAGTCGCGGATCCAGCGGTGCTTGGCGATCGCGGCGAGCTCGGACGCGTCGAAGTACCGGCCGTCGCAGGCCCGGGCGTTGAAGGTGACGTGGGACACCCGGCGCATGCCCGGGATCACCGTCGAGACCGAGTCGAAGCTGAGGCAGTACTTGAGCGCGGCGGCCGCGAGCGTCTCGGCCTTGGGGCCGATGACGGCGCGCGCGAGCTGGTCGGCGCGGCGGCAGGTCTCCGCCAGGCGCTCCCCCCCGAAATAATGCGAGCGGAAGTCCTCGGGCGCGAAGCGGGTCTCCGGCGTCAGCATCCCGGTCAGGCTGCCCTCGTCGAACGGGCAGCGCACGATCACCCCGACGCCCTTTTCCCGGCACAGGGGCAGGAGCTTGTCGGCCGCGCGCTGGTCGAACATGTTGAAGAGGACCTGCACGACGCCGACGAGTCCGGTCGAGACGAGCTCGATCGCGGACTCGGGGTCGTCGTTGTTGATCGAGACGCCCCAGTTGCGGACCTTCCCCTCGGCCTTGAGCCTCGCCATCTCCGAAGCGAGCGCGGGCCACATCGGGTCCTTGAGCCAGGAGTCGTGCCAGACGTGGAACTGGTAGAGATCGACCGAATCGCTGTTCAGGTTGCGCAGGGACCTCTCGACGCTGAGGCGCACCCAGTCCGGCGGGAACACCAGCGCCAGCTTGGCGCGCGGATGGCCGGGCCACTCCATGTTCTTCGGCGGCACCTTGGTGGAGACGACGGCGCGGCGCCCCGCTTCCTTGAAGAGGCGCGCGATCAGCCGCTCGGAGTGCCCGTGGCCGTAGGCGTAGGCCGTGTCGAAGTAATCGACGCCCGCGTCGAGGGCGGCGTGCAGGGCGGCCATGGACTCGTGGTCGTCCGTCGGCCCCCACATGGACTTGCCGATGCCCCAGCCGCCGAACCCGATCTCGGAGACCGACAGCCCGGTCCTGCCCAGCGGCCGGTGCGGCAGCTTCAACGACGCCTCGCTCGCCTTCATTGCTGATAATCTAGCAAAAAAGGGGTCGGACCTCCCGCTGTCGCGGCTACTGGGAGATCTTGACCTGGAGGCCGATGGAGGCGATGACGTCGGCGACGGCCTCGCAGCGCTCGAGGGCGCCCTGGTAGACGACGGCGGACCCCTTCGAGTGCACTTCCCAGGAGAAGGCGCGGGCCTGGGAGAGGGAGCAGCGCACGGCCTTGAGGAGTATCCCCTCCACCTGGTCGAACGTGTGGCAGTCGCAGTTGAAGAGGATCACGTTCCAGCCGTGGTCGCGCTCGGTGTCGGCGGGCTCCTCGACTTTCTCCGCCTGCGCGGAGCCCTTCCGCGTCGCGACGGGCACGGTCAGCGCCGGACGGCGACGGCCATGCCCTCGCCGGTGGGGATCATCGCGCAGGACGAGAACAGGGCCTCGTCGGCGAGCAGGGAGAGGGCCGCGCGCATCGGCGCGAGCTTCGGCGCGTCCTCGTGGCCCGCCGGCAGGTCGTCGCGATGGAGGTTCCCGAAGAGATAGGCGTTGTCGCAGATCACGAAGCCGCCGGAGCGGACGTTCTTGACCGCCCAGCGCGCGTAGTCGCCGTAGCCGGTCTTGTCCGCGTCGATGAACGCGAGGTCGAAGGGTCCGTGCCTCTCGAGCGTCGGGAGCACGGTCATGCCCGGGCCCGTATGGACGGTCACCTTCTCCGTCAGGCCGGCGAGCGCGATGTTCTCCTTCGCGACCTTCGCGTGCTTCGGCTCGTACTCGATGGTGTGGAGCATCCCGCCCTTCGGCAGGGCGTCCGCCATCCAGCACGCCGAGTAGCCGGCCAAAGTGCCGACCTCGACGATCCTCCTCGCGCCGCAGGCGGAGGCGAGGAAGTGGAGCAGGCGGCCTTCGTCGGGCCCCACGCTGATGGCGGGCAGGCCTTTCGCCTCGGTCGTCTCCCGGATCTCGCGCAGCGCGGCGCGCTCGCGCGCCATCGTGCGGGTCACGAAGTCGAGCAGGGGCTTGGTGCGGTAGCCGGATTCCGTCGTCGCTTGGTGCGCCATGGTCAGAGCCTCAGCCACTGAAGGATCTTCCACTTCTCGATCGCCTCGACCGCGTCCCCGTCGCGGCGCAGGCGGAAGCGGCGGCGCAGCGCGCGCTCGTCGCGGCGCAGCGCGGTCCGCTCCGGCGCGAGCAATCCGACGCGCTCCTGCTTGGAGAGGAAGTCCGCGAACGCGAGGGCGTCGGCCACGACGGCCGCGTCGCCGCGCGGGCGGCAGCGCTGGGCATGGGCGAGGAAGAGCGTCCGGTAGCGCGTTCCCAGCAGACGCACGGTCTGCGGCAGGTAGCGCGCCGTCTTCCAGAGGCGCTCGACCGAGTCGGAGGCGGAAGGGGTTTCCATCGGGCCGGAGTTTAGCATTATTACGGGCGGGACTTGAACCGGAAAGCCGTCGTGGGCCCTACGGTCCGCGCCGTCCCGCGCCTCCCCTCCGGGGCGCCGTTCCGAGACGGGAGGAGGGCCCGTGTGAATAGGTGGATAAGTCCGGGGATAGTAACACGTTCGACATATGGTGCCAGGCTTTAAAGGTTAAGCTGCCGACGGAGAACGGCGTCTTAACATCAGGCACTTGACGGGGCCGAACGGCCCATGCTAGTATAGGCCCCAGGCTCCTTGTGGATGTAGGTCTTTGGAGCCTATGCTTAGGCCCAATGGGATACCCCTCTCGCCGAGAATCCC
>Ga0255338_1002458_pt1 | contig 26957 bp, 19 predicted proteins | sample MeOH1_35cm_T4_19_FD_203715 | JGI IMG/M metagenome (GOLD analysis project Ga0255338, IMG submission 203715) | Sandy soil microbial communities from University of British Columbia, Vancouver, Canada - MeOH1_35cm_T4_195 | ecosystem: Engineered > Artificial ecosystem > Sand microcosm > Unclassified ...
GACAGTAATACCGGCCGGCGCATTCATGGTCGACACTTTCGTGCCAATCGTGATTTCTAAAGTCCCAGGGCTCGTCAAGAAGGCCACCAACTCAATATCATTTGTCGGAGTGCCGTAGTCGATGCCAAAGGTTCCAGTTTGGTAGGTCTTGCTGGAAGGCTGCAAGGTGCTTGAGTGACGTCTATGGAAATAGTAAAGCATATCGTTGGTAATTGTAGGCTGCGCCCCCATTTTAAACCAAGTTAAGTAGAAGGAACTTAAATCATAATAAGTTCTTTGCAGCTCGCCTTTTTGTCCCAAAGATGGCGATACATGGGTGCTCTCGCCATAGTCATTCCAGGTCACCAACTGCACCCAATCAGCGCCGCCATTGATCGCACTCATCCACAGATTGCGGAAAGAGGTGCTGTTATGGCTTTCCCAATAGAGCAAATCTTTCGGACGAACGTCATTGGGAGCCACAGGGGCCATATAGAGATTCACATATTTATGAATGTTGCCTGGTTGGTTCACCATCCCTGCCGTGTAGAGTTCATCGCGAGGTCCCCACTCACTAAAACCATAACTGATAGAAGCGTAACTTTGCATATTGCTATCGGTTAGATCTAAGAGCGGGACAAAGGCAATGGGATAACCTTTCGATTTCAGCTGACTGAGTTTGTTACTCCACCAAGTCGGTGATTGAGCATCGGCATAGAAGGCCGCAAGAACAAGTCTGCCATCGGCCAGCTTATAAGATGAGGGATGATTGTAAAAGGCAGCTACCGCGGTGTCGATTTGATTCGGGTCCGCGAGGGCGGTCATATCCGGCATCAGAATAATTTTAAATCCAGGATCGACGGCTTTGGCTGCATCCAGCATATTCAAGGCCGCAGTCCAGCCGTCAGTTTGAGTATCCATCACGTTGAAAGCGAAACCGTCCAAGCCCATAGCCACAGCCCGGCGCACTTCTGTTTGCATATTCAGCGCTTCCCACGCGGAACTACTCAGAGGAGCCGTCAGCAGCGGACGAGCTCTCAAGAATCCACCACCTGCTAGAAACGCAGAGTTTTCGCCGAAGGGATTCATATAATTGACAGTATAATAGTCTGAGGCCGTTGGCTGATTATCAATAGAGAGAGGGAACGGATAAAAATAGTGCGCAAACACTTTCTTAGGTTTCGCTCTCAAACTTGCGGTTGAATACTCCTGGAATGGCAAACATGATTTTTGCGGTTTCATACTTCCATTCGAAGCTGGAATCGGCGTCGGCGTCGGTGTCGACGCAGGAACAGGAGTCGCAGTGGGTGCCGGTGTCGGTGTCGACGCAGGAACAGGAGTCGCAGTGGGTGCCGGTGTCGGCTGAGTAGCGCCAGAACCAGAACACTGAACTTCATAGGTCAAGTATTTGCCAGTACCCACGCAAGGATCACCAAAAAGGTCATTGTTAATATCGAAGACGCAAGAAGCTTTTCCGACGCAGAGGGATTGAACCACGCTGAGTGAGGTGCTCGCATTGCAAGAGTTGACCGAATAGGAGCCGCAAGATCCATTGGCAGGGGTGCCATAGCTAGCAAAGACCACTTTGGTGATAGTCTGACCTGAAGGACAAGCAATATTGGCAGTAGTCCCTTCCTCAGGATTACCACAGATGTTGGCCGAAGAAGATGGCGTATCGGCTGGAGCCGGGGTTGGTGTCGGTGTTGGGGTTGCCACCACGATATCTGTGCAAGTGGCTTGCATGACCAATTTTTTTCTGATGCCGACACAAGGGTCGCCAAAGACATTATTGCTCGCCGCGATAGCGCAAGAGGCATTGCCGATGCAACTGGATTTGACGACGCTCAATGATTTGGAGGAATTGCAACTGGAGACACTGTAAGAGCCACAAGAACCCTTAGGTGTTCCATAACTTGCAAACTCGATACTCTTGACCATTTGCCCCGCCGGGCATTTCAGAGTGGCAGTGCTCCCTTCAGCAGCGCTGGCGCAGACCTTCGCTGTGTCTGCTTTTTTTGCCACGACCGCCACAGATCTATTGGTCCCTATTGAAGCGGAGGCTGATGTCCCTGAGTTATTTTTAGAGTTACAAGCAGCAAGGCTTATAAGCAGAATTTGTAATAGCCAAAATTGTACGGATTTGAAAAGCATGGAATTTTCCCCCTGAGCTACAATCAAATGCAACATAGTTCAATTAAGATCAGATAAGGAAAACACGTGAGAAATTTGACCTTTATATCTTCATCTTAGCTCGAACAAAGCTGGTTGAAATAAAAAAAAGCATTTATTTCTATTTTGAGATCAAAAAAATATTTCAGATTCTTTTGGTTAACGCCGCTAGAAAATAAAGGATAAAAGAATTTGAGAGCTGTCCTATTTTGAGACTCGCGGCCCAGAGTCAGATTTTGGACATGACTGTGCCTCGGGCATGGAACAAACTTTGTTGTATCAAATCGCTTTGACTTCTAACTGTATTTTAAAGAGATTCCGAAAGAGGCTTACCAGTTTTTTCTATAAAGAGCTGATTCAGTGCCACCATCAAGGGTGTCTGTACGAATTGGAGATGGCTGGTCATATACAACGCAGTTAAGCGACCAGATCCAGTGTTAGGGGCTATGAACGCATTCATTATTTGGGTTTTTTCAGCATCGGAAAGGGGCTGACTCAGCACCAGCTTTCTAACCGCCGGAGGAAAATCTTCAGGCCAGTTGGCCGCCGAAAGGGGGTACCGCTGATCAAAGAGAATCAGATCTATGATCGCTCGCGCTGTATTGGTATTTACCTCACGAGCAATATAAGGCCGAATCATCGTCAGATTCAGCTCCCTAAAGCGCGCGGAAAAAAGACTCGGATCAATTAAATTGAACCACGTGGCTTCCATCTGAACCTGAATCGCACTCAATCCAGCATTTTTTATCGCAAGTATACAGTCAAGAGTGTTTTTGCCCGGGAGGCTCTGTGCCGTCACCACATAAATATCTCGGTTCAAGGTCATCGCTACAGCTTTGGCGCCGTAGTTAATTGAATTCGTGGGGTCGGTCGAAACATAAAAGCCGCCACCCACGGTGTTGCCATCATGACCGGTTTTCAAAATGAGTTGAATCAGCTCATTTTCTAAAGACGAAGAGGTCGCCGTGGTCATGCTAGCAGCTCCGTTTCCCCAATGGAAAACTTGGGTGCCCGCCTTAACAACTGAAATGGGACCTATATATTGGCCCGCAGACGTCTCAGTCCCTGCCGTTGGCGGAGCGACGACCCAAAGACCCTTTTGCCCCTTCGCATCCGTTCGGATCTCCCCCTTAAAGGAAGTGGCTGGAAGCTGTTGGATGGCGGGCGCTATCGCAGGGGCTAGTGCCGAAAATAGGAAGACCCCTGTCAAACACAATGACAGACAAAGGGCGCGAGATCGACGAGCGGGCAGGAACACCATAGGGTTTTCTCCTGTCCGTTATACCTTCAATTTAGATGCCAAATTCTTTGAATAAGGCGGAACTACAAAGACAACATGGTCATTTCTGAGATGACAGCCCGCTAGTAGAATATAAAAAACAGAGCCTTAGTTTTTAGCTAGGGCTCTGTTGAAATTATTTTGGATCGATTTCTAGAAGTTAGGTCAAGTATAACGGACTATGAGCTTTTTAAATTAAGATGATTTAGGGTGGTAAGTTAAAGCCTTGGCCAGCATCTAACTCAACAAAATGCGCTCTCCCCCTAGGTGCAATCAAAATGGAAAGAGTTCCATTGGCCGCCGTAAATGAGCTTCCTGTCAACGCATGGCCGTTGGATAAGCCAGACGTGGCCTCGAAAAGCTTCACAGCGATACCATTTGCCAAAAGTGTTGCTTTATTATCCCGCATCGCAATATTTGTCAGTGAATAGGTACCAGCCGGGTCTGAAATCTGTCCCAAATAAATCAATGGGACAGAAGACGTTGCCGTGAATGTATTGCCAAGAACAGAAATACCTGTTGATCCGATCGAGGCAAAACCATTAACACCGGGGTCGTTTTGATAGGCCCTTGAAGCGATCTCGGTTGTACCTGTGTACCAAGCCGATTCAATGCCGATGTAGGCTTTACTCGCGTCTCCCTTGAAGGTGTTACCAATAAACTGATTTCCCGATACGTGGATGGCTGTGTAAACCATAAAAGTTGGCCTTCCACCATTGATAGCACTGACACTATTATTTCTAAAAATGTTATCAGTGGTACCGACATAAGCCTGTAGCAATCCCTCTCCTGCAGCTCGAGTAGTTACAATATCATTTCCTTCAATTCGGTTACCCGAAGAGCCGTAGGCGAGATGAATTGAACTAGACTCTGAATTTCGCAAGGTATTGTCTGTTACTATGTTGTTATTGGAAGCATGCTGCATAGAAATATTTCGAATATTATTCGTCACAGTATTTTTATTGATTGTATTATTAGAAGAACCGGCAAGACTGATGCCATAATAGCTTCCATCGACATCATTTCCCTCGATCAAATTATTATTACTTTGTGCTCCTGGAATCAAAGGTTTCCAGTAGGCCTTCCAATATTGGCCGGCTCCCGGGTAAGCCGCTGGATAGTCGAGTGCGACATCAACCAAAATACCCCACCACTGCAGATTGGCTGCTTCATTTCCCTGAATAATCGCTCCTCGAACTTTGTTGTAGCGGATGACATTTCCAGTGGATGAACCTGGAGTATAGGCACGGAACAAAATGGAAGTGCCCGAACGCATATTAAGGATCGTATTATTGTAAATATCGACGTTTGAGGCGTTCTGCCCCCAAACTGGCAAGGCATTGTTAATGTTATTTGCGTCGATTGTTAAATTGCGAATCGAAAATCTTCCCGGCCTTGCTGGATCAAATATTCCAAACGCCAGTAAAAATCCGGCGCTGTCTGCAGCCGGCGCCAACTTGAGAGTTCCACCTGTTCCGAAGACGCCAACGACATCCCTTTGAATTCTGATGTAGTCGTTGACCAGAAAAATTCCAGATGGAAACACGAGCAATGCTTTGCGAGTATTCGCAGCAGCCGCTGCTTGTTGCACGGCTACAGTGTCATTTGTGACTCCGTCACCTTTTGCGCCAAATTCATAAGGCGAGACCTGCGCACCCGCAACCGAGGTGATGCTTGGGTCCACACCTGGGCTTGGCATTGGGGTTGGGCTGGTGGATGCTATTGGAGGCGTAGGTGTTGCCGTCGGCGTCGGAGTCGCAGCTGCGGCGATAGTCCATGAATAACTTTGTGTCGCAGAGTTGCCGGCCTTATCCGTGCCACGCAGATTGAAGGTGTGACCTCCCACCGCGAGATTATTGTAGGCCAGAGGGCTTACACAGCTCGCGTAGGCTTGAGAATCGAGCTGACACTCGACGAGATTGACTCCAGAAAGCGCGTCACTGACCGAGAACGCAAAGCTTGCTGAAGTAGACTGTGCTCCATTAACTGGCTGAGAAGAGATTGTAACAACAGGTGCAACCGCATCGATCACGATCGAGTAGCTGCCTTCAGCAGAAACGTTGCCTGCTTTATCCGTCGCACGAACTGCAAATGAGTGGCTAGCACTCGAAAGTCCTGAGAACGCCTGAGGACTCACACATGTCGCAAAAGCTCCTGCATCGAGTTTGCACTCATACTTTGCAATTCCTGAAGAGTCTGTCGAATTGAAAGTCAAATTGAGTGATGTCGATTTCGTTGGATTCATTTGATTCGAACTCACAACTGGAGCCGAAGGCATTGTGAGGTCAATTGCAAAACTATAATTTGCTGGTGAAGAAGACTGTCCGGTTGCATCGATGGATTTCACAGAGAAACTATGGCTTCCTTCTGCAAGACTTGAATAAGCTTGCGGGCTTGAGCATGCCGCGAACGCTGAGTTATCGATTGAGCACTGGTAACTTGCGATCGTGCTGCCAGTACTAGCACCCGAGAAAGAAAAACTTGCTGGAGCAGAATTTGAAAACGCTGCTGGCATTTGCGAAATCGCCACAGATGGAATTGCTACTGCTGTATTTACAGAAAACGAAATCGTCTGCGTCCCAGATTTATTGCTAGCTTTATCTTGCGCATAGATTTTTACGTTATGAGCGCCTTGAGCTAAATTGCTCATGCTATAAGGAGAAGTACAAACCGCAAAAGCGGCATTATCTAAAGAGCAATAAGAGACTGCACCTGGGAAATTATCGGTGACTGAGAAAGCAATCGAAGCCGAAGTGGTATTAATAGTTCCCGAAGGAGCTGAGTTAATTGCGAGTACTGGAGCCCTGCGATCCAAACGGAAGCTTCTCTTAGCTTGGGCAAGTACCAAACTGTTTTGATTTGCAGCCTCTACTGTCAGAGTGTAATCCCCATCGGGCTTTGAGGAAAGATCCATGGGGCTTGAGCAATCTGCCATCAGCGTTTGATCCAAGTAGCACTTCGCATTGACACCCGAGGTATTGGCCCCCGAAATATCGTAGCTAAAATCAATACTGTTGGTATTAACATCACTCAATGGAGCAATCCGGAAAGTCACCGCGGAAACCGACGGTTCACTACTCGAAGCCAAGTCGGTTTCGCCGCTACCGGCGATGTTGAAGCCTTTTCCCGAACAGTTGTTGTATAAAAAAGCCGAGGACATCATGACAGTCATTGAAAAAGCAATAAGCTTAAGCTTTTTCAACGAAGTTCGTTGAAAATTGAAATTACGCATCCATCCCCCATACAATGCACATACCTATTAAATGGCTACTCTTGGAGGACGCTTCGGATCCGTGATTCGTTTCACCAAAAAGAGAAACCTAGGACATTTTCTCATTCTAAATAGGCATAAACAACGGGGCTTCTCAAAGTGAGCCGCTCCCAAAAGCGCCGTCATTGGATTGGAGGATGTTTTTATCTCCAGGAGTTTTGGACGCAGCTGATAATATCTGCAGCCCTCGTTGTTGCGACATTTACCTTGAAAACTTGGGGAAATTTAACATTTGTAAAACTTGTTTTCAGTTTGTGAGTTTTTTCCTATGCAGAGTCTAGACAACCACAAAATCTCTTCAAGAAACTTCAGAGAAATCACCTTGAGGAAAAGGCATTGATGCAGAAACCTATATTCCGGGATAAAACTTAGTTCTTGAGGTGAATTATGACTAAAACCGTTTTTTTGTTTTCAATTCTATTTACAATCAATTGTCTAGCTTCTTGGGACCAATGCAAATCTGAAGTGACGAAGCTTATTACTCACCCAACGGATCAATTCATTCTCGTTAAAAATAAAAACTTAATCGACCAGTACGGATTTGCCAATTGTGATGATCTTTATACAAGTCTTGATACATCAATTCATGAAGGCGTCCATTTTCTTGATCTAAGCGTTGCCTCCATGCCGGCAAATCCGCCTCCTGGATTTAATTTTATGGATGTTTTTGAAGGATTGTTTATTGATCCAAGTCGAAGGACAGCCAAGTCTTACATCAACTTGGACAGTCCTCGAGATGTGATAAAAAGATACTCTATTCGCAACCAAGACAAATGGAGTACTAGTTCCAATGAATTTCAGAGAAAGTATAATCTTTATATATCAGACCCAAGTAAAGCCGCTAGTGGCTCACTGTTAATAGGTGCCGCGACAGAGCTGAACGCCTACACTCATGGATTGGCCGCTGCTCAAAGGGTCTTTGAAAACTCTGGCAAGCCAATCTTGGGAGTCGCTGGCGAAAGAAATGGCCTCTTATCATTTCTTATATTTTTTCATGTTTACATTGAGCAAATTCAATTTGAAAACGGCAGTAGTTGGAAAGCCCTCACTGAGGATACTGCAGCAAAAAGTATTATTTCGGACTTAACAACAGAAGCTATCAAAGCCATTGAATCATCAAATATTTGTAAAACGACCTATCCTCAAATTGATGGGCCTCTTCTAGGTGACGTTAAACTATTTTTTAATCACGAAACCTTTAAAGAAATAGTTGGCTCAACCCAATCTGCAAGATTAATTGAAGTACTGAACTGTAAAAATCATTAATAGTATTTGGTAAAACAATCGACTTATTCTGGTGCCGCTTGTTCAGGCCGGCATGTTAGCGCCACTTTTTTCATTAATTAAGGTAAGACTAACAAATGACGTATTATTTTGTCTTCGACTTGCAGGATTTTTACAATCTGAAGTCTTGTGCCCGGCGCCAGCAGAACCTCAGTTTCATAATTATATTGAGTGAGCATGAACCCACACTGTTCTTGGGCATTCAGATAAAGACCATGAGCATATGGCGAGACTTCAATGAAATCAAAAACTCCTTTTTTATCTGCAGTACCTCTACTAAAGTTATTAGCAGCATACGGAGAAATTGAAGTCGACATAAATCCTCGGTCTGATATGACGTCGCCTTCTTTGGCCTTAGTCTGATTTGCAGGAAGAGAATTCATGCCTCGATAAACTATGGTGTAAGGCGGAAGCTTGCTTTTGGCGATAGCAGATTTAGCATTATCGACAACTTTTATAGAACCTTCTCCATTATAGTCTTTATACGTCCAATCGACGCTGTTGTATGGCTTTGTCTTGTCGGGGCCACCGCGACGGAGATACATATTGATAGAAACGTTTATGAACGAATCAGATAATTTAAGAACAGCTTTCCGCTCACTGGGAGACAAAGTACTATAGCACTCATTTATTTTCAAGATCTCTGCACCTAATGCATAAACATCGGCAACATTGGGAGTCGGCAAAGGATACATCGCTAAGTCCGGATACCGAGTTAAAACATCCGCCCTGGAGTACAATCCTAGAAATACGATGAACAATGTGACAAGAGTTTTGCCATTTTTCACGCCGGCTCCTCGAGATGAATATTTGCAAAAAAATGAAAAGCAAGATCGACACCAAGATGATTCTTTGTTTAATTCACTCTTAGCCAAAATAACGTGTTGAAACTTTTGACAGGCAGCAAATGTGCGCATCTTGAAAAAGGGGATTCATATTCATATTTTTATTTCAGAAAAAAAATCATCCAATAATCCTTCAAACCTTTTAACACCCGGATGCATTTGCTTTGGGTTCCAGCAAAGTGTTAAATCATGGCAACCAAAGGAAGATCGCGGAACATCTTTTAAATGAAGCTCTTGAAGCCGTTTGCCGCAAACATCCCTCCATGCCGTCGAAAAGGGCATAATGGCTATACCCAGTCCATCTCGGGCAAATTGCATGGCGACCTCATAGCTGTCGATAGCGAGGGGGCTTTTCAGACCGATATCCCAAAGTAAGCGGTCAATGTTTTTACTAGCCCCTGCGATGGCATCAGGCATAGCAATGATTTGAAATCCCTTTAGATCATCAACTTTAGGCGTCTTTTTGGAGCTCAGGCCGCTTTTCATGTAAAAATCGCGGGCCACAAACAGACCATATCTTTCTGTGAACAGTTTTTTATACTCAAGTCCCATTAAAATACGAGGCTGAGCAATGAACGCGCAATCAGCCTTACCGCCCACAAGATCGCCTAAAATCCGGGAGTTCGGGCCACCTACAGAAACGGAAAGATGTGGGAATTCTGAAATCAGTGTTTTTCCAAAACTCGAGATAATATTACAAGCAATATTATCATACGTTGCAATTCTCAGTGGTCCAATGTTAGGTGACGTGATCGGGGCCGTTGTATTAAAGCTCTCTAAGGTTTTTTCAATTAGCTTCGCGTATTCGTAAAGGCGATCTCCATCTGGAGTTAATCTCATTCCGCGAGACTCGCGTTCCATAAGGCGGCATTCTAATACATCTTCGAGTACTTTGATGGTCCGGCTAACGGCTGGCTGAGTCAGGCCAAGTCGCGAAGAAGCTTTATGGACGGACTTTAAATCGGCCACAATTCTAAAAGTATTGAGCTTCTCAAGATGCTCACCGAGTCGCTTTTTGTTCATATTTAGAGTGATAACAAAAAATTATATCATTGTATAGATATTATGCATTATTTTTTTGAGTAGATTTATACTATTCAGTTAGTGAAGTTTACGGAGCGAAATGCCGAGCAGCACCCAATAAAGGAGCAACAAATGTTAAAAAATATTACGGCAATCATCTATTCGATTTTTGTGTGTTCAGGGGCTCTTGCGCAGTCTGCTGAAGGAGTGTTTCGAGCCACGGGTATGAGTCAGTTAGATACCACTGGGCCTAGTCTAGCTGAAGAGAACGCTATTTCAAATGCTTATAACCAATGCCGCCCAAATGCCGCGAAAAGAGTTTCGAATTGGAGCTACTCAAACGGATCTTATGGCCGTATATATGCTTCAGCTGAATTTTCCTGCACAGAAGTTGTTAAATGAGCTGGAGTTTCAAAACACCGAGACTTTAAATGTAAATAGCCTGCAAAATTGGCGATGAAGCGGGACGAGGAAGCCGCTAAGAAAAAATCACTTGAGAAAATTTCTGAAGAAAGCAAGAAATCGATGGAAGAGCAGAAGGCTCTTGAGGCTCAGTTCCCGAAATTAAAAGAAGTGATGGAACCCCTATTCTTTTGCAGGAAGGGATAGTCTTGTTAATCGGACCCCTCCGGGGAGCCAACCTTCCCGGAAATAGGTGCATGCTTGTTTTATAGTTTCTCGAGACTGTGTTAGCTGTGAATTTTTAAGCTTTGAAAAGATCATTTCGCAAGTAAGCTGCGCATCCTCATGGCTCATCTCCCAAATCGGGAATGTTAACTGACTGCCTTGACCTTTGAGGTAAACATAGGGAACACCGCCATTTTTTCCGCGCATAATTATTTTAGCTTCTTCTATATTGGACCAGGCAACCACGCCACCAGGATCTCTAATGTCCAGGGGAGAAATCAGCCTAATTCCCTGAATACCGATGGTTACGGACCAAGTTCGCGACAAAAATATTAAATACAGGGCAAGAAGAAAAAGACCGCCTAGGGTTTGCGCCAATCCCCAAATGCGTTGGAATAACTCTAACGCGATCCCTCGTCCAGATTGCCAGGTCCTATAGTTTTCAATTGTGACGTAAATTAAAAGAAAAACAGAAATGGCCACAATAAAACTGGCAAGCCAAGCTCCATATAAAAATATGTCTTCATAATAAGTGTGAGTTAAATAAATAGCAGGTGGCAAACCACTTTGGGAGCCGGGCATTTCCATTTCATAAGTTTAGAAGTCATCTACAAAGCAGTCACGAATTAAATCTTTCCAACAAAGGGCATGTAAGCCTAACTATACCTTAGGATTAGGGACACTGTGCGTAGTCGCACCCCACTTAATCAGCCTCTTCCAGATGAATGATCCACATGCCATTTCCGTCTTTGGTTCTTTTGAGGACTTTAAATTTTGTACCAGGAGGAAAAAGGACCTCATCTTCGGCTACATTCATGAAGTCGATGTGTTTACCATGTTTTGAGCTAATTTTTAACAATGTATTGCCAGCATAGGGCGGTTGTCCATTAACACCAGACGTACTAGTAAATGCTCTCTGCTCTACGATTTTTCCAACTTGATATTGAGAGCTATCGATTTCAATAATCCTTATTACTTGTCCGCGAAAATTAGGCAGCTTTTTTAGACCTTGTACCGCCAAGTCGATAATAGGCTGATAAGTAGCCAGCTGATAGTGGTTGCGCACCGTCGCCGGAACCCAGCCCCAGTGGCGGTTCCTATCTTGATTGCGAAGGGCATCGTTGATTGCGGTAAAATCTCCGCCTGCGTATATAAGAAGAGCCATGAGCTCCTCATTAGACAGACGGGACAAATCCGCCTTTGAGTCTTCTCGCATGATCGCAATTCTTGCCAGATAATCGTGATTATAAAGGTCTCTCCCTAGATAACCTTTAAAAAAAGTTTTTATTGTCTCAGGATCATGGGATGTTAATGGATTCTTCGAATTGCGCATCAAACGATCCATACCTTCGGTCATCAGCCAGGCATAGCGTGCATCCATGATGTGTTTCACTTTTTGCACGACGGCGGGAGCAAATCCAGAGTTCTCGATTTCAGCGAAAAGCTGGTCATGATTCTGAGAATATTTTTGTGAGAATCGCAAAATTTGTCCCATCACCTCTGCATCCGACAGACTGGAGAACACTCTTCCCGCATCAGAATCGGGATCGCGCATGGAGAAGATCTCCTCAACAGTTACCGAGAAATGTTTTATTTTGCCCTGGGCCCGATAAAATAGACTTCCTCCTTGATCGACACGATAGGAATTCCCGTTGCCGTCCAGGAGAACATTGTCATAGTCTTTTCCAATGACATCCCAGTTCATCAAAAAAGCATCGACGATAAAATCATCATGGATATTGGATTTTAGTATGGACTCACGATCAGACAGATGTGCATTCTTGATTTCCATGGACCAGAGCGATGGTTTACCATTTAAGAGATGCAATGAAGTTTTTGCGACCCCGTCCGACTTCCCCAGATGGGTGTAAAATTTGTTGGCCAGATGTTCCGCTAAGAGTCTTGATTTGTCGCCGCCATAAGTTTTAATAAAATAGGTACGGTTGGGTGACGAATACCAGGCCCCTCCCTGAGAACCGGTGGTGGGCCGATCCAACGGTAACATGATTTCAAACATGGGAATGAAGAGGTTTTTCGCGGCGTTGAGTTTCTGAACCTCAGACTCCGTCCATCGAAACGAAAGAGAGTTCGTTGTTAAATCGCTTTTAAATACATCATCGCAGCGGAGAGCCCCCAATACAGGGCTGACAAAAACGAGCATAGCTGCCCAAAGCAGGCCCATTTTCGTAAGGCATCTGATCATCTTTTGTACATCCAAATGCATCTCTAGTCTCCAAGTGAGAGTTAACTTAGCTTATGCAAAACCTGTGCAAAAAATATTCTGTTTGTCAGGTACGGGGAACAGGGGACACCTCGATTTAACGGAACTAGCTAGCGTTGTCATACCCGATAGGCGAATATGAGTGCTAAGTCCTAACAAAATCCAACGATCTTCAGACTCAGAGTGTTCGGGATCATGAATTCGAATAGCTTCCTGATCGAGAAATACGGCCGCAGCTTCTTCAAAAAAATTTAGAGTTTGATTTGGCTCAGATCCCTTACGACCAGTTCCGTGAACACCGCGTTTTACAAAGGTGGACGCTCCGAAACAGGCGTGCACTTTTCAAGCTTCATGATCGGGTTCACGTGATTGTACATCGTTTTCACATGCGCAAGATAGGAAATCCGCAAATAAGGAGGCTCCTGGTAATCCTTTTTAATGGGATAGTACCGAGAAGCCAGCGCATTCGGAGCAAAATAGAAAGGAACTCCACCGACGTAGAATCTCTCAAAGGTATTGCCTTTTCTTTCTTGGAGCTCGTGCATTTCCATAAGGCCTTCGACTTTGTCCACTGAAGTGATCGCTTTAAAGTAGTTCCATTCGTCTAATTCTTCATTCGAACGAAAATAGAAAACTACAAAACCGAAAATGACTATCGCGCTTCCTAAGTATCGCCCATAAGGACGTTTTGGATCCCCATCTCGAGCAAACTGCATGACTACTAAAAGTAATATTGGGATCGCAAGCGCCCCCTTGACTGTCATGACGCTCGCCACGGTCGACGGGAAACACTTTTGAACGGTTAGATACAACGAATCACATTTTGGCATCTAGATTTTGCTCCAAAATCTAATCTTTCTTTGCATGAAAACGAATAAAATCGAGTTGGCCTGTCGAACAATGGTTGAGGCAGGAGCCTCTGCCTTAAAACGCGGGCGGGCGCTACAGAAGACAGAGATGGGTAGCAGTTACAGAAAGTAACTTCTTTGTAGCAAGAGTAGCAGAGGCCGATTTAAAAAGAAAAACGCCCTGGCCGGGTGGCCAAGGCGATGTTTGAAAAAATCTAGTTCGGATTGAAGTGTCATAGAGACGTCTGAGTTTTATACCGACTCTCATTTTCCTCTTTTAAAGCGGAAAATATTCTCATGGAAACCAAGGGTGATCATCATAAATATGCAAGAAGCCCACAGGATCTGGGCCGAATAGTTGTGCAAGTCATTGGTCGTTTTATAAACTTCCAACGGAGGAAGTCCGACGACAAATAAGAAATTTACAAATATAAATACTATCAGCAGCCAAAAAGCGCATTTTATTCGAAATGTCGGGTGACGTTGCTCTTTACGATTGTTTGATTTCCTATGCTTGAAATAACGCAACCAAGGAGCGATAAAGACCAATAAAGCTAAAAGCAAACTGATGATATCTCCTGGAAACATCTTTTATCCTTGGCAAATTAAAAATAAATTGTCAGATGGTGCGGGGGTATTGTCCATTAATTTAATGTTTTTGAGAAATGCTCCATATACATTTGAACAGGCTTGTTGTTCAGAATGTGCCGGCGCAAGTTGTTCACAAAATATCCGTGTGCTACAGAAAGCAAACTTATCAATCCGGCAAAATTTTATTAAGGCAGGGGACCTAGGAATTTTTTGATTTTGCAGCAGACGTTTTAGAAGGACGCAATGTTTTACGGGTTGTCTTCTTCTTTTTTGGCTTCACTAAGTCGGCGAGTTCAAAGGAAACCTCTTCAACCAGTTGAAGTTCTTTGCCTTTTAATTTTTTATAGTAAGGGTTTTTTTCACCTTTAGAAAAGTCGTAACTCTTTTTCATAGTCTTCTCTTTATATAAGAGCCAAGCTCTTTTTTATTGGCTTTTCTTGCTCCTGATCGAGAAAAACGGTCGCAGCTTCTTCGAAAGAAACTTTGTGCTTTTTAATATTACTTTTAGCTTTGATCGGACCCCAAACAAATCTCATAAAGAAAGATTATGCGAAAATAAAAGTTTGAGCGAGAAAATTTCAGAGGAGGTTGGTCGCAAAAGGTCGCAAATCAGATTTTAGGCATAAAAAAACCCGCTTTTGCGGGTTGTATTCGTTCAGAGGCTCATTTCTGACGAATTTGGTAGTGAGAGGCGGACTTGAACCGCCGACCTACGGATTATGATTCCGTTGCTCTAACCAGCTGAGCTACCCCACCACACCAACAAGGCAACAATGCGCGGCGTTTAAGCAGGCTCTATTGTCTTGAAGAGCAACTTTTTTAACGATCCCCAGGCCTTATGTCAATCCCTGAGTTGTGCTCGAGATCCCCAAATCAGAACAAAAAGTTCGTGGGGGCGGGTCTTTCGTATTGACTCCGGTCCGTAAGCAAAATGCAATTGAATCTGTCATTATCGGAAATAGGATTGTTTCCGAAATTGCCTATTAATCAAGCAACTTAGGATCCGCTAATTTGGAAGGGGGACCCTCAAATATGCAACTCAGAAGTCATTTCAGCAATCGCTGCGTCTTGGCCCTGGTCGGCTTCATTGCCGCTTTAAATCTTATTGGCTGTAATGAAGACAAGCCAGATACAAAGCCACAACCCAAAGGCAAGCTTTGGGGGCTTTGGCAGCCCAAAGCCACCGGTCTCAACATCGTGGGTGAGGACCTGCAGCCCCTGGCGGGCGCGAAGATCCTGATCGGCACTGAGCAAGAGGTGCCGTTTGCGGGCAATTATTTGGTGGCGGACACCAGCGGTCACATCGATTTGCCGGCGGGGTGGAGTGAAACCACCGCAGTGACCATCGATGTGCCGGGGTATGTGCGCGCGACTTATTTTGAGCAAGCTCCAGGCGATCGCACTTATCGCCTTCGCAAGAAAATGAGCACTGCGACCGCTCAATATGAAGTCAAAGGTGTGACGACGGGCCATAAGCCGGTCGATCGCGATGATATTATTGATTTCGGTTTGGTGATTCCGGCGCTGACTCGCAATGATTTCATGAGCTTCAATATCGATTCGGTCATCAGCCCGCAGTCCGATGTGATTTCCATCGTTGGCTACGACGCTGAAGTTCCGAGCAACATCACCTTCCCGAAACAAAAAGAATCTTACATTTTACCGGTGACCGTCGATAAGCCGAGTTATCGCACCTACTTCACCGAGAGCGGAGTGCAAAAAGTTTTCGCAGCTCGCGGTCAGTTTCCATTCAAAAAGGTCGTGGATAAGCTGCGTAAAAAAGCTCCGATGTATGAACTCGTGAATGACTTCACGATCTTGGGCGGCGGCGTGAAAGATATCGATGTCGCTAAAGCCAGCACGTCTGTCGATCTCTCAGTGATTGATTTGGATTTCAAAGGTAAAGTGAACGTGACAGCGCCTGCGATCAGTGGCGATGAGACCATGATGGTCGTCGGTGTTGCGCACATGAATGAGTTCATGATTCCGACCGACGTGAAAGTGGTGAAGTCAGGGCAAAAACAAAGCATTGCGACTTTAGATAACAAAGGTTCCGTCTTGTCGGTTTTGAAGAAAACCAAAGACTTAGATCCAAAGGCGCCCGCGGGTTCGGATCCTTTGAGCGCGGTATTGATTCCTGCTGGGAACGGCGTGACTCCGCAATTCTTGCCGCTGATGGCAGATCCAACGTTGGCTGCCAACGGCGATATGCTTTTGCCGAAGATGAATCCGATCCAAGGCGTGAACGCGATTGCGACTTACGCAGTGGTTTCTCAGGTGGCGCAAACCATGCAGGGCTCGCAAAAAGTCCTCGTGAACAGCAGCTATTGGGAAATGTACGCCCCAGCTTGGGCGGAATCTCTGAACCTGCCGAAGTGGCCGGAAGGAAATCATCTTCCCGGCAAGAAACATTGGGAAGTCAATTTGCTGGGGAGCCTCAACGTTTCTCAAGTTGATCTCGGTCCCGCGATGATTAATAATGCTACTCATGTCACGCATTCTTCATTGGACTTCTAGTTTCGTCCTTATTTGTTTTGCAATTTCTGGCTGCAGTCTTTTCGACCGGCAGCCGGATTCTGAAGACGCCATTCTCAAACAATCCATTCATCAAAAAGTTTATTTCGCTCCCTACGACAGCGTTTGGAAAGCGGCTCATACGTCGATCAAATATCCCATCGCAGTCGAGAATCAGGACACCGGATATTTGGAGACTGAGTTTATTAAAGGTGTCGATGGATTTTTAGCGCCTGAAGTGAAGAAGGCTCCTTCGGCTGGGATTCGTTATAAGTTGGTTTTTAGTTTCGCCAAAGGCAAGACTGAAGGCAAAGAGTCCACCCGTGTGACCATTGAGAAAAAAATTGAGCGTCTGCGGGATTTCTTCTCCGAAGCCGACGGCGTTGCTTCCGACGGGCTTGAGGAGAAGGTGTTGTTCTATCGCATTGAACGCGAGATTGTGATTGCGGAGGCGCTGAAGAAAGCGGGCGGGTAGTCCTTTCGCTGGCTCCGCATTTCTTCCTGCATCCTGACAATTGGGGCTATGCCGCCCCAAGCCCCGCTACTGACGGGCATCGTGCCCGTCAGTCCAGTATTTTCCTTTCGTTGACATCTTCTGTTTGCTAAACAAAGATTTATCTTATGAAAATGTTTGCTTTTTTATTTTTCTTTAGTGTTGCGCAGGCCCGAGAAGGAATGTTTTTTCCGTCTGATACCAACGTGGATGCGGTTGTTCGTCAGAAACTTTTTTCGACAGTGGCGTTTTCTCCTGGGGGTGGTGTTGTTGTTGAAGGTGATAAGATTGTTACAGCTGCTCACGTAGTAGCTAGTTGTAAATGTCCTACGAATGGCATCCCGGAAAAATGTGATAAGGCTTTTAAGGTGCCGGCTGCTGTTTCTGCAGAAGGGATCGTCACTCGTTGGCAAACAGGTAAAATTGATTTCGTGCTCGCCTGCGGGAACAATGCTCAGATGCCGAAGGTGCAGTCGTTTTCGGAAGCGCTTCTAAAAATGAAATCATTGAAAGAGGCACAGACCCTATTTGAAGACTATGGCTATAGTCCTAAAGAAGATATCATGATTTTAAGCTTCGACAATAGCCAATTAAAGATTCCAGGCGTGGAGTTGAGCGCGCGCTCTTTAGTAGAACATGAACCTCTTTTTGTTCTGGGATATTCTGGTCTGAGCGTGCGGTCGAGAGATCAGAAGACTTTGAGAAAATCTGGTTTAGTTGAAGCTTTGAGTAAGTTTTCCGACTACCTTAAGTTACTTCAAACTGAAGATTTCTCGGTTGCCAACATGCAAATTCAAGCAGAGGCGACAAAGGTGATCCAAGGCCTTTCTAATGAAGTAGATCAATTGCCAAAGGATTCGATCAAAAGAAAAGCTATTATTTCAGGTGCATTGCCTTTCTTGAACCACTTGAGTTTTCCATTTTCCCTATGGAATCAACGGGCGATGGATTTGGCGTGCAGAAATTGGGGAATGAAAATTAAGGAATGTTATTCTATGGTTTGGCAGGCTGTGATCAAAGAAAATATCCGAGTTCTCAAGAATGCTATTATCGCAATCCAGAATGAACATAAAATTGCATATATGGAAGCGGACTCTAGTTTAAGAGTTTCCTTTGGTAAGTTCAAAAATTACCAAACAAGCCGGCAACCTTACTATCCAGGCCAGATAATTACAGATGCCGATGTTGTTTCAGGAAATTCCGGCGGTCCTATTTTTGATAGACGTGGTCTACTTGTCGGAGTTATCTCAAGTGGGCAATCGGCGGCCTCACTGACATATCTTCCGGGTGAAGGCGGCTGTGGATTTTCCCATCGCCTCATTCAAGACCTTTTATAAAAAGAATAAATTTCCCACTGAGAATTTATTCCTCACTCAAAGCCTTCGGTGTGAATTCAGACGGTTTTAAATCTTGATCTACCTTAATATTTGAAAGCGCGATTTCTGTGGCGCGGTTGTTTTGTGTGTTGCGGATTTTGATCTTACCCGCGCGCCATTTGTTATTGCCGACTTTTTTGTAATCGCTGAATTCTATTATTTTTAGCAGCTTGCCGTGTTTGTCGTAGGCTTCGGATTTTGCTGGCAGGAATTCGTTCGTTGCGATGTAGCTGACCACTTTGGAGTAGTTGCCCGATACCGCGTTGACATCGCTTTCTATGACGTAGTAGCTCTTGTTATTGATTTTGGTTTCTTTTTTTAGCGTGTTCTTGGCGCTGCTTTCGGTGTTGATGTTGAAATCTTCGGTGTTGAGTTCGGAGCCTAAGATCGAGTTGGATTCACTCGATGTCGATGCCAGTCTTCGCGTTTGTTTGCTGGATGGCAGGTACAACCATTTTTCTTCTTTGCCGTCTTTGTAAGTGGCGAGCAGTGAAGTGCCCTTCAGATCTTTTGGTGTTTGCATTCTGACGAGGACGTAGTGTTCTTTTTTGTTGGGGCTGAGGCGCATGATTTTCATGCTGCGTTCTTTGGAGCTCTTGTCGGCTTCGATGATTTTCATGCTGACGTCGAACTCTTCGTCTTTGGCGCTCATTCTGTTTGAAATCTCAGAGGCGATCTTTTGTACATCAACAGATGGGATTGCCGCGCGCGCGGAGGTTTGTGCGCCGAAAAGCATAAATGCGAAACTGAAAGCTATCAGGCTGAACATAAGTCTCTCCTTTGCTCGGGGATTCCAACTCGCTGTTGACAGCAGCCAAGGGCAGCTTTTCAACAACGTTGGCAGCAGGATCAAGTCACCCACGAGTCCCGCAACCATGGACAAGACCATGTAAAACCCAAAAGTTCGGTTCATTGCGAAGTAAGAGACAAGAAATACGGAAAACCCGGCCAGCAGAGTCAAACTTGATATAAGACAGGGATTGCCCTCCAGCCACAGGGCTTTCTCGACATCCAAGCGATTAATGGAGCTGTTTTTCTGAATACTGCGCAGACGCTCCAGGAAATACACCGTATTGTTAAATGCCAAACCCAGCGCGATCGAAAAGATAATCGCGATGCTCGGTTTGATGGGGGTCTCTGAAATTGCGAGGAAGCCCAAGAGCACTGCGGGCGGTACTAAGTTCGGAATGCACGCCACAAACGACCACCGCACCGATCTAAAAACGAAAATCAAAATAATGAAAATCGCCATCATCGATTGCCAAAAGCCAAAGATCAGTTCGCGCGACAGTTGGTTATTCAGGGTGTGAATCGTCGAACCCATTCCCGTCGTCGTGACGATAAAACCCGGGAATGTCATGCGCGCATCGCGCTTCAGTTTATCCACAAGACGATCCAGTTCATTTGATGGCAGATCTTGCGCGCGAATCGCAATCCGCGTGCGCGAGGAATCTGTATTCAGGTAGTTTTTCAACGGACTCTGATCGGAGAGCGAGTACAAAAATAAAATCTCTGCCGTCGAAGCTTTGCTGGCCGGGAGGCGCGTTTGAGTCAGGTTCGAAGCAGCTAACAGATCAGGAAGGCCCACAGCACTGCCGACGCCAGGATATTGGCGAAAGCGATGAACCATGGAGTCGAGTTGTCTCAGCAGTTTCGGATCGCCCCAGATATCTTTGGTCCCGCGCAACTCGACATCGATCGGAATCATGCCGCCAAGCTGATGGTCTATGAGTTCGGTTGAATTTCTAACTTGATGATCGGTCGGAAGGTCATCAAAAAGGCGGGCGGTCCAAGACAGCGTTTGCCCTTTAATCGCCAACGCCAGGGAGATGGCAATAATGAAGAAGGCGACCGTACCGCTCTTGCGAAAAAAATAAAGACTCCAGCGTGCTTTCGCCCAAGCCCATTTGCGAGCTTCAGGTTTTGGCATTAAAATTAACAACGGCACTAAGAGAATATTCGAAACAATCCAGCAGATAAAAATCGCCATGGCCACAGTCAGGCCGAAGTCCTTAATAAGAGGAACTTTGGTGGTCGCAAGACTCAGGAAGCCGATCATCGGAGTGAGTGCCGCCAAAAAGTTGGCACCCAAGAGCGCACGCGCAGTCCGCAGAACCAACTTATGCTGAGGCATCGGGGGGGCATTTTTATACTCCTCCACAAAACGCAGCATCGTGTGAATGCACAAAGACATCACGGTGATCGTCGCCAAAATCGGGATCGTCGTCGAAAGGACCGTGAACGAATAGCCCAGCATTGCCATCGCCGCCAGAATCATCAGATTCGCAACCACCGTGATGACGAATGAAATCAAGACTGGAGTAAAGTTCGCAAAGACGATTGTCAGAACAATCAAGCACGCCAAAAATCCTAAGCCGACAAAGTTGCGAATCTCGGATTGAAGGAGAAGTGTGATATCCGATTGCACAGCCGGAGTCCCACCAATCTCAACTTTGGCAAATGGCAGTTTTTTCTGTGCGATAGATTCGATCTCGGCTTTCATCTCTTGCAGGTCGGTGTGAGTCACATCCTTTATATAGACAATAATCGAAGCGGTCTTGGCGTCCTTAGAAATCAGGGCGGGAGTCAGAAGTGCATTTTGCAAGATCTGGCTGAGCCAGCGCTGGGAGGGAATGCTTTCCAGCAAAGGACCGACGCTGAGACCTTCTTTGGAATTCACGGCACCTTCCACAGTTGCGATGCTGAGGGAATTCTTTACGCCTTCGATTTGGCGCATCTCCTCAGTCGTTTGTTTAAGTGACTGGATCTTTTCCACTTCGAGCCAAGTTTGCTGTTTGTCACGAAGTTGTAGGGTGGCAATAAAAGGTTGTGAGTCGGAAATTTGAAAAGTTCTTTTTGTTTTTGCATCTAGCGCCAGCAGCGGATTTTGTTTGGGTAGAAATTGACTTAAAGAATACTGAGTTTGCAGACGGGAAAATGTGAGGACGCTCAAAACTGTCAAAGCACTCATCACAAGCAGAACTAGAATGGAGACTCCTTTGACAGAAACGGGAAGTTTATCCTTACTCAACGATGAATTAGTCACTGAGATTCCTTTGCAAGAGTTATGAATTTCAATTCTATTTAGTCAGTGCGTGTTGCAAACAGATGTCTTTTTTCGAGGCTGCTTTAAAAAAGACTTACGTAGATGCGGGACTAAGCCGTTAACATAAGTGAAGTACTAGTCATGTTAATATAGCTTCTAGTGGGGAACAAGATGCAGATCTATCGTTTCAGAAATATATTGTCGGCGTTCTTTTGTTTCTTCTTTAGCCATTTCGTATTCGCAATTTCTGTTGTCCAGACGGAATTTGAAATGCTGCTTCCAAGGTCGTTTCAACAAAACCTCATTGAGCAAGAGTGGGATACTTTGCAAAAAGAAGTGTTCCACTTAACCATGCCGATCGCCGATCAGACTTACGATACTCCGGATGTAAAAGTTTTTTTAACCGGACTTCAGATCGATGTGCAGAGCAAGCTCGAGAAGCCGGGGATTGGCTCTGAGGGCGAAAGCATTCTCTTGCGCTCGCGGAAACTCGAAGGAAGTTTGCATATTCAAACAGTGAATATTGACCAATGGATTGAAAGAGAAGTCGGCGGCGTGATTGGTCGTTTCCGCGTACAAGCTCGCTGTGACGGTGTCGTGGTTGGGCTTAAGCCTGGCAAAGCGGCGCTGACGATGAAATTAAGCCCCGTGTTTGACGGCGCTGTTTTGCGCGCCAACGTTGACGATGCGAACCTCACATGGGATCAAGACGCGTGGGAGATCACCGCTTTACAATGCTCAGGCGCTCAGGGACTCGATGAAATTATTAAGCAAGAGGTGTTGAAGCTGACGAGCGATCCCAAGATTGTCGCGGAGAAAAAAGATCTTCTCATGCAGTACGTGCGTGATTATGTCAGTGCAAAATCGTTAGATCTGTCAAAACCGCGCACTCTTGTAACGGCCCGGCCCGATATTAAAATGTCGATGAGTATCACCGACTTCACTGGAACCGAAGCAAATGCACGCGTGCGTGGACTGCTGCGCGCTGATTTCACGCGCGATAAATCCAATGAAGAGGTCAACTTAAAGCTCGGCAATGGCAGTATTGGTTCTGGTAACACCGCAATGCTTCGCGTGCCTGAAGAATTCGTCCTTGCCGTCGCAAAGAAAGCCTATGCGGGAAATTCCTGGGTCGAAAAAGTTTACTCCACAAACATTCCAGGATTCTCGGCGCTGACAAAATCACGATTTACGCAGTTCTTCGTGTGGCGCGCGTTGATGGACTATCCGAAGACGGCGAAATTTCTTTTCGAAGTCTACTCTCCAAAAAATATTTCAATGACGGGGTCGAATCTTACGTATGATGTGAAGGCGCCACTGTACGCAAAAATGTATGCCCCAAAAAACGGCGATTATATTCCCTTTATGAACTTTTACGCCCCTCTGACGAGCAAAGTGAAGCTGTCACTTAGCAAGGGTATTGCGACGGCGAAATTCACGAACTTCGATATGGATCTAAAAGAAGGGTGGGATCCTAGCTACGTGGCGAAGTATTATCCGAATAAAACATTTGATGGAGAGACGATCCGTAAGCACATTGTGCAAGCTGCGGAAGGAAAATCGTTGAGCTACACGATTCCGACGATCCCAGTAGCAGATGATGTATCGCTGAAAGTGCAGAAGGTACAGAGCCTGAAGGGTGGGGATCTGGTGTTGTATCTGAAGATGCCGTCTAAATCCGCACCGACGCCAAAGTAGGGGAAGGCGACGCCACCAGGTCGCTTTTCCTGATGATGGGGGCGGCGTCCGGATTCCGAATGTTTAAAAAATCGTTTTCTTACTGATTTTATTTGACGGGATTTTCAGCTGCATTAGCGGCCCATGAAGCGCTTATTCTCTTTTGCAATTTTGAAATTTCGTTTTTGCGATTTTCTCTCTGGGGCGAAGGGATTACGTCGTCTTATAGGTGATTACGAATCGTCTGCAATCCTCTCGAAATTTCTCTCTGAAAAGTCGTGATATATAGATGGCGAATTACTGATAAGTGATGTTGCTTGTTGGAGATCCTGATTGCGAGAGCTTTATGAGACAGACAGCGTTTGGTTTTTTGGGTGATTTTAAAAGAGAGTTTGGTGGAAGTCTTTTAGAGGGAAAGAGAAAAACGAAACGTCCTCTTTCAACCAAAGAGCCAATTCATCTTGTTTTAAAAAGTACTGGAAATAGAGTCTTTTCTCCTGGCGATCGTAGGATTGAAAACCTCATTCGTAATCATGCTGCCAAATACAAAATTAAGTTATTTCGTGTTTCTTTAAATTGGACTCACGTGCATGCGATTATTCAGATCAAGGATCGTAAATCCTATAATTCATTTATTCGAACTGTGACAGCTTTACTTGTTAGTCTTATTTCTCGAATTAGAAAGATGGATTTGACAGGGCTCTTCGACCTCCGCCCCTTTACTAAGATTATTTCTTGGGGACGACAGTTTAAGAGCTTGTTTGGCTATCATGATTTGAATGATCTTGAGGCATTCGGGTATATTAAGCGTGAGAAGAAATCTAAGAAGAAATTTAAACAGAAGAAGCGGAGTTGAATCATCGAGGAAGAGGTGCAGAGCCAGTAAGGAAAGGCGCGCCCTTGCAAACCCACCGCGCTCAAAAACTCCGGCTCAGGGACAGCCGATAGTTATCATTATCATTGTAAACGCCGAGTGGAGTATACGCATGGCCCGAGATCAGCTCTGCGCTCGCTTGCAGCGTCCACACGTCGAAGAGCCGGCGCGCGATCGCATACTGCTGAAAATTACTATATCGTACAGCATCGTACAGCCCTAACGCAGTGATCGTCCAATTATCTCCCCACGAGAAGCGGCCGCCGGCCATCCACGAGCGACGGAAGATTTCGGTGACTGATAAGTTCGAGTCGTTGTCGATTTGTGTGTTGATGAAGGAGTATTGCAGAATCGCCGTCAGTAGTCCTTCCTTGCCGATGTTGAAATTCTTTTCGAGGCCTGCAATGCTTTCGTGAGTCCAACCCGGTAGCAATGGATCGTCGCCCAAGCTTTGTGAATAATTCGTCGCGTACTTAAGCAGAAATCCCCACTGCGAACTAACCCACGAGAATCCGCCCGCGCGTTGGCGGTAGTACTTCTGGCGCAGCAAGATCGGAGAATCTGCTTGAATAATGATGATCGGCGAAATTTGAATCACGTTGCCCGTGACGATCGGTTGCACGATCGGAAATAGGGACGCGCCTTCAAAACCCGTGAAGCTTAAATCCACCGGACCCAAATGCCATTGCAGGCGGAGGCCGACGTTGTTATCGAGTGCACCGTTCAAAACCTCTTCACGTTCGTAGCTGTAGCGAATGTCCTCGGGGAGAAGCAGCACGATGTTGTTATCGACTGATCGGGGAATATAAATTTGCCGTGGCAACCAGCGACTTTCAGTGCCAGGCAGAATCGAGCCACGCGTTTTCGGAATATAGATCAGCTCTTGCTCTGACTTTTCCGTGTTGTGCGAGAAGAGCAGCGAAGGAGCCCCGAGTTTCACGCCATGAAGGGGATCGTAGTACTGACGCATATTCACGATGTCCATCGGATTGTAACCATCGGTCACGCCCCAGTTCAAAATATTACTGCCGATTTGGACACTGGAATTTTCGCCTCTGAGTTTGAAATAGGCTTCACCGGCGTCGGCGAAGACTTGCTCCTCTGTGGATTTGTTTTGCGGATCCCATTGAAAATACGGTTTGAAATAGAACCGATAAGTTTCGCCGTATTTACCGGTCAAGGTGGGGATCAAGGCCAGTCGGTTCAGAGTATTATTCGTGTCCACACCATAGTCTTTGGACCAATACACGGATTCGATTTTTGCATCGGTCGTCAGACTCCAGTTGCTTTTCGCTGTGGACACCACAGAAAAAAGCATGCAAAAACAAAGGATTGTCAGAGTAAAAAGTCGGCGCATACCTCAGAAGAACATGAAGACTCTATTTTCGATATCGCTTGCATAAGAAAACATTGTCCGGTTTGGGTAACTTTTTGTGGCACCTTGACCAAGACTTTGTCAGGCAGAAACTCCCCAGCTCTTTTTTACAGAGGGCCCTATCGGCATAGAGAATGCACCACAAGGGGCGAGTCCAAATCTTGAACGTGGAGGCTTTATGAAGAGCGTGTTGAAATCGATGGTTTTTGCCGTGGCTCTTGTGCTTGGCGCTTGCGCTAAAAACAATGGCGGCAGTCCCAGTGATGTAGCAGCGGTCCCTGCGGCGACCACGTGCGCGGCCGGCCAGGTCACTACTCAATATGGCTGTGTTCCTCAGGCGGGTTGCCCGATGAACTACGGGATGTATAACAATCAATGTGTTCCGGTCACAGTTGCAAATAACGGTATCGGTAACTGCGTTGCGGGCCAAGTGCCAAGCCAGCAGTATGGCTGTTTGCCGCAAGCAGGTTGCCCGATGAATTACGGCATGTATAACAATCAATGTGTTCCAGCTTATAATCCTGGTTATAACGGTGGATACAATGGCGGATACAATGGTGGTTACTACTACGGCAACGGTGGTTCGTACAATTCCAACTACTATCGATACCGCAATCAGTACAATGGCGGTGGCTACTACTACGGTGGCGGCTATCCAAACGGTGGCTACAACGGCGGTTACTATGGTGGTGGCAACCCTTACGGTTACGGCGTGAGTGGTGGAATTTACTTCGGCGGCGGAGTTCGCGCGGGTGTTCCAGGAATGTACTACGGGTACTAAGATTCCCGAACGAGTGTTTGCTTAAAACAGAATCTCAAAACGAAAAGACCCCTGAAAACAGGGGTCTTTTTTTATGGGTCCAGGCCATCGTTCTATTTTCGCAACAATCCTTCCTAAGGCCCCCGGCTAATCAAGACTCTACGTTCTTCTTAGAATAAAAGCTGAGAGGTTCGTATGAGAAACGTTGTTGTATTCGAAGAAATAGAGAACTGTTAAGTTTTTGGGTTTGTCACCGCCACAGTGGCGGTGCTAACTTTATTAAACTATGAAAGAACTCAAGACAAAGTCCGTTGCTTCGCCGTTTCCTGGTTCGCTTCTCATAGTTCCCAATGATGGAAAAACTCATCCAGGTATTTTGATGCTTCATGGAAGTGAAGGCGGAGGTTTTCCCGCATGGAAAATTTCGGCTATGCGCTGGGCCGCTGAGGGCTTTATAGTGCTGGCCTATTGCTATTATGGAGCGAAGGATGGCTTGACGGGACCTCGTCAGACATTAGCGGATATTGAGATTCACGATGTCGTCAAAGCGCTGACGTGGTTAAAGAACTCGGAATACGTCGGCGAGCAGAAGGTGGCGCTTGGTGGAACTTCTCGCGGTGGCGAGCTAGCGCTTCTCACCGCAAGTTATGCGACGGAGTTGAAGGATTTCTCTGCAATCGACGCGATCTCGCTTCATAGTCCGGC
>Ga0255338_1002459_pt1 | contig 26953 bp, 39 predicted proteins | sample MeOH1_35cm_T4_19_FD_203715 | JGI IMG/M metagenome (GOLD analysis project Ga0255338, IMG submission 203715) | Sandy soil microbial communities from University of British Columbia, Vancouver, Canada - MeOH1_35cm_T4_195 | ecosystem: Engineered > Artificial ecosystem > Sand microcosm > Unclassified ...
TGACGACCGAATCGGGATACTTCGTCGTGTCCGAGAACTCGGGGAAGTCGGCGCGAAAGTCGGCTGGTGTCATGGTCGGATGGGAGATGCCCGAGAGGGGCATCTTACCCCCTTACTTCGACTGCGCCTTGCCCAGTTGCTTGGCCTGGTCGGCCGCCTTCTCCCGCTCGGCGAGCGCCGCCTCGCGGGCGTCCAGCGCACTGGCCCGCGTGTTCAGGTCCATGTCGCGCGCTTCGGCCGCCTTCTCCCGCTCGGCGAGCTGGTCGGCCAGAGCCTGCAGCGCCTTGGCCTTGGCGTCCAGCTCCGCCAGCAGCTCGTCGGCCACGGCGTCGTTGTCCGTGCCCCCGACCGGTTCGTCGCCCGTGTGGGCCTTCACGAACCAGTGCTCCGCGACATCCTTCTCGACGGAGTGGTTGCCGGGGGCGAAGTCGACGTGCTCGCCGTCGTGCTGAAGCTTGAACGCCTTGTTGACGTAGATCTTGACCTTTGCCATGGGGCGCCCCTTAGATGCCGTCGCGGTAGCCGATCAGCTCGGGGTACACGACCTCGACCACGCCCAGCCGGCCGAAGTAGGTGGTGAGCTGGCGGATGTCGCGGTATTCCAGCGGGGTGCGCTGGAGCGGCACCAGCGGGAAGCGGACTTTGTCCTGCTCCTTGGTGTACGCCATCATGCGGTCCGCACTGGCGGTACCGCGCTGGAACAGCCACTTCAGCGGCTGGATGTTCAGCGGGCGGCCGTTGATCGAGTTCGAGATCGTGTTCTGCTTCAGGTACTCGAGTACGCTGATGTTGCCGGCGCTGCTGACCTTCATGCTCACCAGCGTGCTGAACTTCGCCGGCGGCAGCCGCAACTCGCTGGGGCAGTAGGCATATGCCGAAGCCGCCCACACGCTGGTCAGAAGCTCGTTGACGTCCGCCAGGATCTGGTCCGGCGTCGCCGTTGCCCAGTTGCCGGTGGCGGCGTTCGTCAGATTGGTGACAACGGCGCTGTTCACCAGGCCGGTGACGCCGAGCACCGTGTCGCCGATGTACACCTGCTCATCGACGTCCATATTATGCTTCAGCTGCATGCCGGTGAACTTCTGCTGGTCCACCGGGCGGCCGAGCTTCTGGGCCGATTCCAGCTCGGGAATGGTCCACCCGATCTGCATGCCCCAGAGCGTCAGCGGGCTGGCCGTCTTGCCGATGTCGAGCGCGATGCCGGCGATGGCGGAGGCGTCCTTGCCGATCCACGACTTTCCGTTGGGCGAGGCGCCACCGGCAGCCGCGAAGCTGGAGTTGGTGAACGACGAGGTCTCATCGGCGATCGAGACGTCTTCGCGCAGGTCGATGTCACGCGACCAGGTGACCGAGGCCAGCGGGCCGTGCAGCGTCTGGTCCAGGCGCTCCAGTTCGCCGATCAGGAAAGCGCCGGTGCTGTCGATCGTGCGGCTGTCGAACGTCAGCATGTTGTCGCGCGTGCGGGCGCGGATGATCGCCGGGGCGTTGACCATGGCGATCGCAGCCGCCGCGGCCACGCGCGGGAGGATGATTTTGCTCATTCTGGGTGACCCCTTAGATGTTGTAAGCGATCTCGACGTTGCCATTGGCATCGCCGGCGTTGGTGAAGATGGCGCCGGTGATGGCGATCGTGTTGGTGCTGTCGGCTGCCGCCTCGATGCCGCCGATCGGCTTGCCCGCCGCAGCAGCAGCCACGCGGACATACACCTGGCCGTTCAGCGCAGGCGTGCCGGCGTTGTTTTTGACCGTCATGTAGCCGCGGCGCATGACATCACCGATGCCGCTGGCCGGCGGCGTCGAGGTGCCGAGCGGGTCCGAGGCCGCGCCGCCAGCGGTCGGGTACGGACGCACCAGCAAGCCATAGGCGGCCGTTGCGGCGTCGCCCGTGGTGAGCGGCACAAACTTGCCGGCGGCGATCTTGCCGAACAGGCCATAGCCGGGAAACGGCAGCGCCGAGTTCAGCGCGATCGATTCGACCGTCGCCTGCGACTGGCGCGAGATATCCCCGGGGATGCCCGAGGCCATGCGATACAGGATTGCGTTGCCCATGTGGCACTCCCTTAGTTGGCGGACCGGTCGGCCCAGTACTTGCGGTTGGCTGCGTTGAGTTCGGCGACCGAGCGGGCCTTGCCGAAATCCTTGGTCTTCGCGACGCCATCGTGCGTGCGCCCGTTGTTCTGCGCCTTGATAAGCTCGCTGGCGCCCATGAACGCGGCATGCACGAGCGCGGCGGGCAGCCTCTCGAAGTCGGTTGTCAGGCCACCGAGGAACGGGCCGATCGCGGCCTTGCCAGCGTCGGTCTGGTAGGCCAGATCGAGCGCCTTGCGCTGGCACTTGCACAACGCGGCGGCGCGGTCCTTGGTGACCATCTTGGCGTCCATGGTCGGCAGCTTGATGCCCGGCGCCAGGATCTCCGCGCGCGACGGAATGCTGGCCGCCGAGTCGCCGGTGTACAGGTCGACCTCGGCCTGGTTGAGCGTGCCGGCGGTATTGGGGTCGGTAAGGTCCCCGTCATCGCCGGTCTTCCCTTCCTTTTCCTTCGCCTCGCGGGCCTTCCGCTCTTCTTCCGATTCTTCGTCGCGCGCCTCGATCTTGGCGAGACGGGAGTCCAGGGCCTTGACGGTCTTGAGGATCTGGCTGAGAGCGTCGCCGGTCTTGACCTCCTTCTCCTTGGCCTCGCGCGCCTCGCGCTCTTCCTCGGACTCCTCGTCCATGGCCTCGGCTTCGTTCGCCAGTTCCTCGGCGGCCGCTGCGTCCTTGGCCATGAACGCCGCGCGGATGCGGTCGGCGAAGCTGCGCTTGCCCTTCGGCTTGCTGTCAAAAGTCTTCATGTCTTCGGGTTCCTTATCGCCGATCGCGCAGCGCGGGCCGCACCGGCCGCGCTCGACGAGGGCTACGTGGTTGACAACGATGTTCCGCTGTACCCCGCGGCCGGGTGATACCTGTTCGTAGTCGGCCTCATAGCCGAGGCTGACCTCTTCGATGCCGTCCGTCTGGATGGCGTCGATGGCCTGCTGGTCGGTAACCATCAGGTCTGCAATCAGCAGGTCGTCCTCGATGCCGGTGCCGCGGCGCAGGTTGAGCATGGCGCCCTTGCCCAGCGCGGCGAAGTTGGCCGGGGTGACGAAGTCGTCCGGGTGGTCCAACGTCACCGGCTTGCCGATGCAGCTGGCCAGCGTCTCGGCACGGAACACCTCGTCTGGCATCCTGCTGATGCGGATCAGGCCGTCAGGGCCAGGCTCAACGGGCACCTCGCCAGGGCCGTACAGCATCTCGCCGGTGCGCGCGACGGGCACCTCTTCGCACAGCAGGAAGCCTTCGGGCGTCAGCGAGCGCTTCGGGCCCAGCTTCTGGACTGTGTAGAAGCGCATGTCAGTTATTTCCCCATACGACGCCCAGCAGCTTGCGGCGCTTGCCGGCTCGCGCGTAGACGCAGCAGCCGAAGACCGCCAGATACACCAGGTCGTCTAACTTGCTGAAGCGCAACACGAGCGGGATGCGGATGGCAATACGGCGCGCCCCAATGAAATAGCCAGCCAAGATGCCGTAGATGAAACCGAGCAGAAACAGCGCGGGACCGAACTCTTTCATATCAATCCTCGGGAATCACAGGTTCCGGGTAGCAGCGGCAATTCGGGAACTGCCCGGCGTGCCCCGTCATGCCGTCCAGCGTCGGCGGGTCGGTCCAGGCCACGAACTGGCCGTTCATCTTGCGGTGCGACTCGCGCACGTCCGAATCGCCGGAGGTCCGCCAGAAGTACCCCGGCGAGCCGACATGCAGCGCCCGCGCCTCTGTCAGCGTCGAGGCCGTGCGCGCCACCTCGGTCCGGGCGATCAGGTCCGCGCGGCTCTTGGCCACGTCGCCCGATGCCTGGATAGCCTTCGAAATCTCCGACGCGCGCGTGCTGTCCTCGATCCCCTCGATGGTCAGCCGGTGCACGCGCTGCGCAGCATCCAGAGGGATGGACTTGATCAGCCCCACCTGCTCGGCCATCAGCGCCTGCATCGTGGCCCCGGTGGGAGCGCCCCGGATCTCGAGACGCAGCGCCCGGGACAGCTCCTTGGCCTTTTCCATCCAGGCCGCCTCGTCGCGCCGGTTGACCTCGGTCAGCATGCGTGCCGCGGTCGCCTCAGCCCACGGTGTCAGCGCCTCGGCGTAGCGGCGCAGAAGCTGCTCAATCGTCGGCGCGGCGGCCGGCTCGCCAGGAGGAAAGCCATTTACCAGGGCGCCAACCTGCTCCGCGATCAGCCGGAGCTGCGTCCTGTACACCCTTTCCGGTCCGCTTGTTCTGACCGGATTCCGGCGTTTTTTCCGGTCGGTCGTTCGGGTCATCAGCATTGGGCAGGTCCGTCTCGGCGGCCGGCGGCGGCTCGTTCTCCGCCTGGGTGATCTGGTCGTCCGTGATGCTGGTGAACACCCCGGTGATGTGGCTCGACTGCTGCAGTTCCTTCATGGCCGTGGGCCTGTCGACCAGGTCCGCGTCCAGCGCCTCGACCACGGCCTCGGTCGTCGTCTTGGCGATGTCGGCCTTTTCCTTGTCCGACAGTTGCCAGAGCGACGTGAAGGCGTAGGCGAAGCCTTCGGGCGGCTTCGTGCCAAGCTCGGAGCGGATCAGCACCTCGTAGAGCCGCGTGACCGGGCTGCGCAGCCGGCGCTCCTGCTGCTGCTTGATGTTGTCGTAGTAGGTCCGCAGGTCCGACTCGCCGGTCGAGTTCAGGCCGGCCGGCGACTGGCCGAACAGGCGCACCAGCGGGATCTGCAGCGCGCCCGACAACTGCTGGCCAAACTGCATCAGCACGTTGTCCAGCCCCGAGAACGCGTATTGATGTGACGTGAACTCGTCCTTGGCGTCGATCAGGGTGATGCCCTCATTCGACTGGAACCGGCGGATCATCTCCACGTGCTTCAGCAGACCTTCCAGCGCCGGGCCGCCTGCGGCGATCACCTCGCGCAGCTTGTCGATGCTGAGCGTGCGCAGGTGCGCCTTGTAGACCAGCTGCGCGGCGCCGATGGTGGTGCTGTCGAACGCCACCAGCCGGTCGATCAACCGCTCGATGACCGACTGCCCCCACAGGTTCTCGGCGATCTTCTGCCAGTACGGTAGCTCCACACCATCGATCCGCAGCACACGGCTGTAGTGGATGCGCTGGCGCCGGAGCGCCATGCTGTCGGCCACCACGTCGTAGTACTTCGGCATACCCATGTCCGGGCCCAGCTCGGTCACCAGGTCCTCGAGCGACGGCTGCACCAGCCAGCGGTCCAGCACATACAGGCCCTTGAATTGGTCCTTGTGGATCGAGTCCAGCCGCAATGGCGTGGCCGGGTTCTGCCCGTCGATCAGCATCACTGCCAGGGCGCCGCCGTACAGGCGCGACCACTTCACGGTGTCGTTCAGCCTGTCCCACAGCGCCATGCGCTCGAAGCCGGCGTTCACCTTGGCTCGGTCGGCCGGGTCGATCTCGGCGTCCATCTCAGTGCCGGCACGGGTCATATCGTCCGCCACCACGTCCACCGCCTGGCCGACCACCCACGATGACCGGTACATCGCCTCGAGCTGGATGCGGTTCCGGCTGATGAAGTCAAAGCCGTAGCTGAAGGCGGACGCCTGATTGTTCGTGCCTAGGCCGACGCGCGCCTCGAAGTTCTGGAAGCTATCGCCGCTCATCCAGCGCTTGCCGCTGCCGGCCGCCTGCTGCTGACCGTGCACGGGCACGGCCATGCGCGTGTCTCGCACGGTCTTGCGGTCTCTGCGTTTCATTGTGCGAGCTTCGCCCAAGTTTCGATGGATCGGTCGCCCGGCGCGAAGCACATAACGAATGCGTCGGCCAGGTTCGGGGACGGCACCGGGCCGCCTGGGCGATTCGGCTTCGCCAGGTCCTTCTTGCTCTCGACCTTGACGCGGCCGTTGCCGTCGTAGTCACGCTTCGGCGTGGCTAGCTCGTCGATCAGCCGCTCGATGTTCGGGCAGTCGCTGGTGATGCTGATCAACTGGTCGTCAGGGAACCGCTGGCCGCGCTTGACCGCGTTGTACGTGTTGCGGAACCGGTCCGCCACCGCCCACCAGGCCTGCGCCTTGATGTTGGCGAACATGTCCTTGTTGGTGATGTTCCGCTCGTATTCTTCGTCCGGCTCCCAGACGGCCGCGCCAGCATTGAACTTCTGGTAGAAGACCGTCTCGACGTCGCCATCGGTACGGCGCTGCTCGTTGATCTCGCCGAACTTGGCGCCCGCGCTGGCACCCACGCCGATGCTGTCGTAGGTGATGCCCGCTCCGCGGCGCCGGGCCTCGGCGTAGGTACGGGCGCAGCTCTGCAGCAACTCGTCCTCGCCGGCCTTCCACTCGTCCGCCCAGCTCACCACCGAGCCATGGGAATAGACATTGGCGCACTTATCCGGGCCGCCGTCGGCAATATCGAAGCCGATTCGCTTGGCGCCAGAGGGCTCAAATCCCAGCTCCAGGTGCGCGTCGATCGCGGCCATGATCCACGACCGCTTGATAACTGAGCCCTCGTCGTCATCCTTCGGCACGCCCAGGTAGATATGGGCGAACTCTTCCTCGTCCTCGGCCTTGGCAGCCTCGATCACGTCGAGCATCGTCCGGCTCAGGAACGGGTTCTCGTCGTAGTTGATCTTCCGGACGAGCGTATTCGGCGGCGGATTCAGCACGAAGCGCTTATAGACGAAGTCCGTGGCCAGCTTCGGGTTGAAGATGATCCAGATCTGCGAGCCTGCCTTCCGGATCGTCGGCTCGAGGATCTTCCACTGTTCCTCGGTCAGGTTGTGCGCTTCCTCGATCCAGAGGATGTCGATGCCTTCCAGCGACTTGATTTCGTCGATGGAGCGCCACAGACCATAGAACAGGAACTCGCTCTCGGTCTCCCGGCCGATGATCTTGTTGTCCAGCACTCGAAACTGGCCGGCCAGGCCGAACCGGTTGATCTGGACCTTCAGCAGCGTGTAGACCGACTCCTCGATCTTGTTCTGGAACTGCCGCACGCACAGCACGCGCAACTTGTAGGTCGACGTCAGGAAGACCGCGAAGCCGGCGGCGTCCCATGACTTCGTCGAAGCCCGCCCGCCGACCAGCACGCGGTTACGCGCATGGGCAGCCCAGAACGGGCGCAGCGCCGGATTAAGCGTCGGCCGGCTCGGTATCGTCGGACTCTCCATAGAAGTGCGTCAGGCCCGCCGGCGCCTTGTTCTTGCGCTTGTTCGCTTCGTCCACCGCTTCCTTGTTGGCGCGCAGCAGGTTCAGCCCAATCTCGCTGGAAACATTCGCCAGCTTCTGCAGCGTCGCAGCCGCCGTGAGTGCCGGCAGGCTCTTCAGCGGATCGACGTCGTCCACCTTCTCGAGCTGCACGTTGGCCAACATTGAAAGCCGGTGCGCAGATGCCGAGCTGTATCCGGCGGCAGACAAGAGGTGTTCGCTCACGGCTCTCAGCCGCGCGGCCAGGTCCTGCGCATTTATCTGCGCAGAAATCGGCAACTCCTTGAATGCAGCCTCAGCAGCAACTATCTGATTCGCAACGTTTTTGGTCTTTTCCGCACGCGCAGAAATGCGAGCGCGAATGGCGCCTTCACTGATGCCGTATTCCCGGGCGAGCTTTCTGACCGGTTCGGCTTCGACGACATGGCGACGCTCGATGTCAGCCCATTGCTCGGGCGTGAGCACTGATTTGCGACCCATGATGAATCCCGAGAAAGGGGCAACCCGCCCACCGCCAGAAGATGCCCTGCGCCCCAATCACACGCAGGATGGAGACCGGCTTGTCACCGCGTCAGGCTGCTGCCGGTGTTTGCCCCACCGCCGGCCGGGGGTGGCCTCGACAGGGCCGAGACCCGGAAGAAGAAAGCCCGCTCGAGGCGGGCAAGTTCCACAGGAAGCGTGGAGGAGACACTGGTTGCGGCAGGTGGAGTTGAACCACCGACCTCGGGGTTATGAGCCCCACGCGCTGCCGTTGCGCTATGCCGCAGAAGACGGGAAGCCCCAGCATGCCTGCGCCCAGACGCCCCACAGGAGGAAGCAGTAGGTCGGCAGGAACATGGCGGGCACCAATAGAAAAAGCCCGCGTCGGCGGGGACCGATGCGGGCTTCAGGGACTCTTGCTGCGAGTCTGGCGAAATACTAGGCCAACTGTCCCAGAAACTCAAGCGGTTTGTAAGGATTCGTCCTCAATCACGCCGTGAGCCCGGAAACTGGCGGTCAGCGTCTCGTCCGCCCGGGTCTCCAGCGCGCGCAGGTGGCCGGTCAGGATCTTGTTCGCCCGCTCGTATGTGCTCTTGCTCCCGCCGCACTCGGCGGCGATCTGGCGGAACGAGAAATCCTGATCCGCCCTCTCCCGTCCGGCGTACCGCCGCCATACCAGCGCCATCATAGCCATGTCGTTATCCACGTTGACCAGGCTCCGGTAATAGCCGGCCAGGCCGCGCACGCCGGCCGCGCGCTCAAGCTGGTAGGCGTAGCGCGCCCAGATGACGTTGCGCTCAGGCTCCGGCAGCCGGTCGCGCACCGCAGCCGTGATCATGGAGCACTGGGCCCGGATCTCGTCCGGCGACAGGCCGGCGAAGTTGATCGTGCTGCCGGTGGCGACGCCGCGCAGCTGCTCCAGCCAGGCCTGCTGCTGGTTGGTCGGCTCGTCCAGATCCTCCAGCAGCCGGATCAGCATGTTGCGGAACGGCGCGCCCTGCCGTGGCGGCATGGACAGCACCAGGTAGGAGACGTGCAGCGCCTGCGCGGTGCTCTTGAAAATTGCCTGAGTCATCGTTTTTGCTCCCCGTCATCAAAATTCTTGCAGCGCCGGCCGTGCTCGCGCCGCTTGCCGCCCGGCAGCAGTTTCGTGCAGATCGTGTGCGTGGTGCCAATGAGCCGGGCCGTCTTCTCCCAGATGCAGCCTTTGCAGCTGCGCGCCTCGGTGCGCTCGTAGACCTCGGCCGGGTCGCGGTACATGTGGGCCGGCAGCGTCATGCGGCCTCCCCACACCCGATATGCTGTATTTCCTCTTTACACCCTGTGCGCTGTATCGGCATCTCGTTCCGCGTCTCATCTAGCGCGCAGAGCCAGTCGAGCGAGCAATCGAGCGCCAGCGCCAGCGCGGCGGCCGCTTCGATATTCGGCGACCTGCTGTGATCCTCGTAGTGGTAGATCGACCTGAAATCGACGCCCGACAGCTCGGAGAGCTTCCGCACGCCGAGGCCCTTCTCGCGCCTGGCCTCCATGAGGCGCTCACCGAATGGGGTATTGCGAGGTGGCGTCATGCCGCCCTCCCCAGCCATTCCGGCACCGGCTCGCTCCACTGCACGCCGTGCTCTGCGCCGAAGGCATAGATCAGCTCGATCAGCTCGGCGAACTCGCGCTTGCCCATCTTGCTGGTCGACTGGCCGCACACGACGAACCCGCCATCAAGGCCGGGCACCGCCTTCTGCCGGCGCAGGGCCGCGGTGAAGACGTCCTTCCACTCGTCGGTGGTGAGCTTCTGGCCATGCCACACAACTTGCCTGGCCACGTCGCTCAGCATCGGCCACAGCTTCGCGTTCTGGTCCAGGGTCCTGGTGGGCTCGCAGATGGTGACCACGTAGCCGTCGGGCGCGTCGTGGATCGCCAGTTCTGCGCCGGCGCGCGCCTGCCGGTGGGCCAGGATGAAGATGCGCTTATCGCTCATACCGGCCTCGCCAGACGAAAGCCGCGATTCCAGCGGCAGTTCTCGGGCCGGTGGCCGAAGCCACCGCACATTGAGCAGTACCCGTTCCATGTCTTCATCGCACGCTCCAAAAAGGCAGGACGACGATCAGCCCGAAGGTGACAGCGCCCCAGATCATCATCACGTCATCCATCACGATTCCTCCCTGCGGGCGTATTCGAGCAGCGCCAGCGCGTCGGCGTGGTTGTCATCGACGACACGGTGGCCGCGCGCGCGCATCGCCGCGACCATGGCGTCCTTGTCCGCATTGCCCTTCCCCGTGGCCGACTTCTTGATGACCGGCACCGGCACGCCCACCAGGCGCAGGCGGTTGCGGTCCGCCCACGCCTGCAGGTGCGCCTCGAAGCCGCCGTACACGTGGGCCGCCTGGACGGCGGTGTGCCGCAGCACCAGCTCGTAGTAGACGGCGTGGATCTCGCCGGCCTGCCGCGCGCGCTCGCCGAGGAATGCGGCGAACTTCAGCCAGCGCTGACCGGGCCCGTCGTTACGACGTGGGGCGAACGATTCGCTGCCGCCGTGGAGCGCGCCGTCGCGCATGCCCAGCGCCCACCCGGTGGTGGTGCCGATGTCGATGGCCAGGATGTTCAGGTTGCAGACCGGCATGTCGGCCTGTACCGGATTCAAGGCGGCCAGAATCTGCTTGCCGCCTTGCACCAGCTCTGCCTCAAACGCCGTCACGGTGTCGAAGAAGTCGGTCATGGGTTCCTCACAGTTCGGCGGCGATGCCGCGCTTGCGGACGGCCGAGCCGTGGCTCAGCATCGGCAGCGGGCCCGTCCATTCCTCGAATTTGGTCACGGCGCCGCGGTATAGCAGCGGCACATCGCCGAGTGCGCCGTTGCGCTGCTTGCGGATCAGCACCTCGGCATAGCCCCGCAGAGCCTCGTTGTTCGGGTCGTACATCTCAGGGCGGTGCACGAACATCACGACGTCCGCGTCCTGCTCGATGTCGCCCGAGTCGCGCAGGTCGGACAGGATCGGCTTCCTGTCCGGCCGTTCCTCGTTCTTGCGGCTGAGCTGCGCCAGCGCAACGACGGGGATGTCCAATTCCTTGGCCAGCGCCTTCAGGCCGCGCGAGTAGGCGCCGATCTGCTGCGTGCGCATCTTTTCCTCGCCGCCTGACATGAGGCCGAGGTAGTCGACGATCAGCACGTCCAGCCCATGCTTGCGCTGGTGGGCCTTGGCCTTCGTCTTCACCTCGAGCAGCGATAACGCGGGCGAGTCGTCCACGGCGAAGCGCAGATCGCCGATGTGCTGCACGGCGTAGGTGAGGCGTGGCCAATCGCGGTCTTCCATGTGGCCGCGCAGCAGCGCGGACAGGCTGATGTTTCCGCGGTTCGCCGCCGCGCGCGCGACGATCTCGCGGTCGGACATTTCCATCGACAGCAGCAGCACGCTGTGGGTCTGCGCGATCGTCAGGCCGATGTCGGTGGTCAGCGCGGTCTTGCCCATCGATGGCCGGCCAGCGACGATGACCAGGTTGCCGGGATGCAACCCGCCGTTCAGCGCGTTATCGAGCGATTCGAGACCGGTCGAGATAGCCGGGTCGATCTGGCTATGGTGCCGCTGGTCGACCTCTTCCACGAACTCGACCAGCAGCTCGTACAGCATCTTCGGCTCGCGGCGCACGCCCACCTGCGCCAGGTCGGCCAGCAGCGCCTGGGCCTTGTCCACGATCTCGGCGCCCTTCATCGGGCTGGGCGCCTCGACGAGCTCAAGCACCTTGCGCGCCGCCGCGGCAGTCTCGCGCAGCAGCGCGCGGTCGCGGACGATCTCGGCGTAGCGCGCGATGTTCGCCGCGCTGGGCGTGCGCTGCGCCATGGCGGTCAGGTACGGCAGCCCGCCGGCGCGATCGGCCCGACCCTGGCCCTGCAGCGACTCGAACACGGTCACCACGTCGGCCGGCCGGTTGGCGATCACCAGCTGCAGGATCTGCGTGAAGATCACGCGGTGGTCATCGCGGTAGAAGTGCGCCGCGTCGAGCCCACCGATGCGGTCGACGGCGTTGTTGTCGAGCAGCAGGCCGCCCAGCACCGCCTGTTCCGCCTCGACGCTGAACAGCGCGCGGGCTTGTGGGAAATCGTCCGGGCCGTTCATGCGGCTTTGTCCTCGTAGTGGCGCTCACGGATCTTCGTGAAGTTCTCGGCCTTGACGATCCAGTCCAGGCTGGCAAGGAAAGGCTTGCGGCCATCGCGCGGCGTGACCCGGCCGGTCAGGAACGACGATTCCGCGATGTAGCCGAAGAAGTTGCGCCAGTAGTCGAGGGTCTGGCGCTTGGGATCTTCGTTCCAACGCGTGCGGAGCGCCTGAGCACGGGCCGCAGTCCAGCCACGGATTTCCGGGCACATCGGCAGCAGCTCGTGGTACAGCGCGATGATTTCCTGATGCGGGCAGTCAGGCTTGCTGGAAGGTTTCGATTCCGAGTGAACGAGCGTCAGGTCGGCAGGCGGAGCGCTGTCGACGACTACTCCGTCAGGAGTAGTTTTGTTTTCTTGTTCCTGCTCCTGTTCCTGCTCTTGGCTTCGAAGGGGCTTCGAAGGGGCTTCTGAGGGGCTACCTGTTTCGGGCTCGTCTTGAAGGTGATACGCGGCCTGGTAACGGCGGTGAAACCCTTGTCGCAGAAGGCCGTGCGGCAATTTCTCGAACTCCGCACGAACGCCCGTCACTCGGTTGTCGGTGGCCTTCAGCTTGTCGCCGATCTGGAAACGCGCCATCTCGCATACCCAAACCGTCTCTGAAGAGACGTCATATTCACAAAACCCCCCTTCACACAGCCTTTGAAGCCCCTCCGAAGCCCCTTCGAAGGGCATCCCTGTTTCATGTGCGATGTAGAGGATCGGGCAGTGGAAAACGCCGATCATGTTGGCGTGTGGGCTGGTCATCAAATACAAGGCCACCAGCTGCGCCTGTGAATCGCCGCGCAGGCTCTTACCTGTCTTGCCGATCCAAAATTGCGGGCTGACCTTCGCGTAGTCACGCATGCTGCTACCTCAATCCCTACGCGGCGCCTGGCTGGCCAGCAGCTCGGCGATCGCCTGTTTCGTTTCAGCGCACAGCTGCATGCGGACGTGGGCGGTGTTGGCCGTGGTCATCCGGTGCAGCAACTCGTTGATCCATCCCAACTGGGACGAGACGCTGGGCGTGTTCATGCCTTGGTCCTCATCAGGTCCATCAGCAAGGCGACCTTCTTCTCGGCCTCCGCAGCACGCGCCTCGGCTTCTTCGGCGCGGCGTTCCGCTTCGGTCTTGAGCATTACCAGCGTGCAGCCGACCTGCCGAGCCAACCATTCCGGATAGATCGTGTTTCCGACGACCGCGCAGAATTCACGCATGCGGTCACCGTTGAGCGTGTTCGTGCCCGACTTGATCCGACTGAAGGTGCCGGCGTCGATCCCCAACGCCATGTAGATCTCCTTGTCATCCAGGCCGGATGTGTCGCAGGCCAGCGTGAACGCCGCGCCCGCGGTCTTCTTTGCGCAGACCAACTCGATCGGCACGGCCACCTGCTGCGGAGGTCTGGCCAGAGCGAGTTCGCTCTGTTGGTCAACCCGTCCCATAGTCTTTGAAGTCACTTGGCGAACCACCCTAGGCCCAAAAAAAGTAGCCTTCTGGCTACCGAAACCGCAGGGCGAACCCTACGGACCGACTAACTGGCGCATCCCCGCAGATATGGAACAATCGATATCTCTGACCTTCTCAACCACCCACATCAGGGGATGCCGCATAGCTGGCCCCTCAGGCGGCCAGAGGCTGCATGGCTTCGCGCAGCTTTGTGTAGGTCGTCAGGTGTACGGATTCGACTTCACCGTTGGCGATACGCGACAACGTCTTCGTGCTCAGACCGGTGTCGGCTGCGATCTTGGTCCAACGACCCTTGTTGTCTTCAAGCCACTTACGCAGCACCTTCATTTCTTCCATGGGGGCTCCCGCCGTGTCTAGACATAATCGTCTCAACAATACTAAGGCGCATCCGCCCGAAATGCAAGACACAAACGTCTTGATGCCATCGGTAGCATCCGGTGCCATGGACAGAGCACTTCAAAACCTGATAGCGAACCTCAAGGCGCTGATCGGCCCGGACAGAACGTTCAAGAGCGAAGCGGCAATGGCTCGGGCGACGAACGTTCAGCAGAAATCGCTGAATCGCCTGCTGAAAGGTGAGCAGACTCCCTCGATCGAACTGATCGAACAGATTGCAAATGGCCTGGGCATCCCACTGGTGCAGCTGCTGTCGGTCGTGCGCCCAGACCAAGACGACAACGACTTCGCCATGCTGCCGCAGCTTGACGTCAAGGCATCCGCGGGAAATGGAAACTTGGTCTTCATCGAGACTGAGCGCGGTCGGCTGGCATTTCGCCGGGATTTTCTGCGTCAGGAAGGCGTAAAGGAAACAGACGCAGTAGTTATCTATGCGGACGGCCAGAGCATGGAGCCGACCATTCCCGATGGCGCCGTACTGCTGGTCGATCTCGCAAAAAAGGACATGGCTAATAATGCAATCCATGTAATACGCGTCGATGGGGAGATTATGGTAAAGCGGCTGCGTCGGGAGATCGGCGGCGGCATCATGATCGTATCCGACAACCCAGACAAGCACAGGTATCCGGACATTCCAGTGCCACCCAGCAAAGAGGACCATATTTCCGTGATTGGACGCGTCTTCTGGATGGGAGCAAGGCTATGAGCCTATTGGGACCACTTCGACGACTTGCCAAATGCAGCGTCGCAATACTGACGATTTCTGCTACCTGTGACGTAAGTGCAGTGCAAACGGACGATGTGCTCGCGGCTTTTGCCCCTACATATGACAAATCATATAAGGTTGTAATAATGAGCCAGCACCCTGCATTTGAAAAATATTGCGGCAAGGGCTGGTTTTCAGGACTGATCTTGCAGAATGAAAAGATCAAAGGTATGCCGGGCCTCTCAAACTCGGTCGGTTGCTGGTCTGTCGATAATGACGCCAGATACCTAAATTTCAGGTATTTCAGTCTTGAGCTTGGACGAATAGTCGAGTTCAAGATCGAAGGTGAAGCAACACGGCCGATGAAGATGCGCGAAGACGCACCACTTCTGTACGACCGATAGAACGCGGCCCGCCAGTTCCATCCCCCTCCCCCGCCGGCTGCACTGCCGGATAAGCGTTCGCTATCGCCACGCCGCACACGATTGAAACGTTTTCGTCTTGATTAGACGTTTTCGTCTTGTTAAGAAGACGTTTTAGTCTTAGCATGGTTCCATCAACTCACCGATGGAGCCCGCAAATGCCCTCCCCAGCCGTCCACCCCACCCTTGCCGCCGCGCTGCGCCCGTTCGCGCCGGCCGCCCAGTCTGAGCACCACGAGTACGACGTCCATTTCCGCGGCGCGCCGCTGGTGAACGTCGTTGCCACCTGCGCCGCGCATGCCCAGGAACAGGCCATCGACTTCGCCGAGGAACAGTTCGGCTACGTGCCCGAGATCACCGCCATCCGTCGCAAGGTGGCGCCGCTGCGCGCCCGGGTGAGCCGCGACGAGCGCCGCATCGGCTCGGGCGGCCTGGTCACGTTCCGTGGCAAGGACCGCGACGAGGTGTACGAGGTCGCACTGGACCGCAAGAACGAGATCGACTCGTACCGCTCGCCGGCCGTGAAGGCGCAGTACCAGGACGGCGACGACTGGGTGGTCGAGCTTCGTTTCTACGGTCTGGACTGAGGGGCACGCACCATGACGTCCGCTGACGACAACCAAGCCTACGGCACGAGCGCCGAGAGGGCGTTCCTCGACCAGCTGGCGCGCAGCCCCGCTGCTGCCACCCTGCTCTCCAACTACGTCGCCGCAGCCGAGAAGCGCACGGTCTGGGGCACGATCGACAAGACGGAAGTCCTGCTGTACGCGCAGCTGCTGCTCGGCAATGCCGGCGCCGCCGCGAAGACCGACGCCACCCTGCGGAGGGCAGCATGAACCGTGGCGCCTTCCTGGTGGCCTTCGGCCTCTACATCGCCGCCCCGCTGGTCGCGCTGGCCGTGATGCTCATCGCCTCGTGGGTGTCGCAATGACCCGCGCCCAAGACGCCGCGATCGAGCGCGCGAGCGGCCACGAGAACCTGCTGCGGGACGCACTGGACGCCCTGCGCAGCTACATGGATGCCGTCCGCTTCGCGCAGGACAAGCAGGCGCTGGTTAGCGCCCTTCGCATGGCCGACGACAAGGCCCGCGCTGTGCTGGCCCGCGCTGCGCAGGAGGCCGGCCATGCATGACCGCGCCCGCAACAACCGCGCACTGACCGTCGCCTTCTGGCTGGCGATCGGCTACGCACTAGTGGCCGTGGCCAGCGAGGTGCTGGCATGAACTACGACCCCGCATCCAACACGCTGCTGGCCGTCGCGAAGTGCACGCGCGGCCGGCAATGGGCTGGCGCCATCGGCTTCGGCCTGGCAATCGGCTTCACCTGGTACCTGACCGTCGCGATCCGCGCCGGCCTCTGACCTCAACCTCTCTGGAGACCACCATGGAACAAGTCACGCCCACGATCGACATGCAGGAAGTCGAGTCGTCGCAGATCCACAGCATCGGCCATGACGCCGAGACCGGCACGCTCGCCATTCGCTTCCGCGATCGCCGCACGAACGCGCCGACCTCGCTCTACCACTACAGCAACTTCACCGCCGACGACTTCGCGGCGTTCCGTGATGCCGAGTCGAAGGGCTCGCATTTCGGCAAGCACATCAAGGTGTACGACAAGAAGTACCCGTACGTGAAGGTCGCGTCGGCCCCGGCCGCCTGATCCCCGCCACCACCTGGAGAAAACTCGCCATGTCCACCGCTGTAGCAGACGTCATCGACGTCGACGCGAGCAACACGCCGCGCACCGCGGCACTGCCTGCCCACCGTCAAACCGGCGCGCTGGCCACCACCACGCCCGCTGATCTGCTGCGCATTGCGGTGGAAGGCGGCGCCGACCTCGACCGCCTGGAGAAGCTGATGGAGCTGCAGGAGCGCTGGGAGGCAAAGCACGCCAAGCGCGCTTATGACGCGGCGTTCGCAGCGTTCAAGGCCGAGGCGGTCACGATCATGAAGGGCAGGAAGGTGACCGATGGCCCGTTGCGCGGGAAGAGCTACGCCGAGCTTCACGACGTGGTCAACGCTGTGACGCCGGCACTTTCGAAGCATGGCCTGTCGTCCTCGTGGAAATTGACCAAGGACGACCGCGACTGGCTGGAGGTGACGTGTTTCCTGCGTCATGTCGACGGCCACGAGGAAAGCGTGTCGATGGGTGGCCCGCCGGATACCGGCGGTGCGAAGAATGCCATGCAGGCCCGGGCTAGCACCAAGACCTATCTCGAGCGGTACACCCTGAAGGCCATCACCGGATTGTCCGAGCAGGAAGACGACGACGACGGTGCTGGCGGTGCAGGGGGAGAGCCCGAGCAAGCACGGCGCGGGCGCCAGGGTGACAACGGCGCCGCGAAGACCGGCACCGGCCAGGCCTACAGCCAGGCGGCGTTCGACAAAAACAAGGCCCAGTGGCGCGAAATGGTGCTGTCGCGCAAGAAGACCCCTCAGCAGATCATCGCGCTCGTCGAGAGTAAGGGCGCCCCAATGACCGAAGAGCAGAAGAACACCATCGATGCATGGAGCCATGAAAATGACTGACCACACTGTCCACAACCTGGTGCAGGGCACCCCCGAGTGGCAGCACTTCCGCCTGTCGTACTTGGGCGCGAGCGAGGCGGCCGCCATGCTGGGCCTGTCCAGCAACATGAAGCGCACTGAGCTGCTGCACATCAAGCACACCGGCACGCCGAAGGAATTCAGCGACTTCGTGCAGGAGCGCATTCTGGACCATGGCCACGAGGTCGAGGCGCTGGCCCGGCCGCTGGTCGAGGAAGATCTGGGCGAGGATCTGTACCCGGTCACCTGCTCGGACGGCGACCTCTCGGCCTCGTGCGATGGACTGACGATGGCCGGCGACACGGCGTTCGAGCACAAGCAGTGGAACACCGATCTGGCCGCCGGCGTGCAGGCGGGCATCGTGCCGGACAGCCACATGCCGCAGTGCCAGCAGATCATGATGGTGACCGGCGCCGAGCGCGTGATCTTCGTCGTCTCGGACGGCACGCGCGATAACTTCGTGGCCACCGAGGTGAAGCCCGACCCGGAATGGTTCGATCGTATCCGCGCCGGCTGGGACCAGTTCCGGAAGGACCTGGCCGACTATGTGCCCCAGGCCGTCGAGGTGAAGCCCGTGGGCCGCACGCCCGAGACGCTGCCCGCCCTGCTGCTCGAGGTGACTGGCCGCGTCACGGCCAGCAACCTGACCGAGTTCCGCGAGCATGCCCTGGCTGTCTTCGCCGGCATCAACCGCGAGCTGTCCACAGATCAGGAATTCGCCGACGCCGAGAAGACCGTGAAGTGGTGTGGCGAGGTCGAGACCCGGCTGTCCGCCGCGAAGCAGCATGCGCTAGCCCAGACCGCCAGCATCGACGAGCTGTTCCGCACGATCGACGACATCAGCGCCGAGGCCCGCCGCGTCCGGCTGGATCTGGACAAGCTGGTGACGCAGCGCAAGACCGAGATCAAGGAATCGATCATCCGTGGCGGCCGGGAGGCATACGAGAAACACATCCAGGCGCTGAAGAACGAGGCCGGGGGCGCATGGGTGCCGCTGGGCATGCCCGACTTCGCGGGCGCAGCCAAGGGCAAGCGCTCGGTGGCGAGCATTCAGGATGCCATCGACACGGTGCTGGCGAACGCCAAGATCGAGGCCGACGCCTCCGCGAAGCGCATCCGCGCGAACATCGCCTTCCTTGATGGGGCGATTGCCGGCTACGAGTTCCTGTTCGCCGACCGCGCCGGCCTGTGCACCAAGCAGCTCGAGGACCTGCGCCTGGTGGTCGACAGCCGTATCGCCAAGCACAAGGCCGACGAGGCCGCCAAGGAAGAGGCGCAGCGCGAGCGCATCCGCAAGGAAGAGCAGCAGAAGCTGGAGCGGGAAGCCGCTGAGAAGGCTGCTGCGGAAAAGGCTGCCGCCCAAGTACTGGCGCCCACGCCGGCCCCGGCACCTGCGGCGCCGGCCCCCGCTGCCCGCAAGGTGGCCGCGCCCGTGACGCAGATCGCCAGCCGTCAGCGCCAGACCCCGCGCCCCGCCGACGCCGAGATCATCAGCGCGCTGGTCAGCCACTTCGAAGCCACCGAGGCCGAGGTGATCGGCTGGCTCTGCGAGCTCGACTTCTCGTCCTTCGACAACGCCGCATAACCCATCCACCACCGGAGCCACCGAATGCTCGAACTCGATACCGAACTGGTCAAGATCAACCACATCAACGCGCGCAACGAGAAGCACGGCGACGACGCGGTGCTGGCCGTCGACCTGAAGCTGCAGGCGCGCATGTCCAACGACGTGCTGTCCCTGTTCTCGCCCATGTTGAAGCAAAGCTTCTACCACAAGGACGAGGCCGTGCAGGGCGACTTGGTGACGGACGCCGGCTACCTGCCGAACCTGAAGCACCCGAGCATCGGCCCGGTGAAGTGGACTGGCGATTGGGAGCACCAGCGCCTGGCCATCCACAACGGCGTCCGCAAGCAGGACGACATCGTGCTGGGCGACGCGAAGATCAACAAGCTGGCCTTCGACTTCCAGGAGGGCGGCACGGTCTTCGTGAGCTTCCGCGTGCAGGCGCACCCGGACGAGAAGACGTCCGCGAAGCTGCTGGCGCTGCTCGGACAGGAAGTGCACATGAGCCTGTCCGTCGACGAGGACGCGCAGGAAGAAGTCGAGTAACGAATGCACCCTGAGAGGGGCCGTGCGACAGAGCACCCAACTTCACGCAACACCCATTCAACCAAGACGGAGCATCCATGCAACAACTGCAAATCCCGCCGCTGTCCGAAGGCGAAACCTATATCGGTGCTATTGGCGATAAGAACGGCGACTTCTATCACGTGATTCTGCTGCCGGGCGACAACGACGATGCGACGTGGCAAGCCCAGATGGAATGGGCAAAGTCCATCGGCGGCGACCTCCCTAGCCGCGTCGAGCAGGCAATGCTGTGGGCCAACTTCCGCGACCTATTTCAGAAGGATTGGTACTGGAGCAACGAAGTTCACCACAACAACTCCGGCTGGGCCTGGTCTCAGAACTTCGACTACGGTGACCAGGACAACTACCTCCAGTACTACGAGCTTCGCGCTCGCGCCGTCCGCAGATTGCCGATTTAACCCGTCATCAATTTTCAAGGAATACCTGCAATGACGATCACCCTTGAATCCATCCGAGCAGAGCACAGCCGTATTGGCGATCTGATCGCAATCTTCGAGAGACAAGCCCGGACCTCGTATGTCGTGCCTGGCGCCACCATCGAGTTGAAGCATGGCGAACGCTACGCCGGCATCGTTCTGGATGTGAATGGCGCTTTCAGCCATCACCTGATCCTACTGCCGGGACAAGCCGATGACGTGAGTTGGACGGATGCCAGCAACTGGGCCGAACAGCAGGGTGGTTCCCTCCCGACGCGCAGCGAGCAATCGCTGCTGTTTGCGAATCTCAAGCAGGAGTTCGAAGAGCGCGCTTACTGGTCGGGCGAGAAGCATGCGTCGAACGACGGCTGGGCCTGGTATCAGTACTTCGACCTCGGTTACCAGTTCCACAGCACCCAGCTCACCGAGCTTCGCGCTCGCGCCGTCCGCAGATTCATTCCTTCAGTAATTTAACCATTTGATCCACCGTGGCACTGCACACCCAACTTCCGATCTATAAGGCGGCATACGGTCTTCTGGACGTTGTCACCGACTTGGTCAAAAACATGGCCCGCGATTTCAAGCGTAGCGTCGGCGAGAAGATCAACTCCGAGTGCATCGAGATCATGGTGCTTGTTTTCCGCGCCAATGTCGCTGTCGACAAGTCGCCGCATCTGAACGAATTGCTCGAGCGACTGCAGGTCATTGAACTGCTGTTGCGCCTGTGTATGGACAAGCGGCTGATCTCCAGGCCGGCCTATGCCAAGGCCATCGAGATCACGACCGGGATTGGTAAGCAGGCCAACGGGTGGAAGAAGTTCGCAAATCGCCCGCTTCATGGAGGTCAAGGCCGCCATGACTGAGCGATCTTTCAATCTGGTCATGCCGCTGGCTCACAAGGCCACCGACAGGCGCATCACGGATACCTACGGCAGCAGCCGGGAAGCGTCCGGCGCAGTTCCCCGGCTGAGGAATCGTCCGGGCGACGTGGATAGCATGATGGATACGGCTGGGCCTGGTATCAGAACTTCAACAACGGTAACCAGAACAACAACAACCAGAACAACGAGCTTCGCGCTCGCGCCGTCCGCAGATTGGAATGGAAGGACCGCGTTCTCGTTCGTCGAGCTAGTCGAAGCATACTTCGACTGCCGGCGAACGAAGCGCAACAGTACCAGCGCGCTGCAGTTCGAGTTAAACCTGGAACACAACCTTCGGCATCTGTTCGACGAGCTGTCCGAAGGCAGCTATACGCCTGGTCGCTCGAAGTGTTTCGTCATCACGCGCCCGAAACCACGCGAAGTATGGGCTGCAGAGTTCCGCGACCGGATAGTGCATCACCTGCTTTACAACAAGATTGGGCCTCGCTTCGAGCGATCCTTCATCGCAGATTCATGCGCCTGCATCAAAGGCCGCGGCACGCTGTACGCCGCCCGCCGGTTGGAGGCGAAGGTGCGCAGCATCACGCAGAACTGGTCACGTCCCGCGTTCTACCTGAAGTGCGATCTTGCCAACTTCTTCGTCAGCATAGACAAGCACGTCTTGCGCGAGTTGCTTTTCGCCAAGATCCGAGAACCATTCCTGCGCTCGCTGACAGAGCTCGTGCTGATGCACGATCCACGGGACGACTTCGTCTACCTGGGCGATCCCAGGATGATGGATCGGGTACCTCCGCACAAGCGCCTGATGGAACAACCCGCGCATCTCGGGCTGCCCATCGGCAACCTGTCATCGCAGTTCTTCGCGAATGTGTACCTGGACACGCTCGACCAGCGGGCCAAGCATGTCCTCGGAGCGCGGCATTACATCCGCTACGTGGATGACTTTGTGCTGCTGCACGAATCACCCCAGTGGCTCAATGCTGCGCATGACGACATCGAGGCGTTCCTTCCGCGCCGACTCGGCGCTCGCCTGAACCCGACCAAGACCATCCTGCAGCCGGTCAGCCGCGGCATCGACTTTGTCGGACAGGTTATTCACCCGTGGGTCCGCACCACCCGTCGCCGCACCGTCAATGTCGGTGAGCGGCGCCTTGCACAGATGGATGCAACCGACGTGCATGCGGCGGCAAACAGCTACCTCGGCCTGCTGCGCCAGGCAACAAGCAGCCGCGTCGACCGCGCTCACCTCGCGAAGATCATTCGCTACCGAGGGCATGCCGTCGATTTCGGCCTGACCAAGGCATACCTCCGTCCTACCAACGCCTGAAAGGAAGCCCATGACCTGGCCCATCGGAACCCCCATCAGCATGGCCGCGCGTCGAATGAATGACGACATCGCCGACCTCGCGCGCGACTCCACGGCGCTGAAGCGCGAGAACGCGGAACTGCGCCGGCAACTGCTCAGGGCGCAGGACGCCGTCGACACGCTGCGCACGGCCCACGCGATTCAAGCGACCGAGCTGCTGAAGCTGCGCGCCGTGGTCCAGGCCGTGGCCGAAAGCGCCGACGCGCACCCGCACTGGCCGCTGCTGCGCTGGGTCCGGTTTGGGCCGGTGGCCGCCGCAATCGACGACTTCAAGAACGGGAAACTGTGATGAACACTGACAAGCAAAATGCCGACGCCAAAGTGAGCGGCTATCAGCCGGTGGGCGGGAAGATGCCGCCGCCGCCTGGACCGCAAGCCACGAGCGTGGCGCAGGAGCTGACGCGGAGCCAAATCGGGCGTGTGGCAGGCGGATGCATGGACACGCCGACATACAAATACTTCATGTCGTGCATCGATTGGGAACTGCGCACCATCCTCGCCCAAGCTGCACCATCTGCCGCGCCTGTGCAGGGGCTGGATGTAGCCGAGATTGCCAAAGCTGCCTGGGATGAGGCGTGGCGGATCGCTTTCAACGAAGGCATGAGCGCTGGCCATCCGCTGGGACGGAGCTACTTGGACTGCGATACGGAATGGGCCGATAGCGAAGTAGTTGCGCGCCTCGCCCAAGCCGCACCGCCTGCCGCGCCGACGAACCAGCAGATCAGCGACTACCTTAACGGTCTGGATGCCACTCAGCGAGCGATTATTGAGCGAGAAGCCCGCGCCATAGCACCGCCTGCCGCGCCTGTGCAGGATCGTGGGGATATTGCCGACGCCGTTAGCAAAGCCATGAACCGTGCGTGGCAACTCGGGCAGACGTACTGGCAGCAGGCAGACAGCGACTCCTATTCGCAGAACCGAAAGAGCAGCGAGACACAGGCTAAGTTCAATGCTCTCGTAGACGAAACGCGCGCCGCCCTACTCGCCGCGCCCCCACCGCTGACCGCTGAGCAAATACAGGACTACGAGGAGGCCGCAGTGATTGCCGCGTCCGATGCCCCGCCCGCAGCAGAAGCCGCACCAGCTACCGGAGAATCGGGGGCGAAGCCGGACGCACGCGACTGGCTGCTTGACGTGATGGGCGATTGGGATTTCACCATCCCGACAGGTGCGTTTGACAAGATCGTTGATTACATCGTCGCCACCCCGCCCGCAGCAGAGGCCGCTAGCCAACCTGGGGAAATGGGCGCGGGGGTGCAGGTTGACGACAAGCAAACGATGTTCATTGTGAGGAAGCCCGGGTTGGTGCCGCGCCTTGGCCATCCGCTCGGGGATTTGGCCGCATCCCTGCGTGAATGGTACGAGGGCAATCCCGGCGCGGAGATCGATTTGCTCCGTGTTTGGGGGACTAGTGTCGGCACAGCATCCATTGAGGATGGACGCGAGTGGATCTTTGACCCGGAGGCATACAAAGCCTACAAGGCCGCCGCATCGGCGCAGCAGGATGAGCGCAAATGCACGTGCGGTAGCGGCCCGGGAGGAGGTCACTCGCGGACATGCCAGATGTTCGATGAATCCATGATGCGCTATGACCCGTTCGGTCTGGCGGCGCAGCATGATGAGCGGGAGGCGCCCCCATTCACTGGGCATTGGCGCGGTGGGAATGGCGTTATCTCGTGCGGCACCTTACGCATCTTCAGCGAAAACTTCGACACGAATCCGGCCGACCACATCAAGGCCGCCATCGTGAAATGGGTATGCGACACGCTCAATGCTGCGCAGAAGGGCCAGCAGGTGCAGGGCGGTGGCGAGGATAAGCGGGATGCGGAGCGGTGGCGTAAGGCAATTCGATACATCGGCGCTCGCTATACCGAAAACGGCAGCGAGGTGTTTTGCGTCAGCCAAATGCTGGTGGCCCTTGCTGGTTTCAGCCTCATGAAAGGCAGCGTGGCCGAGCACTTCACCAAGGCCATCGACGCCGCCCTGTCCCGCGAGCAGCCGCAAGGAGATAGCAATGGCTAAGTTCATCGTGTGGAATCCAGAGAGCGGTGGCGCTGAGGACGGAAAGATGTTCGTCGCTTATGACGCTGAGGAAGCCGCAGAGAAATGGGCTGAGCGTGAGGATAGCTGGGGCGCCGAATACCTCATCGTATCCGGTCGAGATGAGCCTGTCGTGCATGTGCGCGATGAGGAAGGTCACGAAACCTATTTCAAGGTAAGCGGCGAATCTGTGCCGGCCTACTACGCACGCGAAATCGAGCAGCCGCAACCGTCGAATGGCGACCGGGAAGGGGGTGCGGTGTGATCCCGACCGCTGATTTCGTAGTAATCCGAGACGACAGCGAAGTAGAAACGCAGTTCATGGATGTCGGATCTCTGCACCGGTTTGGTTATTGGCGGGAGGCCCGCAGGTTCGCATGGAAGGTTGCTCATGAGAACCAGCTAGCCGTAGTTGCAAATGATCGGCATGGCTGGGCCATTCATTGGGAGCGCGCCCGCACCGCCACTGAAGGCTCGAAGAAGGGAGGAAATGGAAATGGCAATCGATAAGCAAGAGTGGATCACGCGCGCTGAGAAAGCATTGGAGAGCAATTCTCCCGGCTGGACACCTTCTGCGCGGTATGACTACGCGGACAGCCTGTACGACACGTACGTCACGGAGAATGCAGGCGACTGGTACGACGATGACCCTGAGGGCGCCGTTGCCGAAGACATGACATATTGGGACTGAGACATGACTGAAACCGAAATTATTGACCTTGCGCGCCCGTGGCTAGGCGGCATCACTGACGACCTGCGACTGAATCTTATTGAATTCGCCCGCGCCCTCGAAAGCCGCGCCAGCAACGCGGACAGTATGACGCCCGAACAGTTCATCGCAGACTGGCAACAGTCAATGGGCAAGCAGACTCCGCTGACCAAAGAAAGCGTGCTGTGTTACGTCAATGATCGAACCAGGCGGGCCAGCAACGCGGGCGGCGTCCACCCGGATCACCTGGAATTACTCAAGCCGTTCATGTCCGAGCGCGACGGGCGGCTAACGCATAGCCTGACGGTGCACCTGCGCGAAATGGCGGAACCTGAATTCGCAGAGCGGATGCATAAGGCTCGCGCGCGGCTATACACGGCCAGCAACGCGGGCGGGGCTGTGGCAGCCGGCTACGTCCATGCGGGCGACCTGGCCGGCATCAATGACTGCATCGGGCTATTCAAAAATCCAAGCGGCGACGTGAATGTCCCCCTATACACCCACCCCGCGCCCGCATCGAAAGAGCCTGTCATGGGCCAGACTGTGCGCGTAGGCATGCTTGGCACTGCCGCCCCCGCATCGAAAGAGCCTGTGGCGGATGAGCGGGCGGCGTTGTCGAAGGCCGAGATCGAGGACTTGGCATTTGCATATTGCCCGTCCGGGAAGATCGGCGAGTTGATGGAGTTTGCGGATGCACTGTTTGCCCGCGCCGCAGCGCCAGCCAAGCCGGAGGGGGTGTGGACCACGCTACCCTACCCGCGCCACGGCGAGCCCGGCGCGCTGGAGCAAGGGGAGCCGGCATGATCCGCTGCGAATACCGTACCTTCGGCTTCTGCTGCGGTCTGGGCGGCGGCGCCAAGGGCTTCAAGAAGGCTGCCTCGCAGGTCGGCAACATGATCGCAACCTGGCGCTGCATCGGCGGCATCGATGTTGACCCCGCCGCCGCGCGCGACTTTGAGACGCTGGTGGGCGTGCCGTGCACGGTGATGGACCTGTTCACCCGCCAGCAGTACACCGCATTCCACGGCGCCGAACCGCCGACTGGCTGGCAGGAGGCCACGCCTGCCGACATCCGCCGCGCCGCCGGCAACGAGAGGCCGCACTGCGTGTTCATCTCCTCGCCGTGCAAAGGTGCATCCGGCCTGCTGTCGGAGGCCCTGAGCCGGACGCCGAAGTACCAGGCGCTGAACGAGCTGACGCTGCGCTGCGTCTGGCTGATGTGCGAAGCGTGGAAGGACGACCCGGTCGAGCTGATCGTCTTCGAGAACGTACCTCGGCTGGCCACGCGCGGCCGGCACCTGTTGGACCAGATCAATCAGATCCTGCGGCACTACGGCTACGCCGTGAACGAGACCACGCACGACTGCGGCGAACTCGGCGGGCTGGCCCAGAGCCGCAAGCGCTTCCTCCTGGTCGCACGGCACATGGAGAAGGTGCCGGCCTTCCTGTACGAGCCCGAGCTGCGGCGCCTGCAGGGCGTCGGCACGGTGCTGGGCCGCATGCCGCAGCCGGGCGACGCCGCCGGCGGGCCGATGCACCGTGTCCCGTCGCTGCAGTGGAAGACGTGGGTGCGGCTGGCGTTCGTGGAGGCCGGCAGTGACTGGCGCAGTCTGAACAAGTTGGCGATCCAGGACGGTCATCTGCGGGACTACCTGATCGTTCCGGAGCGCCGGAATGGCTATCTGGGTGTGCTGGACTGGCACGAGCATGCCGGTGCTGTGGCCGGCGAGTCCCTGCCCAGCAATGGCGCATTCTCGATCGCCGACCCGCGCGGCCCGGCCGGCGCTGCGCAGTACCAGCAATATGGCGTGCTGCGCTGGGGCGAGGCTTCCGGCGCCATCATCGGCGTGAAGTCGCCGGGCCAGGGCACCTTCAGCGTGGCCGACCCGCGCCACACCGGCCCGGCCAAGCACAACAACGAGTTCCGCATCGTTCCGTGGGACCAGGCCGCCGGCGCCGTCACCAGTGCGCACGGCACCGGCCAGTGCGTGCAGGATCCACGGCGCGCCGGCCCCACCTTTGGCAAGTACGCGGTGACGCCCTTC
>Ga0255338_1002460_pt1 | contig 26943 bp, 17 predicted proteins | sample MeOH1_35cm_T4_19_FD_203715 | JGI IMG/M metagenome (GOLD analysis project Ga0255338, IMG submission 203715) | Sandy soil microbial communities from University of British Columbia, Vancouver, Canada - MeOH1_35cm_T4_195 | ecosystem: Engineered > Artificial ecosystem > Sand microcosm > Unclassified ...
CGCTCGATGAGCTCCGACAGCACGGGGAAGAAGGAGGCCTCCGTCTTCCCTCCCGCCGTGGGCGCGAGGATGACCGCGTTCTTTCCATCCAGCAGCGCCTCCGCCGCCAGCTCCTGCACGGGCCTGAGCCCGGTGAACCCGAGCCGGCTGACGATGGCCTCCTGCAGCCGAGGGGGGAACCGGGAGAACGCGCTCATGGGGCTCCTCAAAAGTTCACGACCTCGTAGCCCTTGCTGTCACCGGGCTCGGGCTCGTACTCGGGCTTTCCCGCCTGCAGGCTCGCCTCGGTGTGCGTGAGCGCCGGCTCGATGGGCGGCTTGCCGGGGGCCGGTTGGAAGTCCGGCTCCTGCTCGACGATGTCGAAGACGCTCACCAGCCGCCGCAGGAACTGCCGGGGCACCACGCCGACATCCGCGCGCAGTCCTTCGGAGACCTCCTGCACCAGCGCGTCCAGATAGTCCGGCGTCACCGTCGCCTCGAAGCGCGCCCGGTCGGTGGTCGGGTACATGGAGCGCAGCTTCATCCCCACCTCCTTCAGCCGCTTCAAGTCAAACGGCTTGAGCGCCAGCTGTGGCTGTTTGAGCGGGGCGAAGCCATCCACCTGGGTGAACGCGATGCGGTCGTTCAGCGGCTGGAGCCCCCTCACGCCCCGGTTCGTGTCGAAGAAGTCGGGGGTGCCCGTGAAGACCCAGAGCAAGCCGGGGAAGCCTCCCGCGGCATCGAGGATCTGCCGCATCCCGTTGAGCGACTTCTGCCGCACGTCCGCCTTCATCCGGAGGATCGTCTCCGCCTCGTCGATGACGATGACGAGCCCCGCGTAGCCCGCCCCCTTCACGATGGCCAGGAGGCCTCGCAGGTACGCGAGCGCATCCGTGCTCTGGATCTCTCCCTTGATGCCCGCCAGCTTCTTGACGCTGGAGGAGACGTTCTCGCTCCCGGAGAGCCAGGAGAGCAGGGCGGAGGCCTCTGCCAGCTGCCCCTTCTGCTTCAGCTCGAAGATGCTCCGCACCACGCGTACGAAGTCGGCGGGCACCTCGTTGCGAGTCCGGGCAGCCAGCTCCTCGTCCAGTTTCGCGAGCACGGCCGCGTCGAAGCCGGGCGCGTCCGGATCCTTCCCCAAGGCGATGAGGGACTGCTCCACGCTGGCGACCCAGCGATCGAGGATGTCCGCGAGCGCGCCCCGGGGACAGGCGCGGGTGGCGAGCTCGCCCACCACCTTCCGGTACACGTCGTCAAAGCGGTGGAAGTGCAGATCATTGTCCGAGACCACGACGAAGCTGGTGGCGAAGCCGCGCTCCTGGGCGTCCACGGCCGTCAGCCGGGCGAGGAACGTCTTGCCGCAGCCGTAGCCTCCACGGAGGAACTTGACGGAGCCCTCGCCGTTGCGCGTGAGCTCCAGCATGCGGTGCAGCTCGCCGCGCTCGCGCTCGATGCCGACGGCGAAGGTCTCCAGTCCCCGCTCGGGGACGGTGCCTCCGCGGAGGCGTTCGAAGACGTGCTCGGTGTCTCGCAGGCTCAGGGGCATGGCGCTCTCTCTACCCCACGGCTCGGCCGTGGCGCTACCGCGGGCCGGCCGGCGCTGGCCGGACTTGTCGGGTTGTCCGACAGGTTCGGGGAAGCCGGGCGGACCGGGGCTGAAGAGCCCGGTGGGCACCCTCCTGAGCCGCGTGAAGTGCCCCCGGAGTAAGGGACGTGTGGCGTCATGGCCGGAGGGGGGAGGGGTGCCGTAGGGTGGAGGCTTCCTCAGATGGGGGGCCAGGTGATGAGCGAGAGCCAGGAGCGGGCGCGGCACGCCCTGAGCAAGAGCGCCGTGGCGCTGGTGGTGGGCTGGGTGCTGGTGGCCAGCGGGTGCACGGCGGGGGAGGTGAGCCGCGCAGGAGAGGCGCCCTCGCTGCTGCGCAGTGCTACCGGGGTGGGGTACGGCGTGAGGCATGCGCCGCGGAAGAGGCGGGCCGGGCAGGCGGTGCAGAGAGTGGGGCGGCGCTCGCCGGGGTGTGCGAGCGTGCCCGAGGGTTGGCTCGGGCAGGCGGTCAGTGAGGAGGAGGTGTTGGCGCCCTTCCTGGCGTGTGGCTCGGTGGCGGACTTCCTCGCGCTGCAGCGCGGTGTGGACATGGCGGGGCTGGTGGAGCGGCTGGGGCAGTGGAGCGCGGTGCGGCTGGGAGCGCAGGGGCCGCTGGTGGACAGCGGGGCCGCGAAGATCCTCACGCGGAAGCGAGCCGGGTTTCTGCTCACCATCACGGTGGACTATGGGGCGTACGCGCAGGTGTTCGCCCTGTTCCTGGTGCACACGGCGTTGGATGACGAGCTGAGGGAACTGCTGGGGCTGTTGGCGCGAGAGAAGCAACTGGCCCAGACGCTGGGGGCGATGGAGGCGGTGCGTGCGGAACTGGAGCGGCGGGGCCTGAAGCTATCGGAGTACGCGGAGCGGGAGGAGCGGGCAGGGGACGTGCTGAGGGGGCTGGGACGGGCGGGGAGGGACGCGCTGAACAGCACGGCGGTGAGTGACGGGGCTCGGTACATGCGGATGAGGGAGCAGGGCGCGCAACTGCCTCCGGCGTACCAGCAGGCGCTGGAGGAGGTGGAGCGGGCGCTGGTGAGCGGGCACTACACGCCTGGGAACATGGCGCTGGGCAGCTTCGACACGCTGACGTTCGGAGTGCCGCTGGGCTTCTACCACCTGGCAGCGGGGGCGGCGCACGGGGTGGAGGAGCTGAGGCAGGGGCAGTACGAGCAGGCCACGCGGGAGCTGGCCCCGGCGGCGCTGCTGGTGGCGCTGTACGCGGGAGGCAAGGGGGCGCGGTACCTGTCGCGGGCGGAGGGGGCCGGAGTGGGGCTCTCGCTGCCGGAGGTGAGGCTGGAGGCACTGCAGCAGGTGGCATGGCAGCTGGGGGAGCGGCTGGGGCTGGAAGGGGTGGTGGAGGTGGCGCGCTACCTGAGAGCCAGCCGGGAGGCGGCGGTGTTCGTGGGGGCGGGGGGAGAGCCGGCGGCGGTGGCATTGCACGAGGCGCGGGGGAGCGTGGCGCGGGCGCAGGCGTACTTGTCCAAGGCGCTGCCGGAGAGCCCTGGAGCGCCGGAGCCGAGGGCCGCCGGAGGCAGAGCGCTGGGAGGGATGGCCTCGTTGGTGGACGAGGCGGCTGGCTACAGCGTGGAGGTGGTGGAGGCCAAGCTGCTGCAGGCGGAGCTGGAGGCGCCGGGCCCGCGCCTGCCCGCGGATGCGGCACTGCTCCGGAAGCTGAACGCCACGCTGGCCTCGCCGCCGCCAGGAATGCCGGAAGGCCATGCGCTGTGGAGCGACTACCTCCGCTATCGCCAGAGGCGCCTGGCGGAGGTGGAGCGTGGCACAGCGAAGCAGGGGCCGCTGAGGTGGGAGGCGTACGAGCTGATGCGAGGGGCGTTCGCCCGGGGGCTGGCCTTCGAGCGCGCCATGGTGTCCGTGCTGAGAGCGGACGCCGCCCTGCCGCGGGCGCAGCGCCGCTGGCTCAAGGCCTTCACCCAGCCGCTGGTGGAGACGCACGTGGGCATGTCGAAGCCCGGGGTGGAGGGCCGCCGCTTCGCGGACGTGCTCATCATCGAGCAGCAGCCCCCCGCCGGACAGCCTCCCCGCGTGGAGACCCTCAGCTTCAAGAGCCGCAACCTCGCGCCCCTGGATCCGGAACTCCTAAAGGACCGAATCGAGATGGATGCACGTGCCGCCCTGGACTACTACGGGGGCACGGTGGACATCCTTCGGCCCACTCTCAAGCGCCGCGTGCAGGTGCAGCACGTCCGCCTCGTCTATGAGGGCGGCCAGTTCATGCCAGAGAGTCTCGAGAGCATGAGGCGCGCTGTGAACGCCATTCAGAAGCAATTCAAGGGCGTGGAGGTACTGGTTCAATGAAGCTGTTGACGTTGCAGGACTTGAATGTCGAGGACAGCTTGTCCCTCTCCTTCGATGGCACCTTCGATCCCCAGCTCGAGCTCGAGCGCGCAGTGGAGCCCTTTCTCCAAGCGCTCGAGCAGTATGCCGGTGAGTGGATGCCAGACGTCGTCAAGAGCCAGCGGCGGCGCAAATACTCTCGCGCCGCTGTTTGGAAGGCGATGGAAGAACGTGCCAGGAAGACCAGCCCCAGCGCCGGGCTCTTCCACACGACATATCCCTATGTGTCCCTCGCGCTTTACCTGATAACGGCGCAAGCCCCTCGCATCTTGAATGTCGACCTCGACGTGCTGCCGCTCAGCTTCTTCTCGAAGGAGGAGCGCTGCCACCGGCTTGTGGAGTTGATGCGCACCTGGGCCACTCACTACCCTGTTCCTCATGCCACCGCTCACAGCGTCGCGGACGAACAATTGGCGGACGCTCCCAACTACGGCCGTGACGATGAGACCATGTATCGAGATGGTTTCGACAAGATCTACGAGGTGTGCTGGCTGAACGTCTTCGGCGCGAAGCTGGTGGAGTCGGTGGGCCGGGAGCGCATGCTGTCCACCCCCGCCTACCGGGTGGAGGAGCTGCCCCATGGCGGGGTGCTGTTGGTGACGTGGCCCACCGCCGCGGACTTTACCCGCGAGGAGGCCCGGCAGGCTCAGGCCCGGGCGCTGGTGCACCTGCGCCCGGAGCTGGACTACGCCACCGTCCTGCGCGGTCTGCTTGAACGCAACGCCGCCCTGGTCCCCGTGGAGCCGCGCTTCCACCCGGACCTGGCCCCCCTGCTGACCCGCTTGGTGGACAAGACCGCCATCAGCAAGCGCCAACGGAGGATCGCGGAGCTGAATGCGTACCAGCCACCCGAACCGGAGGAGTGGCTGCCCGCGAGCGCGGCCCTGCCCTCGGACGTAGCGGACGTGAAGGCGGCGCTGGAGCACTACTCCCTGCTGGCCGAGCACCTGGTGGCCTTGCTCCACACTCAGGTGCCCTCCGTCTTCGAGCAGACGCCCGAGTCCCTCACGGACGTGGACTACCAGTTCTGGCATGACGACTTCCCGCGAGTCTTCGAGCGGCACACCATTGACAGGCTGGCGGTGCCGGCCATTGGCGCCTACCTGGGGCAGGTGCTGGTGCGCCACCTGGGCGGGCAGTGGATCCCTCGCCAGAAGTTGGAGGAGGCGCAGGTTCGGGTGGGCTCGCGCGTGTGGCTGCCGTTCCTGCGTGCCTATCAGTACATGCGCTCGCGCCAGGCGCACCTGGACTTCTCGCTCACCCAGCTCTACCGCGAGGCTGAGCGCCACCGGGGCTGAAACCCCAGCGCAGCGGCTCCTCACAGCCGCTGGTACCGCTTGCCGTCCCCCGTCATCATCACCTGCACTTCGAACGTCAGCTGGTCCCGGAACGAGTCGAACCGCGCCGCGAACGCCCGCGCCTTTCGCGCGTTCCCCAGCAGCTGCACCAGCTCCGCCTCGTTCACACTCCCGTACTGCTGCAGGTGATCGAACACCTTCCCCGCGTCCGCATCCCCCAGCTTCTCTCCCCACCCCCCAGGCACTGCCACCGGCCTCGCTGCCACCTCCGCCTCCTTCCGCACCGCCGGCACGTAGGACACCGGGTACGCCGTGGCCGGTGACACCGCCACCCCCGGCACTCCCGCCAGCGCCAGCTCCACCGGCAGCCGCTCGTCCACCGCCCCCTCCAGCACGAAGTACACCTCCGTCCACTCGCTCGCGCCCGGCCGCAGCCGGAAGCCCGTTGCCTGTGCCACCCCCTCCAGCCCAATCACGTCCTTCACCACCACCTGCACGTCCCCCCGCCCCGGCACCCGCATGGCCACATCCACCGGCTGCGTGCTGGCGAAGTCCAGCGGCGCCTGCCCGCTCTCCCGCGCCGGGCTCACCCGCACCCGCAGCCGCTGCACCCCCAGCGCCGCGCTCGCCGGCTCACACTCCAGCGCCCAGCGCACCCCCGTGTCCGCCGCCGCCCGCTTGCGCGACACCCGCAGCACGGGAATCACCCGCTCCTGGAGCGAGTTGCCCCCGTGGGTAAAGGCCCCCGGCGTCCGCCCCACCTCGTACTCCGCCGTGTCCTCCCGGAACACCAGGTAGCCCGGCGCCTCGTACCCCAACGACGCCAGCGGCACCGACAGGTGGCCCGCGTCCGTCCGCTCCGTCTCGCTGTACACGTAGCGCCGATCCGCCTGCCCTCGCTCGCCGAACCCGTGCGCCCTCACCCCCCGCTGCAGCAAGAAGCCGTGGTCCGAGGTGAAGACGAACTGCTGCACCCCCGCCAGCTCCAGCTGGTGCCGCGCCGCCACCACGTCCCGCAGAATGCTCCCGAACACCCGCACCCCCAGCCCGCTCTCTCCCGCCTGGTCCAGGTCCACCCCGTGCACCACGATGAGCTGCGCCTGCTCCACGCGCTTCTTCAGCCGCGCCGCCGGCGTCTGCCCCACCTCCTCCAAGGACAGCGCCAGCGGCGGCTTGCCCGCCGTCCGCACCCCCATCGCCTTCACCCGGTCCGCCGGGCGCGTCACCGCCGCCTCCCCGCTGCGGAACCCCGTGAAGCGGCCCTCCTTCACCACCGGCTGCAGCCGCCCCTGCCGCTCAATGGGCGCCAGCGCGTTCATCCCCACCGCCGTCACCGTGGGCAGCTCCGCCAGCCGCGCCCGCAGCTCCACCTGCACCCCGCTGCCCTCGAGCTCCTCGCGCAGCTCCAGCGCCATCTCGAAGCGCAGCGCGTCCAACACGAACAGGGCCACCTTCTCCGAGGGGCTCACCAGCGGCAGCACCGCCTGCTCGAACAGGCTCCGCTGCTGCAGCTCCGAGGGCGGCAGCGCCCCGTGCTCCCGGCACAGGCGCGCGAAGTCCTTCGCCAGCACGTCCGCCCAGTCCGACCACGCGAAGCGCAGCTGCTCGAAGGCCCGTTCGAGCGCGGTGATCTCCGGCAAGAGCGGCCCGTAGAGCGCGGCGTGGCGCTGCTCAAAGAGGCGGTGGGCCCGGTCCACCGGCGCCGCGGCCTCCACGTACCGCTGCACCGCCTCCTCCAGCCCGGTGACGCCCTCCAGCGGGCGCGGGGCTCCCCGCAGCGCCACCCCCAGCCGCGCCGCCTCTCCCACCAGCGTCCACGCCCACTGGCGCGGCGGCTCCTGCTGCACCCAGAAGCCCTGGCTCGCCTCGTGCGCCTCGAACCAGCGCAGCGCCTGCGCGTACTCCCCCGCCGCCAGCGCCTGCACCGCCCCCCGGTAGATGGACTGCGCCTCGAACGGGAAGGTGTCGATGCGGCCCAGATCCTGGGGCTGGGTGTCCTCCGTGTCCCTCAGCCACTGCTCCACGCCCAGCGCCCACGTCCGGTACCGCTCCGGCTGCTGCTGGCGCAGGCGCGCGGCCTCCTGCTGGCACCGCTGCACCGTCTTCTCCGGGAGGGCCTGCAGCCGGGCGAGCTCGGGGTGGCGCGGCGGCCGGCGCAAGTCGTGGACGAACTCCACGCAGAGCAGCCAGGAGACGACGGCCTCGGTCGTCTCCGGGATGCGCTCGAACCACGCGGCGTCGGTGCCGAAGAGCGTCTCGGCCCGGGCGCGCAGGGCGGGCTCCACCTCTTTGAGCCGGGGGGCCTCCGTGCCGGTGAGCTGGTTGAGGAGCTCCGGCGCGCTCAGGCGGGAGATCCACTCCACGTGGGTGTCCACGGCGGGGGCTCCGGCCTGGGCCAGCCACGTGTCGGCCGCCGCGAGCGACAGTCCGGGCGAGGCGGCGAAGGCCTCGATGTCCGGCAGCGGCAGGCGCCCGTTCGCCGCGGCGCTTACGAGCGAGGCCAGGTTCTGCTGGAAGGGGTGGGCGCTCTCGTAGAGCTCGAGCAGGGGGGTGGCGCGGACCGACTGGGGGCTCTGCTGCACGGGGAGGTTGTTGTAGCCGGGCAGGTGGACGAGCAGCAGCGGCTTGTCCAGGGTGCCGCCCTCATGCTCGAGCGCGAGCATGAGCTCCAGGAAGCTCCCCCGGAACGCCAGCACCGGCACCGGGAACTGCTTCGCCCCGGCGCGCTGGCGCAGGGCGTCCACGAAGCCAGTGTACGAGCCCTCCGCGTCCAGCCAGAGGACGAGCTTCTTGTCGTTCAGCGTGGCGAGGAGCTTCTGCTCGAGGAAGGCGCTCACCGGCCCGGCAGGGGTGCTCATGCGGAGGCGGCCTCTTTGTCCGCGGTCTCTTCTTCTTCCGCCGCGGCGCGCAGGGCGTCCAAGTCCTGCTCCGCGAGGAGCTCATCGAGTTGTCCGGGGGAGGCTCCGTGCGGCATGCGGGGGGTTGTACCAAAGCCCCGCGTCCCCGTGGGAGCCGCGTGTCCCCGGAGGTATTCTCCCCGTGGCCTGCCCGAGGAGAACATGGACAGAGAGTACGGGTTCGCTCCGTACCCGGCCTGCCTTCCCTGGGGACCGTGGTGGGTCCGGGCCACCTCCATGGGGGAGCGGATAGGATGCCACCCATGAGCGGTGAGAGCGCGGACAAGACCCGGATCCTTGCGGGAGTGGGAGCAGCGGGCGTGGTGGCCTTCCTGCTCGCGGTGGGGCTGGAGAGCTATGAACTCCGCCTGGGCACCAAGGCGTTGCCCATCCTCTGCCTGCTCCTGTGGCTGTGGCCTCCACGCGAGTCCTATTCGCGGTGGGTCTTCGCCGGGCTGATCCTCTCGCTCATCGGAGACATGCTGCTGGAGGTGGGCCCGGACCTGTTCCTGCCGGGCCTGGGCGCCTTCCTGCTGGCGCATGTGGCCTATGTCGCCGCGTATCTGACGGTGACGCGGACCCCCAGCATCGCGCGCAGCCTGCCCTTCCTCCTCCTGGGCGTGGGCGCCAGCGTGTTCCTGTGGCCCGGGCTCGGAGGCCTGGCGCTGCCGGTGACGGTCTATGTCGCCGTCATCTGCACGATGGCGTGGCGCTCGGCGGCCATGCTGGGCACCGGCGCGCTGGCGAGGCGCGAGCAGTGGGCCGCGCTGGCCGGCGCGCTGATGTTCGCCGCCAGTGATCTCCTGCTCTCCATCAAGCTGTTCGTGCGGCCCGTGCCCGCCGCGAGCTACGCCATCATGCTGCTGTACTGGGCCGGGCAGCTCTGCATCGCCCTCTCGGCTCGCAGGCCGCGCGCGCTCGCGAGCCCCGCGCCTGACATGGCGGTCTGACGTTCCGCGGAGGCTCCGCGCACCTCGCGGATCCGCTCTCGCGGAGCGGATTTTTTGTCAGACCTCTTGAGTATCTCTGTGCCCGTTCAGCCGCTTTCAAACGAGGGGAACGATGAGCACTGAGGTAATCGACAACCGCGTCGAGGTCGTCTTCAGCTTTGACACCACGGGCAGCATGTACCCGTGTCTCGCGCAGGTGCGGAAGAAGGTGGGCGCCACCGTCTCGCGCCTCATGAAGGAGATCCCTGGCATCCGCATCGGGATCATCGCGCACGGCGACTACTGCGACGAGGGCTCCACCTATGTCACCAAGCTCCTGGACCTGACGGACGACAAGGACGCCATCGTGCGCTTCGTGGAGCGCGTGCAGGCCACCGGCGGCGGCGACGCTCCCGAGTGCTACGAGCTGGTGCTCCACCAGGCGCGGAACCTGTCCTGGACTGCGGGCTACACGAAGGCGTTCGTGCTCATCGGCGACGACGTGCCGCACGGGCCGAGCCAGAACCCGCGCAAGCTGGACTGGCGCGCGGAGGTGGACGCGCTGGGGCGCATGGGCATCCCTGTTTACGGCGTGCAGGCGCTCAACCGCCGCCACGCGACGGCCTTCTACAAGGAGCTGGCGCAGAAGTCCGGCGGCTTCCACCTGAGCCTGGATCAGTTCGCGTACATCACCGATACGCTGCTGGCCATCTGCTACAAGCAGTCGGGGGACATGAAGCTCCAGGCGTACGAGGCGGAGGTGGCCAAGGAGGGCCGCCTGACCCGCGGCCTGAACACCCTGTTCAACACCATGCTGAAGCGCACGACGCCGACCGTGTACGCGGACACGGATCTGCGCGCCGTCCCGCCGGGCCGCTTCCAGTTCCTGGATGTCGACAAGGACATCCCCATCAAGAGCTTCGTCACGGAGAACGGCCTGATGTTCAAGACGGGCCGCGGCTTCTACGAGTTCACCAAGACGGAGACCATCCAGGGCCGCAAGGAGATCGTCCTCATGGATCGCAAGACGGGCGACCTCTTCAGCGGCGATGGCGCGCGCGAGCTGCTCGGGCTGCCACCGGGCGAGACGGTGCGCATCCGCCCCGCCAGCCTGGAGAAGTACACGGTGTTCGTCCAGAGCACCTCGAGCAACCGCAAGCTGATGGGTGGTTCACGCTTCCTCTATGAGGTCGAAGACTGGGACGGCGCGCGCGCCTGAGCCCGGCTATTGTCTCCTCCCGGATACCTTGGGACGGAGACCCATGCCCCAGTACGACTTTGAGCTGTTCACGATTGGCGCGGGCTCGGGCGGTGTGGCCTCCAGCCGCCGGGCCGGCTCCCACGGGGCCCGGGTGGCCATCTGCGAGGAGGATCGCGTGGGGGGCACCTGTGTCCTCCGCGGCTGTGTCCCCAAGAAGCTGCTCGTCTACGGCGCCCACTTCCGCCACGACTTCGAGGACGCGGCGGGCTTCGGCTGGTCCGTCCCGGAGCCGAAGCATGACTGGAAGAAGCTGCAAGCGGCCAAGGACAAGGAGCTGGACCGGCTCAACGGCGTCTACAAGCGCCTGCTCCGGGACTCGGGCGTGCAGCTCATCGAGGGCCGAGGGCGCATCGTGGCTCCCCACACGGTGGAGGTCGCCGGCCAGCGCTACACGGCGGCCCACATCCTCGTCTCCACGGGCTCGCGGCCGTTCGTGCCGGACATGCCGGGCATCGAGCACGTCCTCACCTCGGATGGCGCGCTCAACCTGAAGGAGCTGCCGCGCCGGATCATCATCGTGGGCGGGGGCTACATCGCGGTGGAGTTCGCGGGCATCTTCAACGCCCTGGGCGTCAAGGTGACGGTGCTCATCCGCGGCGACACGGTGCTGCGTGGCTTCGATGACGACGTGCGCGCGTTCCTCACGCAGGAGCTGCGCAAGAAGGGCGTCGACATCCGGTCCGAGGTGTTCGTGCGTGACATCGAGAAGCGCTCGGACGGGACGCTGAGCGTGCTCACGCGGATGGGCGACACGCTCGAGGTGGACGCGGTGATGTTCGCCACGGGGCGGGCCCCCAACACGCAGGGGGTCGGGCTGGAGGAGGTGGGGGTGAAGCTGAACGCGCGCGGCGCGGTGGTGGTGGACGTGGGCTCGCGCTCCTCCGTGGAGGGCATCTACGCGGTGGGGGACGTGACGGATCGCCTCAACCTCACGCCCGTGGCCATCGCCGAGGGGCGGGCGCTGGCGGAGACGCTCTTCAACAACAACCCCGTACGGATGGACCACACCGGGGTGCCGTCGGCGGTGTTCAGCCAGCCGCCGGTCGGGACGGTGGGGCTCACCGAGCTCGAGGCGCGAGAGCTGCATGGCGCGGTGGACGTGTACGCCTCGAGCTTCCGTCCCATGAAGCACACGCTGAGCGGCCGGGAGGAGCGGTCGATGATGAAGGTCATCGTCGAGCGTGCCAGCGGACGGGTGCTCGGCTTCCACATGGTGGGCGCGGACGCGCCGGAGATCGTCCAGGGCTTGGCGGTGGCGCTCAAGTGTGGTGTTACCAAGAAGCAGCTCGACGCCACGGTGGGCATCCATCCCACGGCCGCCGAGGAGTTCGTCACCCTGCGGGACAAGCGGCCCGATCCCGAGACGCAGATGGCCCAGGAGCTGGGCCGGGACTCCATGAAGAAGTGAGCCAGGGCGCAGGGAGGCAGCGTTGCCAGCGCAACTCCTCCCACCTCCCCTGGACGTACTGAGCGCCTGGACAGAGGTCCTCCCTCATTCGGGGGCGATTGCTTTGACGCGCACTCATGACTGTCGCCCCGATGAGAAGTTTTCTCATCCTCTAGCGCCATGGTTGGGAATTTCCCCAGTCCCTAGATCTCCCGTGCCGCCAATTCCGGCGGCATCGCAAGGAGCACAGAGATGGAGAAGAAGAACAAGAAGCTCCAGCTCAACAAGGAGACCATCCGGAACCTCTCGGATGAGAACCTGGCGCAGGTGGCGGGTGGCAAGAAGAAGGACAGTGACGTCCTCTGTTCGATTGGCGGCTGCGGCTCGGCTGTTGTCGGCTGCTCGGTCGTCATCGGCCAGAGCTGCGCCAAGAACTGCCACTGACGCGGTGATCTTCTTCCGTCGAGGACGTGCGGACGGAAGGCAGGGATAAAGCCTCCGAGCGCCTTCACGGCGCTCGGAGGCGTGGTGCAGAGCTTGCCAGCGAAATTGGAGGGAGTCTCTCATGGCGGAATGGACAGTTCTTCTTGAAGGCTCCTTACGGGAGCGTGCGCTGCAAACCGTTGATGAGGTTGCAGGGAGGCTCCGGGAGCGTCAGGGGGTGGAGGGACCCACTCTCGCGGGGGGCCTTGCGGGGCTGGCCTTCCTGTTCGCCGAGCTGGAGCGGGGGCAGCCCGGTCGTGGCCATCAGGCCCTGGCGGAGCAGCTCCTCCTGGAGGCCGCAACGGCGGTCGAGGAGCAGCCACTCTCGCCCTCGCTCTATGGGGGGTTCTCCGGGATCACCTGGTCGATTGAGAGGCTCCGGGCGCTAGGCGTCCCTTCGCTCGACGATCTCGAGGAGGTCGATGAGGCGCTCCTGGGGCTGATCTCCCGGCATCCATGGAGCGCCGACTATGACCTCATCATCGGGCTGGTGGGGATGGGCGTCTACGCGCTCGAGCGTCTTCCGCGATCGTCCGCTGCCCGGTGTCTCGAGGAGCTCGTGGCGCGCTTGCAGGAGCGCTCCACCCGTGCCGGACCGGGGCGCTCCTGGTGGACGCCGCCACAGCATCTGCCGGACCACCAGCGGGTCGATTATCCAGAGGGCTACTTCAACCTCGGCGCGGCGCACGGGGTGCCCGCGGTGGTGGCCCTGCTGGCCCTGATCGCTCGGGCGGGAGTGGCCGAACAGCGGGCGCGAGAGCTTGCCACGGACGGGGCACGCTGGCTCCTGGCGAACGCGCTGCCCGACAGCCCGGGCGCTCGCTTCCCTTCGTGCATCGCCCCGGGCATTCCCAGCGATGGCGCTCGCGCGGCCTGGTGCTATGGCGACCCCGGCGTCGTCCTCTGTCTGCTCGTCGCTGCGCGGGCCCTGTCGGACCTTGGGCTCGAGCACGCGGCGCTCGCGCTCGCGCGTGAGGCCGCGCTGCGCCCGGTGGAGGACTCCGGGGTGCGGGACGCTGGGATCTGCCATGGTGCCGCAGGCCTTGGACATCTCTACAACCGGCTCTACCAGGCTACCCGGGAGCCGCTGTTCAAGGAGGCGGCCACCACGTGGTTTGCCCAGACGCTGGAGCTGAGGCGCCCCGGCGAGGGCGTGGCGGGGTACTCCGCCTGGAACCGACTGCCTGGCGAGGAGCCCACGTGGGTGGCAGATGGGGGCCTGCTCACTGGTGCGACCGGCATCGCGCTGGCGCTGGTGGCGGCGTGTCACCCCTTCGCGCCGAGCTGGGATGGCATGCTCATGGCCGCCATCCCAGCCTGAGCTTGGGGTTCACCCGAGCGCTGGGGCTACCTCACGACAGACCAGTTCACCCCGGAGAGACCCTGGCGCTCCACGCTCGAGAGCAAGATGCCTCCGCGCATGAACCAGGAGGCGATCCAGCCTTGGGTGCGGTGGTGCCACAGGAGATCCATGCCCCCATCTCCATTGAGGTCCCCTGCCGAGATGGGACGCCAGTTCACATCGGCGTAGCCTTGCATCACCCGGGTCGAGAGCACCGTGCCGGCCCGCATGAACCACAGGGAGAGCTGACCCAGGGTGCGGTGGTGCCAGAGGATGTCCAGGCTCCCGTCCTCATTGAAGTCCCCCACCGTCACCGGGTACCAGTTCACGTTCGCGAGGCCCTGGAGCCGCATCTCGGAGAGCACCGTGCCGGCCCGCATGAACCACAGGGAGAGGTGCCCCTGGGTGCGGTGGTGCCACAGGAGGTCCAGGTCTCCGTCGCCGTCAAAGTCCCCCGCTGTCACCGGGTACCAGTTGACGTCCGTGGGCCCCTGGAGCACCTGGCTCGAGAGGACGGTGCCTCCGCGCATGAGCCAGAGGAGGAGCCGGCCCTGGGTGCGGTGGTGCCAGAGCAGGTCCAGGTTCCCGTCGCTGTCGAAGTCCCCCGCAGTCACCGGGTACCAGTTGACATCCGTAGGCCCCTGGAGCACCTGGCTCGAGAGGACGGTGCCTCCGCGCATGAACCAGAGGGCCGCCTGACCGTTGGTGCGGTGGCGCCGCAGGAGGTCCAGGTTCCCATCGCTGTTGAAGTCCCCTGTCGCGACCGGCTGCCAGTGCACATCGGAGGTGCCTGGGATCACCTCATCCGACAGGAGGGTGCCATCGCGCATGTACCAGAGGGCGGTCTTGTCCTCCGTGCGGTTGTGCCACAGGACGTCGAGGCTCCCGTCCTTGTTGAAGTCCGCCGTCCTGTTCCCACACAGCCGGGGGTTGGCGTTGTTCGTGGCGCGGCAGAAGCCATCGAGCGCCGGGTAGACATAGGTGACATCCTCGCCACGGCAGCCCGTCTCGCTGCACGTGTGCACCACGTTGCAGCCGCCGTTGTCGACGTAGTCCGTATCCCCGCGCACGAGGATGCCTGCAACCGTGTAGCCGCTCGTCTCGTACACCCCCGAGCCCGAGTTGCCGGCGAAGGTATCCGTGGTAGCCACGAAGTAGTCCAGCGCGCTTGAGCGCGGGTCGCGCACCGAGCCACCTGAGTCGATCTTGAAAGGGATGCCGCTGCCACAGCCAATGACGGCCACGTTCTGCCCGCTGACCATCGCGGTGTTGCCATCGTTCACTGGCGCCGGGGTGAAGCGCGGGGCGGCGGGCCGATCCAGGCGCACCACGGCGTAGTCCACTGACCCCTGCTTGCGGGCTACGACGGCGGCGCATCTGAAGATGTCCGCCGTGGTGAGGGTCTGCAGCGTGTCCGCCGCGGTTCGGTAGTAGTTGAAGACGAAGCGAAGGTTGGTGCAGTCGAAGGGGCTGCTGACGCAGTGGCCCGCGGTGAGCACCAGATCGTTGTCGATGAGCGTACCGGAGCAGGAGGCCGCCGCCGGATCATCCCAGAAGCGCTCCGTGGTGCAGAGGTCTCGGAGTACCCCCAGGGACTGAGCGTTGAGGGTGACGTTGTCCGGGTCCGTGGTGTCGAGGAGCGAGGAAGATATCAAGGCCACCGTGGACTGCTGTGCGCGCGTCTTCAGCGTGGTGTCCGGGTGCGCGTACACATCCTGGCGGTCATCCGTTCCATAGACGACCTCATCCCTCGTCTGGTGGAGGGTCTCCTCCTCCGGGAGGTATCGAGCAGCGGCGTCCTCCGGCTCCACCGCTGTACAGGCGATGGAGGAGAGCAGCATCAGCAGGGAGCAGAGCAGGGAGGAGTGCGGCCGTGGGTGGCGTTCATTCATGGTGTGACGTGCCTCGAGGTGCGGGGTGAAGTGCCAGCGACATCCGGCCCGCGGGAGGTGCACATGCGGATCCGGCGCTGCATCCAACCCTTCAGGGAGGTTGCGGAGCGGGCCGGGGCGCACCAGGGCGGAGGGTCACCCCAGCTGGGCAGACACCAGCGCGGCGTAGGCCCCGCCGCGGGCGAGCAGCTGCGCGTGGGTTCCCGCCTCCACCAGCAGGCCGTCCTCCAGCGTCAGGATCAGATCCGCGCTGACCACCGTGCTCAGCCGGTGGGCAATCACGATGCGCGTGCATTGGATGGCCGACAGCGCCTGGTGGACCTTGCTCTCGGTGATGGAGTCCAGCGCGCTGGTGGCCTCGTCCAGCAGCAGGATCGCGGGCCTGCGGACCAGCGCCCGGGCGAGCGCGAGCCGCTGCCGCTGCCCACCCGAGAGCGAGGTTCCTCGATCCATCAGCAGGCTCTCGTAGCCCATGGGCATCGCCAGGATCTCCTCGTGGATCTGCGCCAGCCTGGCGGCGGCCACCACGGCCTCCAGGGGGAGGTTCGGATCCGCCAGCGTGATGTTCGAGCGGATGCTCGTGCTGAACAGGGCTGGGTTCTGGAGGACGATCCCCACCTGCTGGCGGACCGAGCGGAGGTCCAGCTCGGTCAGATCGACCCCGTCGTAGAGGATCCGTCCCGAGCTGGGGAGGTGCATGCCCAGCAGCAGGCTCGCCAGGGTGGACTTGCCTGCGCCCGAGCGGCCCACGATGGCCACGAGCTGTCCGGGCTGGATCTCCACCGAGACCTCGCGCGTCACCAGTGGGGAGTTGGGCCCGTAGCGGAACGAGACCTTCTCGAGAGAGATCCTCCCCGTGAGCTTGTGGGCCCGGCGCGCCTTGCCCGCCTCCTGCTCACGGGGCGCATCCAGTACATCGTGGATGCGATCCATGTAGCTGCCCATCAGCTGCAGCTGGGTCATCGTGGCGACCAGGCTCGAGAGGGGCCCGAGGAAGCCCACCGCCACCGCGTTGAGCGCGAGCATGCTGCCCAGGCTGAGCGCTCCATGGAGCACCTGCCAGGCGCCGAAGCACAGGATCATCAGGGGGGCTCCCAGCCGGAGGGTGCTCATCGCCGAGTCGATCAGGGCGTTGAGCCGTCCGCGCTCGAGCGAGACGTTGAGCACATCTACGAACATCCCCGACCAGCGGTCCACCGCCCGATGCTCGCCGCCCATCGCCTTCAAGGTCTCCATGCCGGTGAGGAACTCCACCTCGTAGGTCTGCGAGCGGGCCTCCGCCTGGAGGTTGCGGGCCATCAGCTCCGCCTGCTGCCTCCAGCTCCAGAGCAACACGCCGACCTGGAGGAGGCCGAGCGAGAGCACCAGGATTCCCAGGGGCACGTTCACGACGAACAGCATCACCAGGTACAGGGCCACCAGGGAGCCGTCCAGCAGCCCCGAGAGCGTGCTCGAGGTCAGCATCTCGCGGATGGTGGCATTGCTGTTCAGGCGGTTCATGAGATCGCCCGCCGTCCGCTGTTGGAAGAACGCGTAGGGCAGCTCCACCAGGTGCTCCACGAAGCCGAGCGTCATGCGTGCATCCAGCTCGGTGCGCAGGTGCAGCAGCAGGTAGGAGCGCACCATCGCCGCCAGGAACTGGAAGAGCATCAGCGAGGCCATCGCCACGCTCAGGACGAGCAGCAGGCGGTAGTCGCCGCGGGGCACGACCCGATCCGTGAGGGCGCCGGTGAGCGCCGGCAGTCCCAGGGCGAACACCTGCACCAGCGCGGAGGTGAGGAGGATGCGCGGCAGCAGCCCCGATTGAAGCAGGAGCTGCTTCAGGTGGCGCCACATCGGGCGGATCTCGCCCTGCTCCTTCACGAAGGTGTCGCCAGGCTCGAGCAGCAGGGCCACGCCCGTGAACGAGCGGCGGAACTGCTCGAGCGGCACCCGCCGCCGGCCCAGGGCCGGGTCCACGACATCGACCCAGCCCGGCCCCAGGCGCTCGAAGACCATGAAGTGACCGAAGTCCCAGTGGAGGATCGAGCCCTTGGGGAGATAGCCGAGATCCTCCACCTCCAGGGACACGCCACGGCCGCGGAGCCCATACCACCGGGCGGCCTCGAGGATGGCCAGCGCGGTCGCGCCGTCCCGGCCGGTTCCGAGCACCTGACGGACATCCTCCAGGCGCAACATCTTCCCGTGGTGCGCGAGCACCATGGCGAGGCAGGCCGCGCCGCAGTCGCTGGCATCCAGCTGCTGGATGACGGGAATTCGTCTGCTCCCTCCAGGCAGACCCAGCCGGAGCAGCTCCGGAAAGCGGTTCAACAGGGCTTGGAGTGGGCTGAACATGGCCTGTCAGGGGAAGAGGGCCTTCAGGCCCGGGACGATGCTCGTCACGATGCGCTCCGACTTCACTCGCGCGTGGGCCGTGCCCAGCATTCCGTCGAAGTACGCGAGCCGCTTGCCATCCGCTTCGAAGAACCGGGAGGGGGCGTGGGCCCGGATCAGCACTACGGCCCCGTTGATCGTCACGCTCTCCTCCAGCTCGGGGCCCAGGTACCGCCGGACCTCGCCCGGCCCTACCAGCTCATCCCCGACTTCATCGATGGTCAGCTCCTGGTACTGGTAGGGAAAGCCGTTCAGCTCCAGCCGCAGCTTCCCTCCCTTGGAGAGGAGCGGGCGGGCTCCCCCCGGGAGCATGGCGATGATCTCCAGCGGAGAGTCCTCCCGCACCAGGGAGACGACCGTCTCGCCCTCCGTGAGGTGCTGGCCGCGCCGGATCCGGACGTCGCTCACCACCCCCGCCTGGGGCGCCCGCACCACCCGCTGATCGAGCTGGAACTCCGCCAGCTCCTTCTCCGCGCGCAGCGTGCTCAGAGCCTGGCGTGCCCCTTCGTCCGTGAGATCCCTCATCCGCCGCATCAGCTGAAGCTCGAACTCCTGGTTGAAGCGCTCCAGGCTGGCTTGCTCCTGCCCGGCGAAGAAGCGCACCAGGATCTGTCCCTCCTTCACCCGCTGCCCGGGCTGGACCTCCACCGAGGTGACCCGCCCCGCGGAGAGCGCTGTCAGCTCCAGCCGGTCCGCGGCCCGCACCACCGCCGGACCGCTCGCGTATTCGGAGATCCAGCCCAGCACCCCGAACGCCCCGTAGAACCCCACGGCGGCCAGCAGGAGCCAGAACGTCCAACGCGTCCAGGCGGGAGAGAGCCGCAGGACGGCTCCCTGCTCCTGAGCTCCGGCGTAATAGTCGAGTGCCTCTCTCCGGAACATCTGCTCGGGCTCTTCCATCAGGGACATCCATCTCCTGCGAGACGATCACGGGTCATTGCTGGCCGGCGAATATGGGTTCGACCCGGGCGCTGGAGATCTCGCTCCCGGGTCGCATGAGGCTGTCGCGTAGGTGATGGAGCCTCACCCCGGCGCTGCATCGCGCCTCTCGGGAGGGGAGTGTTACCCCTTGGGGCTCCATGGCCCACTCACCTTCCGAGGGGAAGTCCCCCGAGCTCTCCTTCTCCCCAGCGGGGTTCTTCGTGCTCCGCACGCCGCTGCTGCCGTTCGAGGAGCTGGGCAGGTGGGGGGAGGGGTTGGAGGCCCCGCGCTTCGCGCCAGGCGCTCCGGAGCTCGAGCCCGCGCTGCGCAGGGATCGTGCCACCCTCCGGGCGCGCCTGGGTGGGTTCCTTCGGCGTCCCGAGGTGCGTGAGGCCCTCTTCGTGGCCTCGCCCGTCCTCTACGAGAGCTTGGAGCAGTGGGAGCGCGAGCCGGAGAGTGAGCACGGAGAGAAGGTGGAGCGCAGCGTGGTCCGCTATCTGGTGCGCATGGCGGGCCGGCCCACGCCCTTCGGGCTGTTCGCGGGCTACTCCGTGGGAGCGCTCGGCGAGCAGACGCGGCTCCAGCTCGGCCCTCGTGCCGCCTACCAGCGCCACACCCGCCTGGACATGGACTACGCCTGCTTGCTCGCGGAGGCGCTCGCGCGCGCGCCCGAGCTGCGCCCGGTCATCCCCCATCGGTCCAGCACCAGTCTGTACCGGGCCAGCGGCAGGCTGCGCTACGCCGAGGGGCGGATGGTCGAGAAGGCCCGCTCCTATCATCTGGTGGCCATCGAGCCGACCGAGTACCTGGAGGCCACGCTGACCCGGGCCCGGGAGGGAGCCCGGCCCGAGGCGCTGGCGCAGGCGCTGGCCGAGATGGATCCCGAGATCAGCCTCGCCGAGGCCATGGCGTACGTCGAGGAGCTGATCCAGGCGCAGCTGCTGGTGCCGGAGCTCTCTCCGCCCGTGACGGGTGAGGAGGCCCTCCCCGCGCTGCTCTCCCAGCTTCAGGGGCTCCCCGCCGCGGCGCCTGTCATCGAGTCGCTGAGGCCCGTCCAGGACGCCCTCGAGCAGCTGGATCGAGGCGGGCTCGGCGCGCCGAGCGAGCACTACCTGGGGGTGGCCCGGATGCTCTCGGGACTGCCCGCTCCGGTCGAGCTCCCTCGGCTCTTCCAGGTAGACCTGGTCAAGCCCGCCTCCGAGGCGGTGTTGGGCCGGGCGGTGCTCCGCGAGCTGGAGCGCGGCGTGCGGCTCCTGCACCGGATCACTCCTCCGGCTCCGCAAGAGAGCCTGGACCGCTTCCTCGAGGCCTTCATCCAGCGCTACGAAGGACGCGAGCTCCCCCTCCTGGAGGCGCTGGACGAGGAGGCAGGTATCGGCTTCTCGCAGTCCAAGACCCCCGCCGCGGAGACGATGCCACTCCTGGCGGGGGTGGCCCTAGGTCAAGCGCCTGGCGGACGCCCCGGCTTTGGAGAGCGTGAGGCCTTCCTGCTCCAGAAGCTGGAGGAGTGTGCGCGCACGGCAAGCCAGGTCCTCGAGCTGCAGGACAAGGAGCTCGAGCGCTTGGAGCAACAGGCGCGCAGGCCCCTGCCGGACTCCTTCGCGGTGATGGCGGCCGTGGCGGCGGAGTCCGAGGAGGCGGTGTCCCGAGGGCGCTTTCAGCTCAGGCTCCACGCGGTGACTGCCTCCGGCGCCAACCTGCTGGGCCGCTTCTGCCATGGGGATCCCATGCTCCACCGTAAGGTGGAGCAGCTCCTGCGCGCCGAGGAGGCGCTTCAGCCCGGCGCGCTGTTCGCGGAGATCGTCCATCTTCCCCAGGGCAGGGTGGGGAACATCCTCGCCCGCCCGGTCCTGCGCGACTACGAGATCACCTACCTGGGGAGGTCCGGCGCCCCGTCCGAACGGCAGATCGAGGCCTCCGACCTGAGGGTCTCCGTTCGGGGTGGCCGGATCGTGCTGCGCTCCGCACGGCTGGGACGCGAGGTCATCCCGCGGTTGACCAACGCCCACAACTTCCAGGGCCAGAGCCTCGGCCTCTACCGCTTCCTCTGCATGCTCCAGTACCAGCACGTCTCTGGAGGGCTCGGTTGGAGCTGGGGGCCACTGCTCAACGCCAGCTTCCTGCCGAGGGTCACCCACGGACGGCTGGTGCTCAGCTCCGCGATGTGGAACCTCCACCGCGACACGCTGGAGGGGCTCGGCAAGGGGGAGGGGGCCCAGCGCTTCGCCTCCGTCCAGGCGCTCAGGGCCGAGCGGCGCATCCCCCGCTTCGTCGCCCTGGAGGAGGGGGACAACCTGCTCCCGGTGGACCTGGACAACGTGCTCAGCGTCGAGGCGCTGATCCAGCTCATCAAGGACCGGCCGCGAGCGACGCTGGTGGAGATGTTCCCGGGACCGGAGGGGCTGTGCACGGAGGGCCCCGAGGGCCGCTTCGTCCACGAGCTGGTGGTGCCCTTCGTCCGCTCCCAGCCGGTGGTGCCCGCGCAGCCGGTAGCGGGGCCCGCCCGCCCGGTGGAGGCGCCGCGGCCGTCCTGGCAGGCCCGGAGCTTCCTCCCCGGCTCGGAGTGGCTGTTCGCCAAGCTCTACACCGGCGCCGCCACGGCGGATCGCCTCCTGCTCGACGCGGTGGCTCCACTGGTGAAGTCCGCGCTCGGCTCGGGGACGGCGGATGGGTGGTTCTTCATCCGCTATGGAGATCCCGACTGGCACCTCCGGCTGCGCTTCCGCGGCTCCCCTGGCAGGTTGAAGGAGCTGTCGGACACGCTCACCAGCGCGCTGGCCCCCCTCCACCGGGAGCAGCTCCTGTGGAAGGTGCAGCTCGATACCTACGAGCGCGAGGTGGAGCGCTACGGTGGGCCTGAGGCCATCCTCCTCGCCGAGCAGCTGTTCCAGGCGGACAGCGAGGCGGTGCTGGAGCTCCTCGAGCTGCTCCCCGGCGACGAGGGCGCGGACGCGCGCTGGCGCCTGATGCTGTGCGGGATGGACCTGCTGCTCTCGGAGCTGGGGCTCGGATTGGAGGACAGGCTCCGGGTCGTCACCGCGCTGCGCGAGTCGTTTGGCCGCGAGTTCCAGGTCGACAGCACCGTCGAGCAGCAGTTGGCCGAGCGCTTCCGTAAGGAGCGCCGCGGCCTGGAGGAGCTGCTGGGCTCCAGGAAGGCCAGCTCCCCCGTGCTGGCCCAGGGGCTGGAGGTGCTCCAGCGGCGCTCCGCGAGGCTGGCGCCCATCACCACCGGACTGAACACGCTGGCGGCCGAGGGGAAGCTGTCGGTCCCGCTGCCAGAGCTGGCCGGGAGCTTCCTGCACATGCATGCCAACCGCATGGCCCGCTCAGCGGCGCGCCCGCAGGAGCTGGTCCTCTACGACCTGCTCAGTCGCCACTACGCTTCGCAGGCTGCCCGTCAGAGGAAGCAGGGCTCGCCGAGCTGACCTGGGGCCCCAAGGACACTCGGGCCGCCATGCCCGCCCGGACGGCGTCGGTGGGCGCGCGCAGGGTGGCCAGCGCGAAGACCATTCGGGAGGCCGCGTCTACCTCGGGAGCAATGCTCGAGATCTGGCCAGGGAATGTCTTTCCCAGCGAAGGGAGGAAGAGGGTGACCGGGAGGCCAGGGGTGGCCCGGCCGCTGCGCCCCTCTGGAAGGGCGAATCGCACCCGGAACTCGCTCGCCTGGAGGAGCCGGAGGACGGGCATCCCGGCCTGGACCCGGGTGCCGGGATCCAGGTAGCGCACCGCCACGGTGCAGTCGAAGGGCGCGAGGAGCTCCGCCTCAGAGAGGCGCTGGCGGATCTGTTCCAGCGCTGCTCGCCGCTCGCGGGTACGGGCCCGCAGGGAGGTGACCTGGGTGAGCGTGATCTTCTCCTGGTACCGCGCCACGGAGAGCTCGTCGGTCGAGAGGGCGCCCGGAGGGGACTTCAGGTAGCGCTCGAGCCGCTCGGTGGCTTCGCTGGCCTCCAGCTCCGCCCGGCTCAGCTCGGCCTCCGCCTGCTGGAGCTGGGCCTGGGCCATCAGCTCCTCGCTCCGGAGGGGCTCCAGCGCCATGCTCGCCAGGGCTGTGCGGGCCTTCACGCGGTCTCCCGGCTGGACGTGGATCCTCGCCAGCATGCCATCGAAGGGGGCACTGACCTCCACGGCCTCGGTGGCCAGCACCACGCCCAGGAACTGCTCATCCCGGGAGGCCGCCGGAGGCGTTGTCCCCATGGAGGAGCCCGCCTGTACCACGGGAGCTGTCGCTGCCGGCTGCTCCGCGGGATCGGCGCACGAGGCCAGGGCCGAGGCCCCCAGGAGCGCAGCGGCAGTGTGCATGCCGGTGACAGCCCGCATCATCCGTCTCGAGAAAGGTGCCATGGCATCCGAACGGCGGGAGTCCCCCCCGTGAGGACAACCCCCCGCCTCGTCAGCAGAGCAAGGTGGGCCTTCCCACTCCTTGAGTCAACCCGCCCTCTCGTGCGCGTGCGCGTTGAGCCCTGGACGGGAGTCCGTGAAGAAGTGAGTCAGGGGGCCGGGAGGCTGGTGTAGGGTCATTTCATGGTCTCTGCCCTCTTCAACTCGGCCCGCTGGAAGGAAGTCGAAGGCTTCAAGTTCAAGGACATCACGTTCCACCGCGCGGTGGACCAAGGCACGGTGCGCATCGCCTTCAACCGGCCCGAGGTGCGCAACGCCTTCCGGCCGAAGACGGTGGACGAGCTGGCCACCGCGCTGGATGCCACCCGCTTCATGACGGACGTGGGCTGCGTGCTCATCACCGGCAACGGGCCCTCGCCCAAGGATGGCGGGTGGGCGTTCTGCTCGGGCGGAGACCAGCGCATCCGCGGCAAGGACGGCTACAAGTACGAGGGCGAGGAGGGCAAGGCGGATCCCGCGCGCCTGGGGCGCCTGCACATCCTCGAGGTGCAGCGGCAGATCCGCTTCATGCCCAAGGTGGTCATCGCCGTGGTGCCGGGCTGGGCGGTGGGTGGCGGCCACAGCCTGCACGTGGTGTGTGACTTGACGCTGGCGAGCAAGGAGCATGCGATCTTCAAGCAGACGGATGCGGACGTGGCCAGCTTCGACAGCGGCTATGGCTCGGCGCTGCTGGCGCGGCAGGTGGGCCAGAAGCGCGCCCGGGAGGTCTTCTTCGTCGGCCGCAACTACACGGCGGAGGAGTCCTTCCAGATGGGGATGGTCAACGCCGTGGTGCCGCACGCGCAGCTGGAGGAGTTCGCGCTGGAGTGGGCGGCCGAGATCAACACCAAGAGCCCCACGGCCATCAAGATGCTCAAGTACGGCTTCAACCTCCCGGATGACGGGCTGGTAGGCCAGCAGCTCTTCGCCGGCGAGGCCACGCGCCTGGCCTACGGCACCGAGGAGGCCCAGGAGGGCCGCGACGCCTTCGTCCAGAAGCGCAAGCGCAACTTCTCGCGCTTCCCGTGGACGTACTGAGCCCTCACAGGGTATCGGCCACGCACCGCCCGTTCTCGCAGCGCAGGTTCGTGAAGGCGACACAGTCCACCAGGGCTCCATCGCAACAGACCTCGCCGGCGGAGGCGTTGATCTCCGTGGCCTTCGAGGCGTTGACGGGCCGGGCGCACAGGCACTGCGCCGAGCCGGCGAGGACACAGGTGTCTCCTGTGGAGCAGGCAGTGGCCTCCTGCACCTCCTGATTGAACTCCTCCTGAGAGAGACAGCAGCCGGAGAGGAACACGAGCGACGCGAGGACGAGTGGGCGCATGGCCTGGCGTTCTCGCACATTTCGCAGGAGTCAGCAGCGGCGTCGCTGGGAGGGGCGCACTGGGGACATGGCAACGTTTGCTGGGGCCAGGCCGGGGGGGCCGGCCTACTCCATGGGGAGGCTCATCTCGGAGTGGATCGACAGGATCAGTGAGTCGAATGCGAGGCCGTGCCGGGCCAACTCCACTATCGGTCCGCTCGACTCATCGTGCACCACATCGAGCAAGTGCGTCAGATCCTGCGCCTTGCCGCCGGTGTGTACGCCGATCAGCTTCCAGCGGCCACGCCCCGGCTCACGGCGCAGGTGCCGCATCGTGGCGAGCTCGTTGCTTGAAATATGGACCCGTGCGGCATTGCCATTGGGGAGCGCCTTGCACTCATAGCAGACCGCGCGAGGGACGCCGCTCTCATCGAGTTCGAGGCCCAGCAGGTCAAAGCCCGCAGCGCCGTCGTACTGGGAGACGTGCAGTGCTTTTCGCAGGAGCTCGGTGTTGGGGGCTTTGCCGCGGGCCGCGCGCAGGTGCTGATGCCGCACGCTCTTCTCGCGAGTCGTCCGCTCAAGCGCTCCCCAGCCCTCGTCAGGGAACTTCGAGAGGATGGCTGCCGTCTTGGCGACAACGAACTCCAGGAGAGCTTCTTCCCCATCAGCGCCGATGGCGCCTTTCTTCAGGTCCTCGGCCTGGCGCTGCTCTGGCGTCTGCGGCGTCAGCTCTCGCCCGCTAGGCGAAGCGGGCTGGATCGAGCGAGTCTTCCAGGTACAGGCAGAGGTCTCGACCAGCGTGGTGACGGTGTCGTACCGATTCGGCACGATCAAGTGATTCAAGAGATCCGGCTCGTCGAAAGGCGGCTTGCTCTCGAGGACCTGCGCCAGCCACTGATAGGCGACGGTTCTGGGAGAGAACCCGAGGCACATGAGCTCATGCTCTGCCTCCTGCTCCAACAGATGCTCCCACTTCTCGTGCATGGCCGCATGGGCCAAGTCAGTGCTGGCGGCCTGACCCGAGCCGGCGCCTGCCTTCAGGTGCTGTGCGAGAGATATGAGTTGCTCCCGCCGCCGTCCCTCCGATAGCCAGGCATTCCAGCTCATCTCGTTTTCGCCGCGGCAGGCGAAGTCCGGCACGAATGGCTGGAGCTTCTCGGGGTAGTGCGTCGCGGATAGCGCCTGACGCACATCTTCTTCCCGGATGTCGCCGAGCATGAAAGAATCCGGATCGAGATCGCGGAGCCCGAGCACCCGCGGCACCTCGCTCTTCACCGCATCCCGCAGAACCAGCCCCAGGCTCGCGAGTGTCTGCCGAATCCCTTCAAAGAGCGCTGCCCGCTCCTCGTCGCTCAGGGGCTTGAGCTCGCGGCCATAGACGTTTGCCAGCCGGGCTGCCCCCTGCTTCTGGAGGTACGCCTCGAAGCGCTGTCGAGCCGCCGAGGCATCGCCGCCACTGCCGGCTCCATCATATTCGGCAAGCGCCAGCGCGAAGATCCCGGCAACCACCGGGTTGCCGACCACTGTGATGGCGAGGGGCTCCGCGAACGCCCGCAGCGAGAGTTGCTTGGAGGGAGCCTCGGGAGCATCCAGCCAGATCTTCGGTGGTTCTCCCTTTGTCTCCTCCTCGGCGACGACGTCGCCGCGCGAGTCCTTGAGCCAATCGCCGTGCTGTACGCTTCCGCCCGAGCCGAGCTCTACGTGGAACCAGACGTTCTCCACGCGGCGGATTCGCAGGCGTCGCCAGCGCCCAGCGATGTCATGGAGATTGAGCCCGCCGGTGACCAGCCGGGACAGCTCCGCGAGCGCCAGGAGTCCGGGCAGCAGATCCTCCAGCGTCCGCTTGAGCGCGTCCGCATCCAAGGCTTGTTCTTCGCCGCTCACCCGCACCGTCGCGGCAACCGTCGCACGGCGCTCCGCGAGTGCGATCACGCGCTGGATCACCTCACTGCCCAACGTCGCCGTGATCAATGGCTCCTGGGGAAACAGCCGGCGAATCCACTCACGGTCGGCATTGTCCTTGGCGATGCAGGCGGGCTCGCCCGCTGCGAACCATCGCAGCTCACGCTCGGTCAGGGCGAGAGGCTCGTGGGTCGAGGCCGGCGCGTAGCCCAGGAGGCGCTCCGGCACGAGCCGAGTGGGCGCGCCGCGGGCAATGGCATTGAGCACGTTCTGGAACAGCTCCACCAATGCCGTGCGTGCAGCCGGCTGGCTGGCGACACGCCGGAGGTCCAGCTTGTTCAGACCTTGCAGCAGCCGGCGTGCGGCATCCGCCTCGCGTTCCTGCAGGTAGTGCTCGTCGAGCCCGTCGATCGCGCCCAGCGAGACCAGGAGCTTGCGGAAGTTGCCATCCCCCACATCGAGACTGAAGAGCACGGGACGACGACGGTCCAGTGGCCTCAGGAGCACGATCTCTTCGGGTGGCACGAAGGGCGCGGTGAGTGTCAACGTAGTTGTCGCGTGAAGGATTAGAGCTCCGGTGAGGGCCGCACCGTGTCGGTGCGGGCCGAGCCGGAGCCACAGGGGGTCTGGGGGCAGTAGGCCCCCAATGCGTTCGGGCG
>Ga0255338_1002461_pt1 | contig 26935 bp, 23 predicted proteins | sample MeOH1_35cm_T4_19_FD_203715 | JGI IMG/M metagenome (GOLD analysis project Ga0255338, IMG submission 203715) | Sandy soil microbial communities from University of British Columbia, Vancouver, Canada - MeOH1_35cm_T4_195 | ecosystem: Engineered > Artificial ecosystem > Sand microcosm > Unclassified ...
CTGCTCCACGATGCAACGCCGCAGGCGCAGGACGGCTTTGTCCGTCTCCGGAAGTAAAGGAGGAGGCACTGGCTTCAGCCAGTGCCGGGGGACATGGAGTGAGACGGACAAAGCCGTCCTGTGCCGGGCCGAAGGCAACGGGCGCAGCGCGGCACCGCAACGCAACGCTTGTGGCGGCATCCCTCTTTCCGTCGCTTTCGTCCCGTCGCTTTCGCCGCGACCTCAGCGGACGCAGACAGTTCCAGGACACCAGTGCGCCCGCGCGGGAACGACGGATAGGTTCCGAACAGCGTCGAACGCCGCACTGGCAGCGCGGGCTCCCAGCCCGCGCTAGCCGGCGAATCCGCCTTCGCGCAGGAACTGCTCCTCCTGCGCCGTGCTGGCTCGCCCGAGCACGGCGTTGCGGTGCGGAAAGCGCCCGAAGCGCGCCACGAGGTCGCGATGGTGGCGCGCGAAGCGCAGCGACTCGCCGCCGAGCGGCTCGTTCAGCGCCACGCAGCGCTGAAGGTCCGCGAGTTGCTCCGAGTGCATGAACGGGAGATAGAAGAACTGGCGCAGTTCCTCCGGCACCGTGCGGTCGAAACCGGCGCGGATCGCCAGGTCGGCGCTGGCGCGCGCCCGGGCATCGGTGGCGTACATGCGCGGCGTGCCGCGGAAGGCGTTGCGGGGGAACTGGTCCAGCAGCAGCACGAGGGCGAGCGCACCCTCGGCGCTGGCCTGCCAGTGCTCCAGGGCGCCGGCCGCCGCCGCCTCGTGGCTGGCGAGGAAGCGGGTGCGGAAATCGGCGTCGAACGCCGCGTCGTGCTTGAACCAGCGCTTCGGCCCGGCCTCCTGCCAGAACCGCAGGACTTGCTCCGGCGTGGTTGCGATGTTGCTCATGCGTGCAGTGTGCAGGCAAAGAAAAGCGGGGCCATGCCCCGCCGCCCGGATGCCCGAAGCTTCAAGGCTCCTCTTCTTCGTCCTGCGTGCCGCGCTGCTGCCTTTGCTGTTGCTGCTGCTGGCGCTGGCGCTCCTGCTGCAGGTCCTGCGAGCTCTGGGAGCCCGGGGAGCCCGGAGAAGCCTGGCCGCGTTCCTGCTGGCGCTGCTGGTCCTGCTGCTTCTGCTGACCCTGCGAGCCCTGCGAAGCCTGGCCGCGCTCCTGCTGGTCCTGCTGGCGCTGCTGCCCGCCCTGGCCGCTGCCCTGGCCCATGCCGCCTTGCGCCTGGCCCCGGCCCTGCTGGTCCTGCTGCTGGCGGTTCTGGTTCTGGTTCTGGTCTTGCCCTTGTGCCATGAAGTTCTCCTTGGATCATCGGGAGCGCCGACAACGGCCCCCGACACCAATGTAGGAACGACCCAGCGTCGTGCACGTCGGACGCCGGCGCGGGCCATGTAGGAAGCTGCCTGCGCAGGGATGATGCGGCGGCGTCCTACACCCGCAGGCGCGCCGCGCTGACCATCATGCGCGTTCCACGAACACAACGAAAGGAAGGCATGATGAGCACGCGTTCCGGTTTCCTGCGCACGGCGGCCGCGGCCGCCCTGGTGAGCCTCGGGCTGGCCGGCTGCGGAATGATGCAGTCGATGGGCTCCAACACCGAGACGTTCACGGCCACCATGTCGGGCGCCCAGGAGAGCCCGCCGGTCAACACGGGCGGCAGCGGCAACGCCGAGGTCGTGTACCACCGCGATACGGGCGCCCTCGACTACAGCGTGTCTTACGCCGGACTGAGCGGCCCGGCGACGGCCGCGCACATCCACGGTCCCGCGGCCCCCGGCGCCAACGCGGGTGTGGTCGTGCCGTTCACCAATGTGGGCAGCTCGCCGATCCGCGGGCAGGTGAAGATCACGGCGCAGCAGTACGAGCAGCTCGCTGCCGGCCAGTGGTACGCCAACGTGCATACGGCGGCCCACGCGGCCGGCGAGATCCGCGGCCAGCTGCGGCGCCGCTGAAGCGCTCGCCTTGGCCGAAGCGCTGCCGCTGCCGCAGCACGTCCCGGTGCTGGTCGCCGGCGGCGGCCCGGTCGGCCTGGGCCTCTCGGCGCTGCTGGCCCGCCACGGCGTGGCCAGCCTCGTGGCCGAAGCGGACGAGGGCTGCTGCAGCGGCAGCCGGGCGATCTGCGTCTCGCGCCGTTCGCAGGAGATCCTGGCTGCGGCCGGCGCCGGCGCGGCGCTGGCCGCCAAGGCGCTGCCCTGGACCGGCGGGCGCAGCTTCTGGCGCGACCACGAAGTGCTGCACTTCCAGATGCCCAGCGAGCCGTTGCAGCGCTTCGCGCCCATGGTCAACATCCAGCAGTACCACGTCGAGGGTTTCCTGGCGCAGGTGCTGCGCGGCGTGCCCGGGCTCGCGCAGCTGGCCTGGTCCACCCGCGTGCTGCAGGTGCAGCCGCAGCCGGACGGCGTGCAGGTGGAGCTCGAAGGGCCCGCCGGGCGCCAGCGCGTGCGCTGCGACTGGCTGGCCGCCTGCGACGGCGGCCGCAGCACGGTGCGCGAGCAGCTCGGGCTGCAGTTCGAGGGCACGCAGTACGAGGGCCGCTACGTCATCGTCGACATCGTGCAGAAGACGCGCCGGCCGGTGGAGCGCCTGGCCTGGTTCGATCCGCCGTCCAACCCCGGCTCCACGCTGCTGATGCACCGGCAGCCGGACGAAGTCTGGCGCATCGACTACCAGCTGCGCGACGACGAGGACGGCGAGGAGGCGCTCAAGCCGCACAACATCCTGCCGCGCGTGGCGAGCCACCTGCGCATGATCGGCGAGACCGAGCCGTGGCAGCTGCTGTGGGCCTCCATGTACAACGCGAAGTGCCTCACGCTGCCGGCGTACCGGCACGGCCGCGTGCTGTTCGCCGGCGATGCCGCGCACCTGGTGCCGATCTTCGGCGTGCGCGGGCTCAACTCCGGGCTGGAGGATGCGGCCAACCTGGCGTGGAAGCTGGCGCTGGTGCTGGAGCAAGGCGCCGCGCCGCAGCTGCTCGATTCCTACTCCAGCGAACGGGTGCAGGCGGCGCGCGAGAACATCGCCTACGGCGCCAAGAGCACCGAATTCATGGCGCCGCCCGACTTCGCCTTCCGCCTCATGCGCGAGGCGACGCTGCGGCTCGCGCTCGACGAGCCCGCCGTGCGCCCGCTGATCAACCCGCGCCAGACCGCGCCGATCGCCTGTGCGGGCTCGCCGCTGAACGGGCCGGAAGAGGGCACCTGGACCAGCGCGCTGGCGGCGCCGGGCCAGCCCGCGCCGGAGGCGCTGCTGCGCGGCGCGCATGGCGAGTTCCACCTGACGCAGTGCTTCGGCACCGACTTCACCTGCCTCGTCTTCGGCGACGGACCGCTGCCGCGCGCGCTGGCCGAGCTCGCCGCGCATGGGGTCGCGGTGCTGGAGATCGCGCCCGAGGCCGATGCCCACGGCCAGGCGCGGCTGCGCTACGGGCTGCCGGGCGGCTTGAGCGCGAGCGCGCTGGTGCTGGTGCGCCCCGACGGCTACGTGATGGGTCGCTGGCGCGGCCTCGATCCCGCGCCCGTGCTGGCCTGCCTGCACGCGAAAGGACTGCAGCCATGAACGAAGCGGAGCTGGATCGCAGCTACACCGCCTTGTGCCAGGCGCTGGGCGAAGTGGGGCCGCAGCGCAGCGAGCTGCTGCTGGCGATGGTGGCGCTGGGCCTGCTCGCGCGCTGCGAGCATGCGGACGAGGTCCTGTCGCTGGTGGCGCGTGCCCGCGAGCGCTGCCTGGACGAAGCGTCCTCGCCGTCCGGGCAAGGGGCCGGCGCCGTAACCGGTCGACCGGCGAATCGTTTCCCTGCTTGATGGCCATCAAGGGCGGGGCTGGGCAGCGGCCTAGATTGGCCTTGGAAGGCCGCTGTGCGGCCGCGGAGGAGTCATGAAGCATCGGGTCGCAAGCGCTCTGCTGGCGCTCGCCCTCGCCGCCCTCGCGCCCGAGGCGCAGGCGCAGCAATTCGCGTACACCGCCAAGCCGGTGAACCTGCGCGCCGGGCCCGATCGGGCTTATCCGGTCGTCGTCGTCCTGCCTGCTGCGGCTCAGGTGGTCGTGCAGGGTTGCATCCCGGATTACCGCTGGTGCGACGTGAGCTTCGGCCTCGAGCGCGGCTGGGTCTACGCGGGCAACCTGCGCTATGCGTCGGTCACGGGACCGGTGCCGCTGATCGGCATCGCGCCGCAGGTCGGCATCGCCGTGTTCCCCTTCGTCCTCTACGACTACTGGGGCATCCACTACCGCGACCGGCCGTGGTATCCCGATCGCGAGCGATGGCTGCGGCCGCGGCCGCGTGCGCTGCCGCCTCCGCCGCCGCGCTACCAGCCGCCACCGGTTGTGCATCCGCGGCCGCCGGGGGTGCGTCCGCAGGACGGCCGCAACCATGCGCCGCCCCGGCCCGGCGTGCACCCCGGGCCGGGCGTGCATCCGCCACCAGGGGGGAATCCGCAACCGGGGGTGCACCCGCCGCCCCGCACGCAGCCGCCACCGGGAGTGCGCCCGCCGCCTCGCACGCAGCCGCCACCGGGGGTGCGCCCGCCGCCTCGCACACAGCCGTCCGACGGACGCGTGCGCCCCGTGCCGCCCCGGCCCGAACTCCCGCCGGCTCGCTGAGCAGCGCCGCGGAGCGGGGCAGGAATGACCCTTGCGCCGCCCGGAGGCGGCCAGGCTCCCTACAATCTTCGGTCCCTCCGAAGCCCCTGCATGAACGCTCCCGTCGACGTCTCCACCCCGCCCCGGAAAGCGGAGCTTTCCGGCGGCGCCGCCGCCTTCGCGCGCGCCGCCAGGGCGCTCACCAGCTACCGCAAGTACTGGGCGCACCGCTTCGGGCCGGCCCCCTTGCTGCCGATGAGCCGCAAGGAGATGGAGGCGCTCGGCTGGGACAGCTGCGATGTCGTCCTCGTCACCGGCGACGCGTACATCGACCATCCCAGCTTCGGCATGGCCGTGATCGGCCGCGTGCTGGAGGCGCAGGGCTTCCGCGTGGGCATCATCTCGCAGCCGGACTGGCACAGCGCCGAGCCCTTCAAGGCGCTGGGCAAGCCCAACCTGTTCTGGGCCGTGACGGCCGGGAACATGGATTCGATGATCAACCGCTACACGGCGGACCGGAAGCTGCGCAGCGACGATGCGTACACCCCGGGCGACGTGGGCGGCAAGCGGCCGGACCGCGCCGCCGTCGTGTACAGCCAGCGCTGCCGCGAGGCGTACAAGGACGTGCCGATCGTCCTGGGCGGCATCGAGGGCAGCCTGCGCCGCATCGCGCACTACGACTACTGGTCGGAGAAGGTGCGCCACAGCATCGTGCTGGATTCCAAGTGCGACCTGCTGCTGTACGGCAACGCCGACCGCGCCGTGGTGGAGATCGCGCACCGCCTGGCCGCCCGCGAGCCGGTGGAGGACATCACCGACGTGCGCGGCACCGGCTTCGTGCGCCGCGCCACGCCGGAAGGCTGGCTGGAGATCGATTCGACCAGCGTCGACACGCCCGGCCGCGTCGAGGAGCACGTCAGCCCCTACATGACGATCGCCGACCAGGCGAAGGCCAAGGGCCAGTCCTGCTCGAAGGATGACTCTCTGCCTCCCCCTCTGGGAGAGGGTGGGGGTGGGGGCACGCCGACGTCCGAACAGCCGCTGCAGTTCGTCCCCAACCCCCGCGTCAAGCTCAACCGCGACCGCACCGTCATCCGCCTGCCTGCCTACGAGGCCGTCAAGTCCGACCCCGTCCTGTACGCCCACGCCAACCGCGTGCTGCACCTGGAAACCAACCCGGGCAACGCCCGCTGCCTGGTGCAGGCGCACGGCGAGCGCGACATCTGGCTCAACCCGCCGCCGATCCCGCTCACGACCGCGGAGATGGACCATGTGTTCGGCCTGCCTTACGCGCGCGCGCCGCACCCGGTGTACGGCCAGGCGAAGATCCCGGCCTGGGAGATGATCCGCTTCAGCGTGAACATCATGCGCGGGTGCTTCGGCGGCTGCACCTTCTGCTCGATCACCGAGCACGAGGGTCGCATCATCCAGAGCCGCAGCGAGGAATCGATCCTGCGCGAGGTGGAGGAGATCCGCGACAAGGTGGAAGGCTTCACCGGCGTGATCTCCGACCTGGGCGGCCCCACCGCCAACATGTACCGCCTGGGCTGCCGTTCGCCCGAGATCGAGGCGGCCTGCCGCAAGCCGAGCTGCGTGTTCCCCGGCATCTGCCAGAACCTGCGCACCGACCACGCTTCGCTGGTGCAGATCTACCGCAAGGCGCGCGCGCTCAAGGGCATCAAGAAGATCCTGATCGGCTCGGGCGTGCGCTACGACCTGGCCGTGCAGTCGCCCGAGTACGTGAAGGAGCTGGTGCAGCACCACGTGGGCGGCTACCTCAAGATCGCCCCCGAGCACACCGAGCAGGGGCCCTTGTCGAAGATGATGAAGCCGGGCATCGGCAACTACGACAAGTTCAAGCAGATGTTCGAGAAGTACTCGGCGGAGGCGGGCAAGGAGCAGTACCTGATCCCGTACTTCATCGCCGCCCACCCGGGCACCAGCGACGAGGACATGATGAACCTGGCGCTGTGGCTCAAGCGCAATGGCTTCCGCGCCGACCAGGTGCAGGCCTTCTACCCGAGCCCGATGGCCACGGCCACCGCCATGTACCACTCCGGCCGGAACACGCTGCGCAAGGTGACGCGCACCAGCGAGACGGTGGACATCGTGCGCGGCGAGCGGCGCCGGCGGCTGCACAAGGCCTTCCTGCGCTACCACGACCCGAACAACTGGCCGCTGCTGCGCGAGGCGCTCAAGGCCATGGGCCGGGCCGACCTGATCGGCAACGGCAGGCACCACCTGATTCCCACCTACCAGCCCGCCACCGACGGCAGCTACGCCAGCCCCCGGCGCAAGAACTCCACGTCCGCGGGTCCGGGCAAGGGGCGCATCCTCACCCAGCACACCGGATTGCCGCCGCGGGTGACGGGAGCTTCGCGCAAGGCGAAGTAGGCCGCTTGCCGCGCGCAGGGTCCGTGTCCCCTGCGGCCGGACCGGGAGGGGAACGTCGCCGCTGCGACTGCCCGCCGGCACGTCACCGAAGGGCCGTGCCTCGCCCTTGGAGGGCCGGTCGCACGATTTGGCATGATTGGCCCTCTCTCACACACACAAGACCCGAGGACGACCATGACACGCAGCGTATTCCAGCTGTTCGACCTGAAGGGAAAGACGGCCCTGGTGACCGGCGGCTCGCGCGGGCTGGGCCTGCAGCTGGCCCAGGCGCTGGGCGAGGCCGGCGCCCGCATCATGCTCAGCGCCCGCAAGGAGGGCGAGCTGGAGGAGGCGAGCGCGCAGCTCCAGGCGGCCGGCATCGACGCCCGCTGGAGCGCCGCCGACTGCGCCCGCGAGGAGGACATCCGGCGGCTGGCAGACCAGACGCTGGAGCGCATGGGCGACGTCGACATCCTGGTGAACAACGCCGGCGCCGCCTGGGGGGCGCCGGCCGAGGACCATCCGGTCGAGGCCTGGGACAAGGTGATGAACCTCAACATCCGCGGCTACTTCCTGCTGGCGCAGCAGATCGGCAAGCGCAGCATGATCCCGCGCAAGCAGGGCCGCATCCTCAACGTGGCTTCGATCGCGGGCCTGGGCGGCAACCCGGAAGGCCACAACACGATCGCCTACAACACCTCCAAGGGCGCGGTGATCACCTTCACCCAGGCGCTGGCCGCCGAATGGGGCCGCTACGGCATCAACGTCAACGCGATCTGCCCCGGCTTCTTCCCGAGCAAGATGACGAAACACACCCTGGACACCATGGGCGACGAACTGCTGAAGAACGCGCCGCTGCACCGCTTCGGCGACGACGAGGATCTCAAGGGCGCCTGCCTGCTGTTCGCCTCCGACGCCGGCAAGCACATCACCGGCCAGTGGCTCGCCGTCGACGGCGGCGTGTCGTGCATCACGGGGGGCTGAGCGAAGTGGCGAGTCCCAGACTGTTTGGCGTCGAGATCCCTTTCGTCGAGCACCTCGGCTTCGAGCTGGTGAAGATGGAAGGCGGCGAATCCATCATCACCTTCGAGCCGAAGCGCGAGCACATGAACTCCTTCCTCGTGGCGCACGGCGGCGCCATCATGACGCTGCTGGACGTGAGCCTGGCCACGGCCGCGCGCAGCATCGACCTGGAGACGGGCGTGGTCACGATCGAGATGAAGACCAGCTTCATGCGGCCCTGCCAGGGGCCGCTCACGGCCAGGGGCCGGCTGATGCACCGGACCAAGTCCATGGCCTTCAGCGAAGGAACGGTCTACGATGCCGAGGGCCGGGCGTGCGCCCACGCCACCGGCACCTTCAAGTACGTCAAGCGCCACGCGCCCACGGCGCCGGCCAACGCCATCTCCACCGACTGAGGAGGTCCCCATGCCCCAGAACCGGCAGTTCCTGCTGGACAGCCGCCCGCAGGGCGAGGCGCGCGCCGACAACTTCAGGCTCGTGACCGGCGAGACGCCGCCGCTGCAGGAGGGCGAGGTGCTGGTGCGGCACCACTTCCTCAGCCTCGACCCCTACATGCGCGGGCGCATGAACGACGCCAAGAGCTATGCCGCGCCGCAGCCGCTCGGGCAGGTGATGCAGGGCGGCACGGTGGGCGAGGTGGTGGAAAGCCGCAGCCCGCGCTTCCAGCCGGGCGACAAGGTGGTGGGCATGGGCGGCTGGCAGGAATACGCCGTGGTGCCGGCGGAGCAGGGCGGCCTGCGCAAGGTGGACACGACCCACGTGCCGCTGTCGCACTACCTCGGCGCCGTCGGCATGCCGGGGGTGACGGCCTGGTACGGGCTCACGCAGATCCTCCAGCCCAAGGCGGGGCAGACGGTGGTGGTCAGCGCCGCCAGCGGCGCGGTGGGCAGCGCAGTGGGCGTGCTGGCCAAGGCGCGCGGCTGCCGCGCGGTGGGCATCGCCGGCGGGCCCGAGAAGTGCAATTACGCGGTGCGGGAGCTGGGCTTCGACGCCTGCGTGGACTACAAGCAGCACGCCGACGCGCAGTCGCTCGCGCGGGCGCTGAAGCAGGCCTGCCCGGACGGCATCGACGGCTATTTCGAGAACGTCGGCGGCCTGGTGATGGATGCCGTGATGCTGCGCATCAACGCCTTCGGCCGCATCGCGCTGTGCGGGATGATCGCCGGCTACGACGGCAAGCCGATCCCCATGGCCTATCCGCAGCTGATCCTGACCAACCGCCTGCTGGTGCAGGGTTTCATCGTCAGCGAGCACATGGAGCTGTGGCCGCAGGCGCTGCAGGAGCTGGGCGCGCTGGTGGGCTCGGGCAGGTTCCGGCCGCGCGAGACGGTGGCGCAAGGCCTGGAGAGCGCGCCGGAAGCCTTCCTCGGCATGCTCAAGGGGCGCAATTTCGGCAAGCAGGTGGTGAAGCTGGTCTGAGCTGCGCGCGCCTGGGCGACTGCCCAGCAGGGCGCAGCTGCGCGATACTGCGGCGATCACGCCCGCGAGGAGGAGCGCCATGTCCGAGTTCGCCACGCACGAAGTGTTCAACCAGCCGCAGCCGCTGGTCGACGTCAACCTGTTCGAGACCAACCGGGCGCTGCAGGACGCCCTGCGCTTCAACGCGCCGCAGCTCGATCCCGCCCCCTTGCGCACGCTCGGCAAGCTGGCCGGCTCGGCCGAGATGCAGACGCACGCCCGGCTGGCCAACGTGCACACCCCCGAGCTGCGCACGCACGACCGCTTCGGCCACCGCATCGACGAGGTGGAGTTCCATCCCAGCTACCACGTCCTGATGTCCGCGGCCGTCGCCGCCGGCCTGCACGGCGCGCCCTGGGGCGCTTCGGGCGCGAATGCGCACGTCCTGCGCGCCGCCGGCTTCATGCTCTTCACCGAGCTCGAGCCCTCCATCCTCTGCCCCATCTCGATGACCTACGCCGTCACGCCCGCCCTGCGCGGCAACGGCGCGGTGTACCAGGACTGGGGGCCCCGCCTCACCAGCCGCAGCTACGACCCGCAACTGAAGTCCTGGCGCGACAAGGCCGGCGTGACCATGGGCATGGGCATGACCGAGAAGCAGGGCGGCTCGGATGTGCGGACCAACACCACGCGGGCGGTGGCCGACGGCAGCGACGGCTGGGGCCGGCGCTTCCGCGTCACCGGCCACAAGTGGTTCTTCTCGGCGCCGATGTGCGACGCCTTCCTGGTGCTGGCCAACACCGAGGCGGGCCTGAGCTGCCTGTTCCTGCCGCGCGTGCTGCCGGACGGAACGCGCAACGCGCTGCGCATCCAGCGCCTGAAGGACAAGCTGGGCAACAAGGCCAACGCCAGCTCGGAAGTCGAATTCGAACAGGCCGCCGCCTGGCTGGTGGGCGAGGAGGGCCGGGGCGTGCCCATGATCCTGCAGATGGGCACCATGACGCGGCTGGATTGCGCCCTGGGCACCAGCGGCCTGATGCGGCAGGCGCTCGCGCTGGCGCTGCACCACACGCAGCAGCGCGAGGCCTTCGGCAAGCGCCTGATCGAACAGCCGCTGATGCGCAACGTGCTGGCCGACCTGGCGCTGGAAAGCGAGGCCGCCACCGCGCTCGCCCTGCGCCTGGCGCGCGGCTACGACCGTCGCGACGACGCCCACGAGGCCGCCATCGCGCGCCTGCTCACGCCGATCTCCAAGTTCTGGATCTGCAAGCGCGGCAGCGCCTTCGGCCAGGAGGCGATGGAGTGCCTGGGCGGCAACGGCTACGTGGAGGAGAACGGCGAAGGCGTGATGGCGCGCATCTACCGCGAGATGCCGGTCAACTCGATCTGGGAAGGCGCCGGCAACATCATGGCGCTGGACCTGCTGCGCGCGCTGCGCGGCGGCGATGCGGCGGCGGCCCTGGCGCACGAACTGGCGCCGGCGAAGGGCGCGCACCCGGCGCTGGACCACGCGATGGCGCAACTCCCCGCGCGCATCGAGCAGCTGGCCACCGAGGTGCAGGCGCGCCGGCTGGCGCAGGAGGTGGCGCTGGCCGTGCAGGCGGCGCTGCTGGCGCAGACCGCGCCGGCCGCGGTGGTGGACGCCTTCTGCACCTCGCGCCTCGGCGGCGACTGGGGCCAGGCCTTCGGCACCTTGTCCGCCGGCACCGACTTCGAGGCCATCCTGCAGCGCGCATTGCCGCAATGAACAACGAGGAACGCCGGCCCGCATGAACGACCTGATCCTGCACCACTACCCCAGCTCGCCGTTTTCCGAAAAGATCCGCCTGGTCCTGGGCTACAAGAAGCTGCCCTGGAAGTCGGTGCACGTGCCGCCGATCCTGCCCAAGCCGGATGTCGTCGCGCTCACGGGCGGCTACCGCCGCACGCCGGTGCTGCAGGTGGGAGCGGACGTCTACTGCGACACGGCCCTGATCTGCGACGTGCTGGAGCACGTGCGGCCCGAGCCGACGCTCTATCCGCCGCACCTGAAGGGCGCCTGCCGCATCTTCGCGCAGTGGGCCGATTCCACCCTGTTCTGGGCCGCGATGGGCTACAACCTGCAGCCGCGCGGCGCCGCCCACGTGTTCGCCAAGGCGCCGCCCGAGGCGGCCCGGGCCTTCGCCGAGGACCGCAAGGCCATGACGACCAACATGGTGCGGCTGCGCCCCGGCGACGCCACCTCGGCCTACCGCTCCTACCTGCGGCGCATCGCCAACATGGCCGACGAGCACGATTTCCTGTTCGGCATCGAGCCCTGCGTGGCCGATTTCGCGGCCTACCACGGCATCTGGTACACGCGCACGCAGGTGCCGCTGCTGGCCGACATCCTGAACGCGACGCCCTCGGTCGGCGAGTGGGCCAACCGGGTGGAGGCGATCGGGCACGGGCCGATGACGCAACTGGCCTCCGGGGACGCGATCGCGATCGCCAGGGCGGCCGAGCCGCAGCCGCCCGGCTCCAACCTGCTGGTCGACAGCGCCTTCCAGGACGACCACGGCATTGCGCTGGGCAGCCGGGTGACGGTCGCGCCCGAGTCCTTCGGCAGCGAGCCCACCGAGGGCGAGCTCATTGCCGCCTCCCGCACCCACTTCAGCCTGCGCCGCGAGGATGCGCGGGCGGGCGTCGTGCACGTGCATTTCCCCCGCCTGGGCTACGTGCTGCGGGCGGTGGCGCCCGCCTGAAGGCCATGGCGCGCGCGCAAGGCTGCTGCCTGTTCGACACGGCCATTGGCCCGTGCGGCATCGCGTGGACGCAGGCCGCGCTGGCGGCGGTGCAATTGCCCGAAGCCACGCGCGCGGGCACGCTGCGGCGGCTGCGGCGCTACGTGGGCGAGGGCGTGCCCGAATGCGATGCGCCCGGGTTCGTGCAGGCGGCGATCGCGCGCGTGCAGGCGCTTCTCGCGGGCGCCTGCGACGACCTGGCCGACCTGCCGCTCGACATGGAGGGCGTGCCCGAATTCCATCGGCGCGTCTACGAGATCACGCGTGCGATCCCGCCGGGCGAAGTGCTAACGTACGGCGAAGTCGCGCGCCGCGTGGGCGAGCCGGGTGCTGCGCGCGCCGTGGGGCAGGCGCTGGGCAGGAATCCGTTCGCCCCCGTCATTCCCTGCCATCGCGTGCTCGCCGCGGGAGGCAGGTCGGGCGGCTTTTCGGCCGAAGGCGGCGCGAACACGAAGCTGCGGATGCTGGAAATCGAACAGGCGCGGCTCGGGTCGGAGCCGGGCCTGTTCGATTAGCGACAGCGTCGTTCCCGCGCAAGCGCACTGCTGTGCGCGATAGGCTGCCACCGCCGCGCAGGCGGGGCCCCGGGCCTGCTCGTGGCGGGATTGCTCAGCTTCGTCGTCGAATCAGCCCGCCTCCTGTTGGTCGGCATCGCGGCGACCGGCTGCCGGGCCGCGATGGTCGTGCGCGTGCCGTCCGGGTTCGCGCGCCTCATCCACGCGACGTGGCTGCGTCGGCACACAAGGCGCCTCGCAAAGCGTAGGCTTGCGCCCGGCGCCGCGAAGCGGCGCGCCGATGGGTCCGCTCATGCGGCCGGAGGAACACACCATGCCGGAACCTTGCCGCCACCGCTGCGCATCGCGCGCAGGCGTCGCGATGCTGGCCTTGACATGGGCCGCCGCGCTGCCCGCGCCGGCGCAGCCCGTGCACGAACTACCGCCACCAGCTGCTGCGCGCGCCCTTGCGTCCCACGGGCAGCCGTTCGGCGAGCTGATGAAGCAGGCCATGGCCACCATGGACCGGGACATGGCCGCCGCGCCCATGAACGGCGATGCCGACCACGACTTCGCGGCCATGATGATCCCGCATCACCAGGGCGCCATCGACATGGCCAGGGCCGTGCTGCTGTACGGAAAGAACCCCGTGCTGCGCCGGCTGGCGCAGGAGATCATCGTCACGCAAGGCTCGGAGATCGTCGTGCTGCGTGCCGAGCTGGATCCCTCCGCGGCCCGTGCCGCGCGCACTGCCGCCCCGCAACGCTAAGGACTCCCCATGAAGCTCCGTCTCCCCACGAGTTCCCACCGCCGGCTCGCGGCCGCCGGCGCCCTGGCGCTGTTGCCGCTGGCCGCCGCCGCCGGCCAGGCGCCGGGTCCGGCCCAGGCGCCGGACATTCCCGTCAGCTCGCGCGACCGCGTGTACCTGGGCGACCAGTCCTCCAACACGGTGTCGGTGCTGGATCCGGGCAGCGACAGGCTGCTGGGCGTGATCCGCCTGGGCGATCCTGCGCCGGGGAACCTCAGCCCCCGCTACCGCGGCCAGCTGCTGGTGCACGGCATGGGATTCTCGCCGGACCACCGGACGCTGGCGGTGGTCTCGATCGGCTCGAACTCGGTGAGCTTCATCGACACCGCGAGCAACCGCGTGAAGCGCACCGTCTATGTCGGGCGCTCGCCGCACGAGGCCTTCTTCACGCCCGACGGCCGCGAGGTCTGGGTGAGCGTGCGCGGCGAGGACTACGTGCAGGTCCTGGACGGCAGGACCTACGCCCCGACCCGGCGCATCCCCGTTCCCAACGGCCCCGGCATGACCGTCTTTTCGCCCGACGGACGCTACGGGTACGTCGTGTCCAGCTTCACCCCCGAGATGGTCGTGGTCGACGTCCGCTCGCACCGCGTCGTCGGCCGCGTGAAGCAGGCCTCGCCCTTCAGCCCCAACCTCGCCGCCACCCCCGACGGCAAGCAGGTGTGGCTCACGCTCAAGGACGTGGGCAAGACGCAGGTGGTCAACGCCCGGCCGCCCTTCGACACGCTGGCGGTACTGGACACCGGCGCGATCACCAACCACGTGAACATCGCGCGCAACGGCAGGGGCCAGTTCGCCTACGTGACGGTCGGCGGGCTGAACGTGGTGAAGGTCTACACCACCGACAGCCAGCCGCGGCTGGTGGCCACGATCCCCGTGGGCGCCTTGCCGCACGGCCTCTGGCCCTCCGGCGACGGCACGCGCATGTACGTGGGCCTCGAGAACGCCAACGCGGTGGCGGTGATCGACACCGTCGCCAACCGCGTGCTCGCCACCGTCGCTTCCGGACAGTCGCCGCAAGGCATGGTGTACATCCCGAATGCCGTTCCCGAAGGCGCCGGGACGGACAAGCTCCTGCCGCTCGGGGACGCCGGCAAGGCCGTGCACCTGACCCTCGCGGCGCCCGGCTCGGGGCAGGCGGCCACGACGGTGGTGGTCAACAACCAGGGACTGGTGGACCTGCTGCAGGCGGCCGTGACCGGGCTGGAGGCGAAGAAGGCCTACCTGCTGGCGTTGTCGTCGCAGGCGGACGGCGGCGGGCCGCTGGAGCCGATTGCGCGCTTCATGGGCAACCCCGCCGGTGCGGCCATCGTCAACACGCTGGGTCCGCTGCGCGAGGCGGTCGACCGCGACGCACCGGCCGGTGGCAGCGAGCGGCGCTACCTGGTGATCGCCGCCGCCAATCCCGATGGCCAGCCGGGCGCGGTGCTGCAGGTCGAGCAGTGAACGCGACCCGCAGCCCGCCCCGCGCCTGCGCGGGGTATGAAAGTCCGCCCGATCGACGGCCCTAGAACCAGCGCCGCCAGCCGGTGGGCTCGGGCCGTTCCTCGCGCCGGAGGTCGCGCTCCTCTCGGATGCGCTCGTCGCGCACGCGCTCTTCCTCGCGCATCTGCGCCTGGCGCGCTTCTTCCGCCGTCGCATGCTCGCGCTCGCGCACGGCCTGCGCGGCTTCGCTGCGCGTCACGGGCGGCACGCCGGCCGTCATGGCCGGAACGGCGGCCGCACCGCGCCCCCAGCCCATGCGCTCGAAGCGCGAGTCCATGCGCTGCTCCAGCTCGTTCAGGCGCGCCGCCAGCATGCGGTGGGTGGCATCGGTCTGCCCCCGCAGTTCGGTGACCAGCATTGCGTCGCGATCGCGCAGTGGACGCAGGTTCTCGTCCAGGTAGGTGCGCAGCTCGGTGAAGCGGGAAGCCTCGGCCTTGTCGGCCAGCGCCCGTTGCGCTTCCAGTTCCTTGTAATGGTGGCGCGATTCCAGCAGGGCGTTGGTGCGGATGGCGCCGGCCGACAGCACGAACGCGATCACGGCCAGGGCCAGCAGCGCGAGCAGGATGGCGCCCAGCGGCGCATCGGCGGCGACCGGGCCGAACAGCAGCGTCGAAGGCCGCATCACCTCCGACCAGTTGAGGGCGGCGAAGCCTGCCACCAGCAGGATCGCAACCACGAGGAGGACGAGTCGTGAGCGCATGGGATCTCCTTGGGGGTTCTTGTCAAGATTCTCTGCAGTGCCTGCGCCACAGGTGTCAGCCAGAGCCTTATTTGACTGTGCGAGGGGTGTGGCAAACTCGCCCGCTCCCCGGTGCTCCGCAGCAGTAACACGATGCAAAAAATCATTCGACAGATCGCTGCCGAACTCCGCGTCCAGGAAGGCCAGGTCCGCGCGGCCGTGGACCTGCTGGACGGCGGGGCCAGCGTTCCCTTTGTCGCCCGCTACCGCAAGGAAGCGACCGGCGGCCTGGACGACACCCACCTGCGCGAGCTGGAAGCGCGCCTGTCCTACCTGCGCGAGCTGGAGGAGCGGCGCGAGGCCGTCCTCAGGAGCATCGAGGAGCAGGGCAAGCTCACGCCCGAACTGCGCGCCGCGATCGAGGCCGCGCCGACCAAGCAGGAACTCGAGGACCTGTACCTGCCCTACAAGCCCAGGCGCCGCACCAAGGGCCAGATCGCCCGCGAAGCCGGCCTGGAGCCGCTGGCCGACCTGCTGTGGGCCGACCCGACCCGCGACCCCGCGACGGAAGCGGCCGCCTTCGTGAAGCAGGAAAAGGGCGAAGGCGGGGAGGATTTCACGACGGTGCCCGCGGTGCTCGATGGCGTGCGCGACCTGCTGTCGGAGCGCTGGGCCGAAGACGCGGTGCTGGTGCAGTCGCTGCGCCAGTGGCTGTGGACCGAGGGCTTGCTGAAATCCAAGCTCGCCGCCGGCAAGGACGAGAACAACCCCGACGTCGCCAAGTTCCGCGACTACTTCGACTACGACGAGCCGATCGGCAGGGTGCCCTCGCACCGCGCGCTGGCGGTCTTCCGCGGCCGCGCCCAGGAGATCCTGGACGTGAAGCTGGCCCTGCCGGCGGAACCCGAGCCGGGCCAGCCCTCCATCGCCGAAGGCAAGATCGCGCTGCACCTCGGATGGAGCCACGCCAGGCGCGCCGCCGACGACCTGCTGCGCAAGTGCGTGGCCTGGAGCTGGCGCGTCAAGCTGTCGCTGTCCACCGAGCGCGACCTGTTCTCGCGCCTGCGCGAGGAGGCCGAGAAGGTGGCGATCAAGGTGTTCGCCGAGAACCTGCGCGACCTGCTGCTGGCCGCACCGGCGGGAGCGCGCGTGGTGATGGGCCTGGACCCCGGCATCCGCACCGGCGTGAAGGTGGCGGTGGTCGATGCCACCGGCAAGCTGGTCGACACCGCCACCGTGTATCCGCACGAGCCGCGCCGCGACTGGGAAGGCTCGCTGCACACGCTGGCGCAGTTGTGCCGCAAGCACGGCGTCAACCTGATCGCGATCGGCAACGGCACCGCCAGCCGCGAAACCGACAAGCTGGCGGCCGACCTGGTCAAGCGCCTCGGCGAGGACATCCAGCGCATCGTGGTGAGCGAGGCCGGGGCGTCGGTGTATTCGGCCAGCGAGTACGCGTCGAAGGAAATGCCCGATGTCGACGTGAGCCTGCGCGGCGCGGCGAGCATCGCGCGCCGCCTGCAGGACCCGCTGGCGGAGCTGGTGAAGATCGAGCCGAAGTCCATCGGCGTCGGCCAGTACCAGCACGACGTGAACCAGAGCGAGCTGGCCCGCACGCTGGACGCGGTGGTGGAAGACTGCGTCAACAAGGTCGGCGTCGACCTCAACACGGCGAGCGCGCCGCTGTTGTCCCGGGTGTCGGGCCTGTCCCCCTCGGTGGCGCGCGCGGTGGTGCAGTGGCGCGAAGCCAACGGCGCCTTCAAGAGCCGCCAGCAGCTGCTGCAGGTGAGCGGCCTCGGGCCCAAGACCTTCGAGCAGAGCGCGGGCTTCCTGCGCATCCGCGGCGGCGACAACCCGCTGGACATGACCGGCGTGCACCCCGAGACCTATCCGGTGGTCGAGAAGATCCTCGCGACGGTGAAGAAACCGGTGCAGGAGCTCATGGGCCGCGCCGAGATGCTCAAGACGCTCAAGCCCGAACTGTTCGCCAACGAGAAGTTCGGCGTCATCACGGTCAGGGACATCCTGGGCGAGCTGGAAAAGCCCGGGCGCGATCCGCGGCCGGACTTCAAGGTGGCGCGCTTCAACGAAGGCGTGGACGACATCGCCGACCTGCAGCCCGGCATGGAGCTGGAAGGCACCGTGAGCAACGTGGCGGCCTTCGGCGCCTTCGTCGACCTGGGCGTGCACCAGGACGGCCTGGTGCACGTGAGCCAGCTCTCGCACAAGTTCGTGCAGGACGCGCGCGAGGTGGTCAAGACCGGCGACATCGTGAAGGTGAAGGTGCTGGAAGTGGACCCCGTGCGCAAGCGCATCAGCCTCACCATGAAGCTCGGCGCCCCGGTGGGCCGCCGCGACGCGCCGCGCGACAACCGCTTCGAGGGCGCCCAGCGCGGCCAGCGCGCCCCCAACAACCCGGCGATCGGGTCGGCCATGCAGGGCGCCTTCGCCAAGCTGCAGGGGCTTCGAAAGTAGCGTGCAGGCCGCCGCCGCCCGCGTCCCGCTGCCGCCGGCCCACGCCGCGCAGGAGGGGCCGCATGCAGGCGGCGACGGCGGCGCGACGGCGCAGCCGCCCCGGCCCGTCGCGGGCTGCATCCTGTTGCTGCGGCCGCAGGCGCAGGGCGGCAGCGAAGAGGCCTTGCGCGCCGTGGCCGAGGCCGCAGCCGCGCGCTGGCCGCGCAAGCGCCGGGTGGTGCTGCAGTCGGCCGAAGGGCTGGCCATCGTCGGCGCGGCGGCGCCCTCGGTGGCACTCGCGGCGGCGCGGCGCGCCGCTGGCCACCCGCAGGCCCGCGCGCTCGCCCTGGCCCTGCACCACGGGCCGCTGCGGGTGCTGGGGCGCGTCGTACCGGCGCCGGCAGGGAGCCGGGCGCCGCGTCCCGTCACGCCGGCGCAGGCTGGGGCCGCGGCTTCCGCAGGCGAGGCGTGCGTCGAGGCTTCCGCCGGCGAGGCGCGGGTCGACGGCGAGGGCCTCACCACCGCCGCCGTCCTCGCCGGCCTGGCCGGCCCGCGCATGATCGTCTCCGGTGCCTTCCGCGCGGCGCTCGCCGCCGAGGCCCCGCGCTTGGCGCAGGACCTGAGGCCGGCGCCCGAGCTCTCGGGCCCGGGCGGCGGCGCGCTGTTCCGCGATGATGCCCAGGGCGCGCGACAGCGCGGCCAGCGCCGCACGCTGGTCGCCGCCGGCGGCCTGCTGGCCCTGCTGGGCGCGGGCTGGGGCGGCCGTGAAATCCGCCAGCGCTACGAGGCCGCGAACCGTCCCGCGGTGATCGCGCTGGAGATCCGGCCGGCCGGCGAAGTGTTCGTCGACGGCGTGTCGCAGGGCATGAGCCCGCCGCTCACACGTCTGCCGGTGGCGCCGGGGCCGCACAGCATCGAGATCCGCAGCCCGCGCGCCAAGCCGCTGCGGCTGGAAGTGATGCTCAAGCCCGGGCAGGAGCTGCCGCTGCAGCACGTGTTCGCGCCGCCGCCGCCGGCGCCGCGCCGGGCGCCAGCGCCCAAGGCGCGCGCCAGGCCCGAGGGCAGGCCCGAGCCCGGGCCCTTCGAGCGCTTCAAGTTCTGGTGAACGCCGTGGCCAGCCCCCTGCCGTTCACGCACCTGGGCCGCTATCGCATCCTGCGCGAGCTGGGGCGCGGGGCGATGGGCGTGGTCTACCTCGCCGAGGACGAATCGCTGCAGCGGCAGGTGGCGATCAAGACCCTGCTGCTGCCCGACGACGCGAAGCAGAGCCGGGAGCTGGAGGCGCGCTTCCGCCAGGAGGCCAAGGCGGCCGGCGGCGTGAGCCATCCCAACACGATCACCATCCACGATTTCGGGCGCGAGGGCAACTGGCTGTACATCGCGATGGAGCGGCTGCAGGGCGTGGAACTGCGCGAGCTGATGGAGGGCGGGCCGCTGCCGCTGGAAGGCGCGCTGGACATCGCCGGCCAGGTGGCGGCGGGGCTGGCGGCGGCGCACGAGCGCGGTGTGGTCCACCGCGACGTGAAGCCGGGCAACATCATGGTGCTGCCGGGCGGGCTGGCCAAGATCATGGATTTCGGCATCGCGCGCATGCAGACCTCCGACCTGCGCACGGCCACCGGCACCATGATCGGCTCGCCCAAGTACATGTCGCCGGAGCAGGTGGGCGGCCACCTGGTGGATCCGCGCAGCGACATCTTCTCGCTCGGCTCGCTGCTGTACGAGATGGTGACGGGCCAGCCCGCGTTCCAGGGCGCCAATCTCGGGCAGTTGCTGGCCGCGATCATGCACGGCGCACCGGTGCCGCCCTCGCAGGTGCGGCCGGGCCTGCCGGCCTCGATCGAGCTGGTGATCACGCGGGCCACGCAGAAGAACCCGCGCTCGCGCTACCAGGACGCCGGCGAGATGGCGCGCGACATCGCGCAGTGCCGCGCCTTGCTGGCGCGAACGCGCGGGGAGTCCGCGCCGGTGCCTGCGAGCGATCCGCACGCGGCGACGCAGCCCGCGGCGCACGCGCCGGTGGACGTCGACCTGACCGTGCCGCACGGCGAGCTGGGCTGGCCGCTCGCGCCCGGCTTCGACTCGAGTGCGGGACTGCGCGCGCTGGCCGAGGGCCGCGCCGCGCCTGCGGGAGCGCAGGGGCCGTCCTGGTCCGCCACGGCGTGGGCCTGCGGCTACCTGCTGGCCGCCGGCGTGGCGCTGCTGCTCGCGTTCGGCTGAATTCAGCGGGGAAGCTTCTCCGCAGCGGCGCGGCAGCCGTTCACTGCGCCTTGGGTGGCCTTCGGTGGCGTCCAGTGGCCTTAGGTGGCCTTAGGTGGCCTTAGGTGGCCTTAGGTGGCCTTAGGTGGCCTTAGGTGGCCGCCGGACCGGACCAGGACGGGCCCCTGTCCGCCTCGGCGACTGTCCCCCGGCGCGGGTGAGAAGCGTTGCCCGGGTTGGCGCCGCGCCCGCGCCTCCTCCTTGATGTCGCCGAGTCGGACAGGGGCCCGCCCTGGTCCTGCGTCGTGCGCGCATGAGAGGCGGCTGCCCCCCCCTGAACCCCAGGACGGGCAGCTACGTTGCGCACTGCGCAGCGCCTGTCGCGACGTACCCCCGCTTGGCTGAGGGCGCAGAGCTTCCGGATGCTGGATGTCCCTTAGCGTCCTTTGCGAAACCTTTATGCGAAAGATACGCAGAGGACGCAAAAGAAACCAGTTTGAATGGCTGTCCTTTCGCGTCCTCCGCGTACCCTTTGCGCCCTCTGCGTCCGGAAGTTCTGTCTCCTACATCGACGCCGCCAGCATCTGCCGATAGTCCTCGCGCGACGCCTCGCGCGGGTTCGTCTTGTGGCAATGGTCCGCCAGCGCGCCATCGATGATCTTGTCGAACCACTCGCGCTGCACGCCCATCGCCTCCAGTCCCGAAGGCAGGCCCAGGCGCGCGCTCATGTCGCGGATCGCCTCGGCGACGTCGCCGCCGGACTTCAGGCCCATCGCGTGCGCCATGCGCTCCAGCCGGCGCTCGTTCTGCACCGAGGGCGACTGCGCGTTGAAGCGCACCACCGCCGGCAGGAACATCGCGTTCAAGGTGCCGTGGTGCAGCCGCGGGTCGACCCCGCCCAGGCTGTGGCTCAGCGAATGCACGCAGCCCAGCCCCTTCTGGAAGGCCATGGCCCCCTGCATCGAGGCGCTCATGAGGTTCAGCCGCGCCTCGCGGTCGCTGCCGTCGCGGGTGGCGCGCTCGATGTGCGACCAGCCGCGCTCCAGTCCGTCCAGCGCGATGCCGTCGGCCGGCGGGTTGAAGGCCGCCGACATGAAGGTCTCCATGCAGTGCGCGATGGCGTCCATGCCGGTGGCGGCGGTCAGCTTGGGCGGCAGGCCCAGCGTGAGCTCGGGATCGCAGATCGCCGCCTTGGGCACCAGGTGCCAGGAATGGAAACCGAGCTTGCGGTGGTCGTCGACGATGATGATGGCGCCGCGCGCGACTTCGCTGCCGGTGCCGCTGGTGGTGGGCACCGCGATCAGCGGCGCGACCTGCTCGGTGATGCGCGGCGAGCCGCCCTCGATGGTGGCGTAGCGCGTGAGCGGCCCCTCGTGCGTGGCCAGGATCGCCACGCCCTTGGCGCAGTCGATGGCGGAGCCGCCGCCCACCGCAACGAGCCCGTCGCAGCGCTGCGCGCGATAGATCTCGCTGGCGGCGCGCACCGCGGCCTCGGTCGGATTGGACGGCGTGCCGTCGAACACGGCGTGCGGCACGCCCGCCAGCGCATCGAGCGCGTGCTGCAGCACGCCGGCGGCGCGCACGCCGGCGTCCGTCACCACCAGCGGGCGGGTGATGCCCACGCGCTCGCACTCGGATTTCAGCTTCGCGATGGCGCCGAACTCGAACTGGACCTGGGTGACGTAGTAGATGAGGGCCATGGGCACTTCCGTCGCTTACGATGGGGAGCTTGACTGTAACGCCGCCACCCCCGTCCCCCGAGTGACATTCCTTCCGCAGTTTCCCGAACTGGCGCCGGCCATGCGTTCCGTGCTGCACGGCATGGCCCGCGCCCGCCAGGTCCCGCTGTACCGCCTGCCGCCGCAGGAGGCGAGGGCGGCCTACGAGAAGGTCGCCAACGTGCTGGAGCCCGCGCCGCCGCAGCTCGCGCGCGTGCAGGACCTGCGCATTCCCGCCCGCGATGGCACGGCCTTGCCGGCGCGGCTCTACGCGCCCTCCGACGAGGTGCTGCCGGTGCTGCTGTACCTGCACGGCGGCGGCTTCACCATCGGCAGCGTGGACTCGCACGACACGCTGTGCCGCCTGCTGGCGAGCGGCTCCGGCTGCGCCGTGCTGTCGCTCGGCTACCGGCTGGCCCCCGAACACCGCTTTCCCACCGCGGTGAACGACGCCTGGGACGCGACCCGGTGGCTGGCCGCCGACGGCGCCACGCTGGGTCTCGACGCGCGACGCCTGGCCCTGGGCGGCGACAGCGCCGGCGGCACGCTCGCCACCGTCTGCGCCACGCTCGCGCGCGACGCGGGGCTGCCGGTGCGACTGCAGCTTCTCTTCTATCCCGGCTGCGCCGCGCGCCAGGAAGCGCGCTCGCACCGGCGCTACCACCAGGGCCTGATCCTGGAGCAGGCGCACATCGAGTACTTCTTCGGCCAGTACATCGCCGACGCCGAGCGCGAGGACTGGCGCTTCGCCCCGCTGAACACGCCCGACGTGGACGGCGTGGCGCCGGCCTGGTTCGGCCTGGCCGAGTGCGATCCGCTGGTGGACGACGCGCTCGCCTACGCGGATAAACTGCGGGCTGCCGGCGTGGCCGTGGCGCTGGAGATCTACCGCGGCGTCACGCACGAATTCATCAAGATGGGCCGCGCGCTGCCCGAGGCCCGGCAGGCGCAGGCCGATGCCGCCGCCGCCCTCCGGAGCGCATTGCAAGCATGAACAGAGAAGATTTCCGTTTCTTTCACCGGCTGCGGGTGCGCTGGGCCGAAGTGGACATGCAGAAGATCGTCTTCAATGCCCACTACCTGATGTACTTCGACACCGCCATCGCCGACTACTGGCGCGTGCTGGCCATGCCCTACGAGCAGGCCATGCACCTGCTGGAAGGCGACATCTACCTGAAGAAGGGCACGGTGGAATTCCACGCGTCGGCCCGCCTGGACGACCGGCTCGAGGTCGGCCTGAAGTGCAGCCGCATCGGCAATTCCTCCATGCAGTTCGCCGGCGCGATCTTCCGCGGCGAGGAGCTGCTGATCACCTGCGAGCTGCTCTACGTGTTCGCCGACCCGGCCACGCAGACGTCCAAGCCGGTGCCGCCGCCGCTGCGCGCGATGCTCACCGCCTACGAAGCGGGCGAGCCCATGATCCAGGTGAAGACCGGCAGCTGGCCCGAGCTCGGCGCCGACGCCGGGCGCATCCGCACCGAGGTGTTCGTGCAGGAGCAGCGCATCCCCGCCGAACTGGAATGGGACGAGGCCGATGCGAGCGCGCTGCATGCGGTGGCCTACAACCGGCTCGGCCAGGCCGTTGCCACCGGCCGCCTGCTGGCGGCGAGCGGCGGCGTCGCCAAGATCGGCCGCATGGCCGTGCACCAGGTGCTGCGCGGCAGCGGCATCGGCGAGCAGGTGCTGCGCGCGCTGGCCGCCGAGGCGCAGCGGCGCGGCGACCGCGGCATCGAGCTGCACGCCCAGCGCAGCGCGAAGGCCTTCTACGCCCGCCTGGGCTTCGCAGCCCGGGGCGGGCCGTACGAGGAAGCCGGCATCCCGCACGTGACGATGACCAGCGCCCTGCCGCTGGAGCGCTGAACCGTGGCCAGGAAACGCCGACCGGAGCCCGCGCCGCGGTCCGCTGCGGGGGCCCCGGCCGCACCGGCAGTCCCGCTCGCGACTGCGGCCGCGCCAGCCGCTGGCCGGGGTGCGGCGGGAGCGACTGGGGTGCACCCCGCCACCAGCCGGGCGGCCTCTGCCGCCGCCGGCGAGTTGCCGCGCGAGCCCGCCGAGGACGGCTGGGCGGCCGGCGTGCTCGCGCTGGCGGTGTTCCTGGCGCCTTCGCTGGGCGTGCCGAACGAGGAACTGCTGCAGGACACGCTCAAGTCGATGATCGTGTCCTTCGGCGCCCTGGCCGCGGCGTTGCTGTTCCTGCTGGCCCAGCGCGCGCGCGCCCAGCCCCTGCGCTGGCACGGCGTGCTGTGGCTGCCGCTGCTGCTCATGGCCTATGCGCTGGGCAGCATGGCCTGGTCGCACACCTACCTGGCCGGGGTGGAAGCGGTGCGCTGGTTCGTGTTCGCGCTGATCGCCTGGCTCGCGCTCAACACCTTCTCGCGCGAGCGGCTGCCGCTGCTGGCCTGGGCGATCTACGCCGGCGCGCTGGTGGCGACCTTCTGGGCCATGGCGCAGTTCTGGGGCGGGCTCGAGCTGTTCCCGCAGGGGCCGCGGCCGTCCTCCACCTTCATCAACCGCAACTTCTACGCCGAGTACGCGGTGTGCGCGCTGCCCTTCGGGGCGCTGCTGCTGGCGCGGGCTCGCGCGAGCGCGCTGGTGGTGCTGCTGGCCGTGAGCCTGGGCCTGCTCGCGACCGGAATCCTGATCACCGGCACCCGGTCCGCGCTGATCGCCTCGACGCTGCTGGTGCTGGCGGTGTTCCCGCTGGTGGCGTGGCGCTGCCGCGCGCGGCTCGCCTGTTCGGGCTGGTCGCGCGGGCTGCAGGCGGGTGCCCTGGTCGCGATCGCCGCGACGGTGCTGCTGCTGGGCGTGCTGCCCACCGCCAACCAGGCCATCATCGACGAGAACTTCGGCACCACGCCGATCGAGCGCGGCCTGCACCGCGCGCAGCAGATCGGGCCGAACGACTACTCGCTGAACCTGCGCATGGTGATGTGGAAGGCGACGCTCACCGCCATCGCGGCGCGTCCGCTCGCCGGCCTGGGCGCCGGCGCCTGGGAGAACGAGATCCCGCGCTACCAGGCCGAAGGCTCGCAGCTCGAAACCGACTACTACGTCCACAACGAATTCCTGCAACTGGTCGCCGAGTACGGCGTGGTCGGCTGGATCTTCATGCTGCTGCTGGCCGCCTGGCTGCTGGCCGCGGCCTGGCGCACCTGGGCGCCGGCCAGCGCCGAGGGCGAGGCGGACCAGCCCTGGCGGGCGACGCTGCTGGCGAGCCTGTTCGCCCTGATGCTGGTGAGCAGCATCGGCTTTCCGTGGCGGCTTGCCGCCACCGGCGCGCTGTTCGCGGCATGCCTGGGCGCGCTCGCGGCCTCGGACGCCCGTATCGGCCCGGTGCGCCCCTGGTTCGCGCAGCCGCTGCGCTGGTCGCCGCGCATCGCGCACGTCGCGCTGGGGCTTGCCGGCGTGTGCCTGGTGCTGGCGCTGGCCATTTCGCAGCGCGCCGCCGAGAGCGAGCAGAAGCTGGTGCGCGCGGCCAAGCTGGCGCTCTCGCTCACGGCCACCGGCAATCCGACCGCGCCGCAGTTCGCGCCGCAGCGCCGGGAGGTGCTGCAGCTGGTGCGCCAGGGCATCGCCCTCAACCCGCACTACCGCAAGATCACGCCGATGGTGGCCGACGAACTGGCGCGCTGGGGCGACTGGAAGGACGCCACGTGGATCTGGGAGAGCGTGCTGTCCTCGCGGCCCTATGTGGTGGCCATCATCACCAACGTGGCCCGGGGCTATGCCAGCATGGGCCGCGGCGACCAGGCGCAGGCCTGGCTGGAGCGGGCCAAGCGCCTGCAGCCGCGGGCGCCTTCGGTGCGCTCGCTGGAGGTGATCCTGGCCGCGCGCGGGCACGACGAGCCGCGTGCCCTGGCGCTGGCCAAGGCGGCCTACGACGAGGGCATCGCCGACTACGACCTGGTCAACACCTATTTCCTGCTCGCCTGGCGCGCCAAGGACTACGCGCTGGCGCAGAAGCTGCTGGACGAGCGCATGGAGCGCTGGCCCGACAGCCGCGCCCGCGGGCTGGTGGAGCAGGGCGTGCTGGCGCTCGAACTGAAGCAGCAGGACCGCGCGCTGCAGTCCTTCCGCGCCGCCCTGGCGGCTGCCGGCTCGCCGCAGGAACGTGCGGCGCTCGAGCAGCAGATCCCGCCGGCGCTGCGCGCGCAGCTTGCCGCCTCAGGCGCTCAGATGTCTTCCAGCAAGCGGTAGGGCAGGGGCAGCAGGGCCAGGGCGGGGCCGTCGGCGCGCTGCGCATGCAGGTCGCCGGCGGCGGCCGCGGTGAGTTGCAGCGCCACGATCGCGTCCCAGCCGCCCGCGGGCGAGCGGGCCGCCTCGGCCACCGTGCCGGCCGGCTGCTCGGGATCGCCGGCCTGGAACACCTCCTGGCCGGCCGCGAGTTCGCTGTCGCAATGGGCGAGGAAGGCGCGGCGCTTCAAGGTGCCGCGGAACTGGCTGCGCGCCACGACTTCCTGGCCCGGGTAGCAGCCCTTCTTGAAGTTCACGCCGCCGACCGACTCGTAATTGAGCATCTGCGGCACGAAGGCCTCGACGATGGGCTGCGTCACGGTGGCGATGCCGCTGCGCACCTCGCTCCATTGCCAGGCGGCGGCATCGAGCGGCGGCTGCGCGGGCGCGGCGGCGCCGGCCGGGCCGACCCACAGGGCACGCGGCTGGCCGTCGGCCGGATAGAGCTGCACCCGCCAGGCGCCATCGGCTTCGCGCACGGTCCAGGGCGGATCCGCGGGGGCGGCCGGCTCGCCGACCAGGCCGTAGAGGGCCTGCTCGCTGCTCGCGTCGCTGAGCTTGACCTTGCTGCGTAGCACGAACATGGACAGGCGCTTCAGCGTGGCCGGCAGCACGTCGCGGCTGCATACGAGCAGGATCTCGTCGGCCGTGCAGCGCAAGGCGATGAAACTGGCCAGCATCCGGCCCTTGGCGGTGCAGAACGCGGCCAGGCGCGCCTGCACCGGGCCGAGCAGGGCGAAATCCTGGGTGAGCT
>Ga0255338_1002462_pt1 | contig 26934 bp, 27 predicted proteins | sample MeOH1_35cm_T4_19_FD_203715 | JGI IMG/M metagenome (GOLD analysis project Ga0255338, IMG submission 203715) | Sandy soil microbial communities from University of British Columbia, Vancouver, Canada - MeOH1_35cm_T4_195 | ecosystem: Engineered > Artificial ecosystem > Sand microcosm > Unclassified ...
GGTGTGGAAAAATATCCGTGAACGGCTGCAAAAATATGACAGGAAGCTGACAAAAACTCCAAGGCCTGAAAATTTTTTTATCCTTGTCTGGCTTGAGTTTCAGCCGATTCTCACCATATTGTTTCAAAACCTGTCATGGAATTTGAACGATATTGATTGAGCGAAGTTATTTGACAGAGAGCAAAAGATTAGTCAGATTTTTATCCCAATTTTGGCCCATGTTTAAACGCCTGCAGGACAAATGGGGGGTAAGCACCCGCCAATTCTGGATCCTTTTTATCGTTTTTGGTCTTACGGGCACTACTACCGCTGCCCTCACCCGCTATATTACCGGCTGGCTGGGCATGGATGAAAGCAGCTTCTGGGTATGGAAAGTACTGTTACGTGTGGGTATGCTGGTATTTGGTTACCAGGCCATCCTGCTTACCTACGGTTTCCTGCTGGGCCAATGGGCGTTTTTCTGGAAATATGAGAAGAAACTGTTGAATAAGTTAGGAGTCTGGAGTCTGGAGTCTGGATTTAACGACCCAACTCCCAATTCTCAACCCCAAACTCCAAACTCCAAACTCCAGACTCCAAACTCCAAACTCACCCGCATCGCCATTTTCGCCTCTGGCGCAGGTTCCAATGCCGAAAAGATCATCGCTTACCTGCAAAGCCATCCTTCTATCAAAGTATCACTGATTGTTTGTAATAAACCCGGGGCCGGGGTATTGGGTATAGCTGCCGCCAACCGGATCCCTACCCTGCTGATAGAAAAAGAGCGTTTTTTCAGGGGGGATGCTTACCTACCCGAACTGCAGCACCGGGGAATCGGCTTTGTGGTACTGGCCGGCTTTCTCTGGAAAGTGCCGGATGCCCTGGTAGCTGCCTATCCCAACAGAATCATCAATATCCATCCTGCCCTTCTTCCCAAATACGGGGGCAAGGGCATGTACGGCATGCATGTACATGAAGCCGTGATCGCCGCAGGCGAGAAAGAAAGCGGTATTACCATCCACTATGTAAACGAACATTTCGACGAGGGCGCGCCCATATTCCAGGCTACCTGTCCCATCGAACCCGGCGATAGCCCCGAAAAACTTGCCGAAAAGATCCATGTACTGGAGCACCGGCATTTTCCGGAAGTGGTAGAGAGGGTGGTGAGTGGTGAGGTGTGAGTCGTCAATCGTCAGTCGTGAGTATAAACCGCAGGATTGACCTTTCACCATTGCCTATTCACCACTGACCACTCACGATTCATGCCTCACGCCCACGATTCTTTTTGTTTTTTCTGATTTGTTTATGAACTTACTAGTTCAATCAAATCACATGAGAAAACTGCTTGTCGTATTCCTTACCTTATTATGTGTAGCTGCCGGTCCTGTATGGGCACAACAGCCTGTGCTGAAAAACGGGCTGCCGGAGAATAACCGTTTTTCAGCAGAGCGCCTGAAACGGGTAGATGCACTGATTCAGCAGTATATAGACAGCAACTGGATAGCCGGTGCCATAGCCCTGGTGGCCAAAGATGGGAATATCGTATACCACAAAGCCCTTGGGTACAACGACAGGGAGAAGAACAAATCCTTGCAGAAAGATGCGATCTGGCGTATTGCCTCGCAAACCAAAGCCATTACCAGCGTGGGCGTAATGATGTTGTATGAACAGGGCAAGATCCTGCTGGATGAGCCCATCTCCAAATACATTCCCGCCTTCCGCAAACCGGTGATACTCGATAAATTCAATAAGGCCGATACAACCTATACCACGCTGCCCGCCAAAAAGGAGATCAGTATCCGCGAGCTGTTAACACATACCTCGGGTATCGGCTATGCGCAGATTGGCAGCGAAACCATGAATGCCATTTATGCCAAAGCGGGTGTGGTAGGCGGTATCGGATTAAGAGGAGGCAAACTGGGCGATAATATCCTGAAACTGGCCGGTCTGCCACTGGTGCACCAACCCGGCGAAAAGTGGACCTATGGATTGAACACCGATGTATTGGGCTACCTGATAGAAGTGGTCAGCGGTATGAGTCTGGATGTTTTTTTCCGCCAACGCATTTTTGATCCCTTGGGGATGAAGGATACCTATTTCTACCTGCCTGCGGAAAAACATAACCGCCTGGCCATGTTACATACCGAAGACAAAGAGAAAAAAGTGAGCAATACCCCAGAAATAATTACTGTAAACGGCAGTTTTTACCGCGACTATCCCATACTAAGCGATGGAAGTTTTTATTCCGGTGGCGGCGGACTGGTTTCTACCGCCTATGATTATGCAGTGTTTATGCAGATGTTACTTAATAAAGGCGGGTATAACGGCAAACGTTTACTGAGCCGGCACAGTATTGACATGATGACACAGAACCAGACAGGCGAACTAAGGCAGTCGGGTTTCGGGCTGGGTTTTGACATCATTACAGAACGGGCCGCTCCAAGAACCATGTTATCACCCGGCACATTCAGTTGGGGAGGCATGTTTGCCTCTTCTTACTGGATAGATCCTAAAGAAAAAATAGTGGCGCAGTTTGTATTACAGCAATATCCTTTTACACATGGGGAGATAGCGGAGAAGTTTAAGGCAGCGGTGTACCAGGCGTTGCAGTGATGGGGGGAATCGTGAGTCGTCAGTGGTGAGTCGTGAGTTTTGGTTAGTTATGCGGGGCATAACAATCTCATCAAACGAAAAAGACAAGTAAGCGGGGCGCGGGGGGCCGCCCCCTTATGCTTACCCGTACTTAATCAAGCTTTTTTCTCGCAGGTATTCACACCTACCAGTGTATACAAAGGGCAGAAACTGATGAAGGATGTGGCCAGGAAAACAGCTCCCAGGATCACTAATACCAGTCCAACCGTACCGGTTACGGTACCGGTAAAATACAGTGCCGAAAAAATAATAGCCGCAATCACGCGGATCATGCGATCGGTGTTACCCATGTTTTTTTTCATACTTGTTTATTTAGATGTTTAGAGGGCTCTTACCATTATAACCAGCAGCCAAACCAAGAGCATGCATAGCAGGCAAACCACCAGTAATTTCTGCCAGTTCTGTTTCACCCCATGAAACTACTCATCTTTGGAAATATATTATATGATTTTCCTCATTTTCTTCAAAACCGCTATGATGTTTTATTTTAGCGTCATTCTATCCATCGTCAGAACCTGAGATACATTGAAAGGTTCAGCGCCCTCCCATCGAGCGGCGCCCATATTTCAGCGAAAACGGGGTTGGTATAGGGCGGAAAAACAACTGTATTTTTTTTATTCTGCCTGTAATCCAGCAGGTTCTCGCAGTTTAACACAAAAGCAGCTTTACCCACATTGTACCGAACCATGGCTGCCGCAAACAGGTAGGGAGATGTGGTGGTACCATCATCCAGCCACTGTTTGCCGGTATAAGCCGATTCAATACCAGCCCTGAAATGTTTACTGAATTCATAGGCGATCACGGTGGCAAATTTATGTCTCGCAATCAGCGGCAGGTTGCGGTTGTTTACCGGGGCATAGTTTCTGCGGGCATGGGTGTACACATAACCCAAATAAAGCTCCAGTTCATGATGCATTGCCTGCAAATAGGTTTCAAAACCACCTGTCTGCAACCGGTCGCCCTCGTTAGCATAATAATATGCCGGTGAACCCATGCCTGCTTTTTGTAATACCAACGGTGCTGTTATCTGGTTATAAAAAAAAGTCTGGTTCAGCATAAGCTCCCACTCACCCAACTTCTTTTTATAATTAACGTCGTAATTCATCCCCAACGATTGTTCCGCTTTTACTGAAGCCGTATATCCTGTGAGATAACGATAATCACGTTCATCTATTTCACTGTTAAAGAGTGTGGGTGTTTTGTAGCCCAGTCCCCCACCCAACCGCATGGTTATTGCAGGGTTCACTTTATACATGAGCGATAACCGTGGCAGCGCAAAAATTCCATACCGGTTATGCAGATCGATACGCAGCCCGGATTGCAGGGTAAACCGGTCATCCCATTTCCAGTCGTCCTGCACAAATAAACCGACCGTACTGTTTTGTTCATCCGGGATAAGGCTACTGTCGGGCAGGTGTTTGCGAAAATCGTCCCCGTTAAAATTGATGCCCGTTACCCAGTTATGCCGTTCCGTTTTTTGGGCATAGGCGGCTTCTGTATACCAGGTAAACTGTCCGGCCCGCATGCCGAATACATTTGTCTGTACATCGCGGTTAAAATGGCTGACGCTTGCTTTCAGGGTGAACTGTGCGTTAGATGGCAGTTTTCTCTCCCAGGTAATATCGCCCGTATTACGCAGGCTTTTGTTCCGGATAAAGAATTGATGTTGTGCAGAACTGTTTTTATCCAATACCTGCATATCACCTCCATTCCGGTTCTCGTAGCTGAGCGTATACCCCAGTATAACGGTAGAGGTGGGCCCGCCATATACAAACAGTCGCGGGTGAACCAATACGTTCTTTACAGATGGTACATCTGAAAATCCATCCTTATTTACATCTACAGCCGCTTGTTGGGTTCCGCCGGCGAAAAGGGTATACCCTGTTTTCTCATTCCTTCCCGAAAAGAAAAGGTTCAGGTTGCTTTCCTGCAGTGTAGACCTGTTAATGGTGAAACTTTTTTCCGGCTTGCCCAGCTTAGGCTTTTTCGAAACCAGATTCACCATGCCGGCAATAGCACCGCCACCATACAGGGTAGAGCTGGCACCTTTTACCAATTCAATCTGTTGCAGGTCAAGCGGTGGTATCTGTAATATGCTGAAACTGCCCGAGTACCCGCCGAACAGGGGTATACCATCACGCAGGATCTGTGTGTATTTGCCCTGCAAACCCTGTATGCGCATATCGGCATTACCTGTTGCCGCATTGGTTTGCTGGATCTGGATACCCGCAATATCTCCCAGCAAACTGGCAATATTGCCGGGTTTGATGCCATTTTCTTCCTGCACTTCTTCTGCACCCAATACTGCTACTTTGGTAGGAAGATCTTCTATGCGCGAGTTGGTACGGGATGAAGAAACGATCACCACTTCATCCAGGTTTTCTTTTTCTGCCTCAAGTACTATATGCAGTGTAACCAACTGTCCGGCGGCAACTGTTACAATAGTGTCTTTTGCCGCAAAGCCTGTATGCGAAAAGCGTATGCGGTTGCTGCCTACTGGTAGTTTTATCAGAAACCGACCTACAGAGTCAGTGGCTATTCCTTTTTGAGAACTTACTAAATGCACGCTTACCCCCTCCAGAGGTTTCCCTTCTGCCGCAGTTCTAACTGTTCCTCCGGCAGCCTGCGCAAAAATGGCTGCCGATGGAAAAAGCAGGCAGCAAAAAAAAGACAGGATGGGATTTTGTTTGATTGTTTTCATGCTGATTGTATAAATAGGGATGCGGGCCGTTATACATCCCGCATCCGCTGTGATTAAATAACGACGCCGCTAGTGGAGAGCCTGACTTCCTTTTTCTTCCCCTTCAGGGTGTATTCGATTTCAAAATGGTCCTTCCCGCTTGCGGAAGAGATCTGAAACACTTCATTCACTTTTGCACGGGGAAATTTTTGGCTGAACCCATCTATCACTATTTTGGGGGTAGCAGACTGCGCAACAGCTATCTCTGTTTCGATCCAGTGGCCGGAAGCAGAAAAATTAGCGGACCCTTTTTTCCCATTGAGTAAAAACGCAGCCTCGTATTCGTCTTTGCTTTCCTTATCCCATGTTACATGTTGGGCTTCCGGAAATTTTTGCCGAAAAGCTTTTTCGGCTGCAGCCGGCACCTGGTTTTTTTGAGCCGTAACGGTAACCATGTTTGCCATGCATACCATGGCTATAACGATGAATTTCTTCATGATGCTATCAATTTGTGGCAACAGCAAAACAATCACTGTTGCCAATGAGCAATAAAATAATTACAATAGTTTATACGCAGGCGTAAAGCGGGGGATGGAAAATTCCGGGATGAAAATCGTTGGTGAGGATCACCGTATTACTTAATGGGATATTACCGACAATGGCCTCCGGCTGTTCCAGGTTAATCTCCTGCGGGGTGTGCCGGTATAATGCTCCCAACTGGATCTGTACCAGTACTGCGCCGTGAACTGGCCTTTGCGGACAAGAACTGCCTTCTTCATCTTCTTCCTCCGGATCAAATCCCGCTACTAGTAATTTTTCACCGATGAATTCAAGAAAATCCATGTCTGCATCCTGTTTCAGACAATTATTGTAAACAGCCTGCAGCGAGGTTACATCATCAAAATTGGCATAGGGCATTATCAGGGTAGATAATGTAAATAATGCCAGTGTAAGTATGATCAATGTTTTCTTCAAACCAATGGGGCTGATTGAATAACGAATATCGAACAGTAATGGTTAAATATGGCACTTTTTTACCAGCATAACTGAACAATAACAACTACAGGGGAGCTGGTTTTTATCCGATCTGCGTCATTTTTGAGGATTCGGGCTGCTTTGGACCCAGGCCCTCTTAGAGTCAGGTCGGCTATGATTCAGGCCGCTTTGAGCGTCCCGACTCCTAGCCGGGCATACGGGAAATGTACTTTTCGATCTCTTTCACCTGGTCGAGCACCTGTTTGGTTTTGGGTTTACAGGCTTTGGCTTTGCGGAAGAAATCTTTGGCGGCGCGGAATTCGCGTTTGTTCATAAAGATCTGGCACATACTCAGGTAGGCCACGGCTTCACTTTCTTTATCAGGAATACCGGCACGGATGGCGGCGCGGATATAATTCTCGCCCTGTTTCAGATCGCCACGCTGCATGGCCATCATACCCAGCTGCAATTTATTGGAGCCCTCGGCTTCCGGCATGGGCGAACCCAGCTCGGTGCTTTTTTTCAGGTGTGCCTCGGCAGAGGTAAAATCCTGCTTCATCATGGCCAGGTTACCGAGAATGGTATAATAGGTAGAACGTACGGGTTTGTACAGCAGTCCCGGATACCAGATGGTTTTCAGGATCCTTTCCACTTCTTCAATATTACCGGCTTCCATGGGCTCCTGAATCAGGCGCATGGGCCCGATAAAGAAATGGCTGGCAATAGCGATCACACCAATAAAGTACAGTATAAAAGATGGCCAGAAACTGCTCATCACATTAACGGCAACCGCCAACGCAATCGCGAGTAAACCCAGCCAGAAACGGTATTTGATCAACAGATTGTAAAACTTCATAACCCTTTTTTGAGAAGGGCAAAGATAGGGGAATTGTGAATGGTGAATGGGCAATTGTCAATAGGATCCTCCCCTATTGCCCATTCACCATTGCCCATTCACCACCTCATTTTTTCGCATCATTCACTTCTATCCAGTATCCATCCGGATCTTTTACCCAGATCTGTTTTACGCCGTCTATGCGGTTGGTAATCTCGCCCAGTACACCCTTGGAGTTGTAGTAGGAGATCTTACGCGCCTGCAGGATGCCCACAAACACTTCTGTTTTGGGTACGCTGAAGCAGATATGGTTATTGAGGAAGTATTCTTTGGGTACTTCGGCTCCCTGAATCACATGCAGGGCTACGCCGGGAGCAATGGAATACCAGATATGGCGGTTATCATGAAAGGGCTCGGGGATGGTATCCAGCTGAAACACACCACTGTAAAAACTGCGGGTCTTTTCCAGGTCAACCACATAAATGGCCACATGATTCAATACGGCTTTGGGCCGTGAGGCAGAGGACTGGGCAAACAGGAACTGGTGGGCACCCAACACAACAACCAGTACCAGCAGCAAGCGGAAGATCTTCATATAACTGTTTTAATGCATTGAAAATACAGAAGAAATGGCTGACCCGGAACAAATTATTTCCGCCCAAAACCTGCCAACCCAGCCTTAGCTGCTCAAATCTGTTGAACGGCGAATAGGAGAATCTATTATTTTTGCAACCCTGTAAGGGATTAAAAATTAAAAATTTGTAATGGGTAATGGGAGCATCGTACCCTGATTATTAATTGTTAACTTTTAATTGCTAATTAATCGGTCCCTTAATTCACTGGATAGAATATCCTGCCACGGCGGGACTAAACTTTAGATACAAGTTCTTTACATATAATATTGAGTAATTAGTAATAAAGAGTCAACTGTAGTAATTTTTAATTACTAATTGTTAATTTCTAATTACCAGGTCCCGTAGTTCAATGGATAGAATAGAAGTTTCCTAAACTTTAGATACAAGTTCGATTCTTGTCGGGACTACATTTTAGGGTTAAAATAATACCCTCTGATTTAAGAAACCCGCGTGAAACTCAATGTTTACGCGGGTTTTGTCATTTTAACGCTTCCTTAGTCAACTCACCTTAACCCCATAAAACGCCTGGCAAAAGGTGTCCAAAAAGGTGTCCAAAAAAAATTTGGAGATTTGGACACCTTTTCGTCTGAAATGCATTACCAGTATGCGTTTCCGGGAATAAATGAAAGAGGAAAAAAATTGTGTCGTTAGCAAAAACCCATTAAAAACCGGAGATCTTAAGTGGTAAACGCAAACCCGATATTCCTTTTTTGCAAGGGATTCACCGGGTCTTAAAGATTGATGCGGATTTTTTGTTGAAACATGCCTGACAAACACCAAATCAGGAAAAGGAATGCAAAATTAAATGGTTAGCGAAATCTGTTTGTGAGCCGAATTACCGCCCATAAAAGAGCGCATCACTCACGAAACCTCCTCCCATATTTCGAAGCACCCTGAATTATAATAACTAAAATGTTTTGTCCTTGAGGATTACTCAATTCTGACCAGTACCAGATTATCCGGGAACGTCCTGCCGGCAGATAGTGGTATATTAGGATCATAAAATAAATGCGACCGCTCCGTTTTTGTGGTATAAAAAATGGCTTTATCACGATTATTGGTAAGTAAATCTATCTTACCGATATATATCGAATTTCTGAGATGATCCTGTATCACATATTGCAATTGACCGGCCGCAGGGTCAATGATATGGGCGTAAATTGTTGCAGAATCAAATGTCCGGTTCGGCGTTCCAGGAATACTATTATCTAAGACAACCCCTCTTTGAGAAAATGCATGAAAACCCGTTAACTTTCCTTGGACTGGGATTTGTTTTAAACCCAATAGAAGAGTATCCCCACTGCCACTGGTCCATCTCCATATTCCTTCATAATCCGCTAACCGATACTGCGCAAAGGAACCCATTGGGCAAGCAAACAATGCAAAAATGAATACAATTGAAAGGATTTTGAGTTTCATAAATCAAGTTTAGTTACTGCACTTGGTTCTGATAATTTCGAGAGCAGAACTGGTTGTGGCATCAATACGTTGAAATCCCTGGCTTAATGAATTTGCATCACCCTCGTAAAATGTTAGTCCTGAGCCAGCAAACGCTTTGATGGTTGCCGCTGTTCGCTGATCAGCAGTAGTTGCATTATTGAAAAGTGGAGTGACTGTGTTAAGGAACCCAGGAAAGTTACTGCTACCTAAATATGAACTGCCAAAACTCATAAAAGTCGATGGATCAGATATTCTAGCAAGCTGCACCCTGCCATCACTTAAAACAACACCGAGGGTAAAAATAGACAGATTATTGATATGTCCTGGCTGTGCCAAAGCCTGATACATTTGAGCAATATCCACCAAACTAAAGGTCTGCTCCCATCCAGCCAAATGATTGTGGTAGAAGCCATCAATTCCTGTACTCAAGCCAGTTGTACTGACCCCTGCTGCAGTTCCTGACACAAAGTTAAAAGAGTTACCATACTGTGCGTACCCATTTTCAAATGGCTCTCCCAGTCTGTTTTTAAATCAGTTATGGCATTTTTAAAGGGAAAATTTGACGCTAGCCTCCTTGACTGGGCGCATAACGTATCCAGCAGTACTCCACTGACTTCATTGTTCGGAGGGAAATTTTCTTCATTATAACAGGTGGTGGCAACATAGTCCCATGTTTGCGAAATTGTTCCGTCAGACCAATGATAAGTAGTAACCCAATACCAATCGGTACATGTTTGCGACAGAGCTATTTCCCCCTGATTGCCTGCTGATCTTCCCCTTTTTAAAATCGTAGAACTGGTCACTTTCCCCTTATCATAGACCCATTTTGTAGAAGGAAGCTTATCAATAGAATTGACATTTACTTCGCCGCTAAATGTTGGGATTTGGTTGTTCATAATTTGAACGAATTGATCTTGAATCATCTCTTCCGATAGTTCATAGGAGGACACTTCCACAATATTGGCATCAACCAATTCTCCATCGAGAATAAAAAACAGGGCTTCAGTAACACGATTATTTTTCTTTTTTGCCTGCGACTTTTCTGAATTGACTTGAACATTGGCTTATTCTGATAGAAACGACAAAAATGAATGAACATTCAATTCTGAAACAGGCACAGAAACAACATCCGTGTTCTTATTGAACTTCTGGATCTTCATACCTTCGAAATGCATCTTACTAATTACTTCTTTTACCTTATTCGCACGGATTTGATTCATCATTTCCATTTTATTCGACAGCAATTTTTCGATCCTATTTTTCAAATCTCGTTTATCGTCAGTCCTGCTTTCGTTAAAAACTTTTCGGCAACCAACAACTGTTCACAGACAGACAATCAAGTACAAGAAGATCATTTTCATGAATCGTAGATCTATTTCTTGCTAAACTAATCGTTTTGACAAGGGTAGAATACGGGGGAAAACCCGTATTCTACTGAAACCGAAAGGTCGTGTGCTGAGACCTACATAAACGCACCTGAACTGGAAATTTTTAGTGAGATTCTCTTACCGGCCAGATGACCAGAACTATAGGAGTTTTGATTGGGCTAATTATAAATAAACTACCGAAGCATTTGCGAAGGCGGGCTTTTTATGCGCTGCCGATACTGAAAATGACTGGTTGTTGGGTTAAGGGGCCGTTTTTTTGCTAACTTACTCTCACATGGCCATTTTATCTGTTTCCCTAAACACCTTATTATGAAACCTACCCTTTGCCTGCTGGCAACTTTTCTGTTGCTGTTTACTAGTTCTGCCCAAAACAAAGCAGACAACAGCGCCCTGTCTGACTTATTTAAAACATATACGGAAGATGTATATAAACTATTCCCAACACGCGCCACCCAAAATGGCGACACCCGGTATAATGACCAGCTTCCGGTAACCTTTACCGATTCGTATAATGCCTTGCTGAAAGTGCATTATATGGGATATCTGAACCGTTTGAAAAAGTTTGACAGGAACACATTAAACCAGAACGACAAAATCAGTTACGACATCTTCCGGTATAATATGGAAATGGCGTTAGAAGGTCTCACCCTGAAATTAAACCGCATGCCCTCTAACCAGTTTACCGGATTTGAACTGAGTCTGGGTCAGCTCGGAAGCGGAACTGGTGCGCAACCTTTTAAAACGGTTAAGGATTACGACAACTGGCTAAGCAGAGCCAAACAATATGTTGCCTGGTGCGATAGTACCATTGTATATTTCAGAAAAGGAATGGCAGAAGGTTTGGTATTACCCAAGGCACTGGTGGTAAAAATGATCCCGCAATTAAAAGCTTTGCAAAAAGAAGAACCAACGGCCAGCGTTTTTTATGGCCCCATAAGACTGTTTCCCAGGAATTTTTCTGACGCAGATAAAAACCGTTTCACCGAAGAATATAAAAACCTGATCTCAGCCTATCTCAATCCTTCCTTCAAAAAACTGGAAACTTTTCTTACCGATGAATACCTGCCTAAGGCAAGAAGCACCAGTGGCTTGAGTGCCTTGCCTAATGCAGCAAAACTGTACGATTATGCCATCCGCAGTTCAACCACCACTAAAAAAACACCGGATGAATTATTTACTACAGGATTAGCCGAAGTAAAACGCATCCGTACCGAAATGGAAAAAGTAAAAGAGCAGGTAAAGTACAATGGCAGCTTAGAATCCTTTTTCACTTTTACCAAAACCGATCCGCAGTTCCTGCCTTATAAAACCGCAGAAGAAGTGCTGGTTGATTACCGGGCTATTCAGCAGAAAGTAGAACCCTATCTGAACGCGATGTTCACCGCACGCCCTAAAACAGCTTTTGAAGTGAGACAAACAGAGGCTTTCCGCGCCGCCTCTGCTGCAGCGCAATACAATGCGGGTTTACCCGATGGATCCCGCCCGGGCATTTTTTATGTACCCATTGTTGATGCAACCAAATACACCAAAGCCAAAGAGAGCCTGTTTATTCACGAAGCCATACCCGGACACCATTTTCAGGTAATGCTGCAAAGAGAGAATACCCGTTTACCCGAATTCAGAAAAAATGGCGGATTCAGTGCCTATTCTGAAGGTTGGGGATTGTATTGTGAAAGTCTGGGTAAACAACTGGGCTGTTATACAGATCCGTATCAATACTTTGACGCGTTGGGTGCAGAAATTCACAGGGCCATCCGGTTAGTGGTGGATGCAGGTTTGCATGCCAAAGGATGGACAAGGGAGCAGGCCATTACCTATATGATGCAGAATGAAGCCATTACCGAACAGGCAGCCACCGCGGAAATTGAAAGATACATGGCTATACCGGGGCAGGCACTCAGCTATAAAATAGGTGAATTGAAAATACAGGAGTTGCGCAAAAAATACCAACGGCAATTGGGCAATACATTCACCTTATCCGCTTTTCATGGAGCACTTTTAGAAGACGGATCCTTACCGCTATCCGTATTGGAAACCAAAATGAATGAATGGGCTGCGAGAAAAGCTAAATAGCAGCTTTCGCCAACGACCTTACTTAACTGAATACATAAAAGCCCGCCGGAGTATTTACTTCGGCGGACTTTTTTACCGGCTATTACCGCTTTGGGCAGCTGGGGTTGTGTCACTCACTTGTGCTGATGATTCCCCGATCAGCTGGTGGGTTTTACAGCGTACCATTGATTAGTAATGTGTGGTCAGGCGACCAACCATCGTGAAGCTTTGGTTGTAAGGAGGCGGGTAACTGCTGCTACTGATTACTTTTCAATTTCACAGGCCTCGTTAACCGGGAAAAAGTGAGCGAACCCATTTTCCATTTACCATCCTGATTAATATACACTTCTGTTACCATAAACGGATTCACTACTTCATTACTACCCACTACAGCTACCAGGTCAATATCATTTAATAAAATAGCGGTATTGCCGATAATATTCACAGAAACCGTGTACACTTCAGCCTGCTTATACCAGATGCCGCCGCTTTTAATGACATTGATTTCCTGGCTTTTGCCCCAGCTGCCACCCATGTGAATGAACATGGATTTATCGTCGAAAAGCACCTGCAAAGAGTCTGTATTCTTATTGGCCATCCAAAGCCATTTTTGTTTTGACAGCTGTATCACTTCCTTTTCCGCAGCCGTAGGTACAGTTTGGGGGGTATTATTTTGTGCATAAGACGAATGCGTACTTACCAGTAGCAATAACAGTCCTGACAGAATTTTTTTCATGTAATAGGTATTTATAGGATATATATTATTTAGTAACGTGTTGTGCTATTAAAAATCACCCTGATAGTTGGGATGTATTGTCGCTCCTGGGCCGCTGGGCCCCGTCCCTGTGGACGGGCTGCATTTTCTTCTGCCAAAATGTGCTACGCATCATTTTGTCTGTCTTCGCCTTCGCTCGGCACCGAACAAAAAGAGGCCCGTCCACAGGGGCTGATTAGAAAATTTTTAGCGAACACCCCGTATTGGCTGTTTTTATTTTTCTAACCATAAAATTTTGAACTATCCAATAGCACAAAACGTTATTTAGTATACTCTTCGTCTGTAACCGGCAGTAACCAAATGGTTGTTCCCTTTTTAGTAGAGTAGGTAGCCATATACGTTACCCCCGTTTCAACTGAAGCGCCATGCCAGTGTTCTACACCCGGCAAACATTTGATCACTTCTCCTTTCTGTACGGTCAGTTTTGGCTTTCCTCTTTCCTGGTAGAACCCAACCCCATCGGTTATTACCAGCACCTGCCCACCGGGATGTGAGTGCCAGGCCAGCCGCTTACCTGCCGGGAAACTGGCAACCGCAATGTTAAAGGCAAAGAGACTATCTTCTTTGTTCAGTTCTACCAAAGTATTATTGCCTGTGTTATTCACGTGCAGCTTTACCCCATCTTTGGTAAAAGTGGTAGAAGCATCCTGTGCCATGAGTGGATGGCAGAACAGAGTGATGATAATAAAGGTAAGAACCTGTGCTGCTTTTGTACAATTCATTTTATTTCTTTTTTGTTTATTTACTATTGCCGCTTTGATGCTGTGTTTATGGCAAATTCAGGGCTTGAAGTTCCTACTCTTCCCTTTAACTTCTGGTATACAGATTACTGATATTTCTACCTTTTTTACTGATTTAGGGCTGATTGAATACGACCCAATATAACAATGGCTATTTTTACAGGAGAAATCAACCAGATGGAACTCATTTTTCCTATTAACCATATCGGCAAGTGCAATACGGATAATAATCACCCAACGCTGCATCCGTTGGTAACGGTTATTGATTTCTCTAAAGCGGATCCTATAAATTGGGGCAATGCTGATACCATTAAGTTTACTTACGGCCTATACTGCATTTTTTTAAAAGACATCAAATGCGGTGACCTAAAATACGGTTGCCAATACTATGATTACCAATCGGGCACGCTGGTGTTTTTTGCACCGGGACAGGTGGCTGACTATAAAAACCCAGGCAGTCCGGCACAGCCACAAGGATACGGGCTCTTCTTTCACCCCGATTTACTATTGGGCACACAACTAGGCAAAAATATTACCCAATACAAGTTTTTCGAATATGCAACCAACGAGGCACTGCACCTGTCTGATACCGAGCGGAAAATGATCCTGGATTGTTTTGCTAAAATTGAATTTGAGCTACATCAACCTACCGACAAACACAGTAAAAAACTGATCTCAGCCAACATTGAATTATTCCTGGATTATTGCCAAAGGTTTTATGACCGCCAGTTCATTACCCGTGATACAGCCAACAGGGGCGTTCTGGAAAAATTTGAAACCTTACTGAACCAGTATTTCGAATCCGGCCACCCGTCATCAGCGGGTTTGCCCACCGTTGCCTATTTTGCGAAAGCGCTTCATTTATCTGCCAACTATTTTGGCGATCTGATCAAAAAAGAAACAGGCCAGTCTGCCAAGGAATATTTACTGAATAAAACCATGGATGTGGCTAAGAAAGTTATTTTCGAGAGCAATAAGACAATTACCGAAATCGCCTTCGAATTAGGTTTTAAATATCCGCAGCACTTTACCAGGTTGTTCAAGCACCAAACCGGGCTTACGCCAAATGAATACAGGCATCTGAATTAATCAGGCTTCTATTTACAGTGTTCCCAACCAGGAGCCAGTTTCTTTTCTGGCTTTCTGTTATACATGCAAAACGCCGTACCGGGTACGGCGTTTTGCATATACTTTTGTGTTAATTTGATCAGAAGGCATAGTTGATTCCCAGCATAACCAGGTCTGTGGTCATTTTGTAAGAAACATTACTGTTAGGAATGGCACCATAAGGGTTCGTGGCAGTTACCATCATCGGGTTTAATAAAGGGCCGCTTGTAGAGCCGCCACTTGATCCATGATGATACATCGCATTCAATGTAAATTTTGCAGTTATCTCATATCCAAAACCAAACTGGTATCCATTTTTGATAATAGCGGTTGCCGGAGTGGAGAAAAAAGCCAGTTCACTGTTTATTGGGTTTGAACTGTAGGTATAACCCACCCGTAAAGGCAATTTCTGTATACCTTTATACTGAATGCCGGCTGAGACAATGGATATATTCTTCCAGCCAAATCCAGCTACCGATGCGGTACTGGTCCATCCTTTTGCGGCAAAACCCGCTGTGTTGGCATAATTCACAAACCGATAATCTACAGCCAGATCAAACTGGTTCATGGAATATCCAATCCCGGCCGATACGATGGCGGGGTAGTTCATTTTGAAAGTTACATTCGGGGCAGCAGATCCATTCAGGTATGTATTTTTAAAAGCTAAGTCGCCGAAATATTGTGGCGATTTATAAGAAGCTCCCAGTTTGATTCCTTTTCCTGAATTATAAAAAATACCAACCTGTCCGCCAATACCTAAAGCACTTGCTTTATTACTTACCGGATAACCCAAGGTTGAACTGGGTGAAGAAAGGGGGTTAGGTGCCAGTTCGAGCGATGAATAATTAAAAGTAGGTGCCAGACCGATTGACCAATGTTCATCTATTTTGTAAGCATAGGTAATTCCTACCTGCAGCAACTGGTAATCGGATTTGATCTGTCCAAAACCACCTTCGCTCTGAGGCAGATTGATCGGATTCATATTATTTTCCGGGAAATTTACCCCAAAACCGCTGATGCCGAAAGCAGACACACCAAACGTATGTTTTCCTTTTTTATTACCCCAAACCATGGCCAGTGCCGGCATTACCGAAACACCTCTTGCATCTTTGGTTAACCCGCTAAACGGCCCCCCGGATGTGGGTGCCGTTGACGATAAAACCGGGGATGAGAAAAATAATCCGGTGTTAAAAGAAAACTGTTTTGTATGGAATGCCGATATGGATGCGGGGTTCCATTGTAAAGCTCCGTTAATATCAATTGGCTGCGCTGTTGCGGCTCCTCCCATTGACATATTGGTGGCTCCGATGCCTTGCATAATATGCCCGGCCTGCGCTACTAAAAGAAAGGGCAATACGCCCAAACTTATGGTAATTATTATCTTTTTCATAATTGTAATTTTTAACCTGCATGTCTGTGAAATAAATGTTTGGCAAATAGTTTTCACGAGAATTAATGTCATACCAGTTAATCTCTGGTACAATGAAACATTGCACCAGAGAATTACTTATTGTTTGAGATACGGCCAGGCAGTTTACGGGGAGATAGATTAATCCGTTTGCAGAAACAGGTACAACAGTGTACTCAATATAATGCTGTTTTATACAAAGAGCATATGTACGCCTTCGCCTTCGCTTTGTTTATAAAAATCGCCTACGGTGATCACTGCATCAAGACCATCATACAGATCTTCTCTTTTATAATGGAACATATCCATTGCTAATTTACAGGCCCATAATTTTACTCCAGAAGCGGTGAGGATATCCAGGAATTCATGTATATCCGGCATGTCAATTTTTTCCATTTCTTTTTTCATCATGGCACTGGCCAGCGCTTCCATACCCGGTAAACCTCCCAACATGGTTGGCATATGCATGGCAGGGTTACCTACGGTAGCCACATGCAAATGTTCCAATTTCTTTTTGTGAATAGCTTCCAATCCAAAAAATGTAAAAAAGAGTTCTGCTTCAATTCCTTCCATACGGGCTCCATTGGCCAGTACAAAAGCGGCATAAACGTTTTCCAGTGTTCCTTTTGATAAGATGATCATCATCTTTTTAATGGCACCTTTATTCTCATTCATAGTTGACAAATTTTATTTTGTTAGATACAACTTGCGGGTTTGGGTATACCGGCGATTTTTGTGGCGGTTTTTAAGGGCGCAACAGGAAATAACTGGTAAAACTCTTTAATATCTACAAGGCCGCTTTTGCCAATACGCCTGATACTGAGGGCAACCTGGTTTTTATGTTCATCCTGCAGGTACCTGATAACGTCCCAATGTCTTGGGGTTAAAGTGATCTCTGCTTCGGCGGCCAATGCTTCCCCAACAGTTTTATCCCACTGGCTAAAATCTGTTAAGTAACCTTCTTCATTTACGGTAATTGATTTACCGGCTATTGATTTTTCCATGACTTTTATTTTAATATTAGATGATTAGATAATTTAATGATCAATCGAATTTTTTACCGCTTTCCGACATGGTTGCAGATACAAACGGAATATGTGTTCCTTTGAGTAATACATTCCAGTAGATCCACCTGAAAGCAAGTTTGCCCATATGGTTCATCCTGCTCTCTTTAAGCAACCGTAACGGGCCGATACCTGCAAACGGGAAACTTCCTTCAACGGGTTCGTGTGTATAATTAAAATCAATCAGCAATGCTTTGCCATTGCCGGTTTCGATAAAACAGTTGGCGTGTCCGTCAAACTCTTCCAGCAGGGGTTCCCCTTTTATATACCGAAGGATATTATCTGTTAAGATCTCCGCTTCAAAGTGGGCAACAGAGCCCGCTTTTGAGGCAGGAATATTACTGGCATCTCCCAATACAAAAATGTTAGCATACTCTTTGGATTGCAGGGTGGCTTTATGGGTTGGCACATAATTCAGGTCATCGCCCATACCGGACCTTTCCAATAAGGCATCTCCTTTGTTGGTGGGTATAGTTACCAGGATATCAAAGGGGATCGTTCTTCCTCCATAATCAACAATCTCTTTCTTTTCGTTGTCTACATGCTCAATAGCAAAATCACTTTCAATATGAATTCCCTTTTCATGCAGCAGGTGTTCCAATGCCTCAGTGGCTTTGGGTTTGGTAAAGGCACCGCTTAACGGGGTTACATAAGTGATCTCCACTCTATCGCGCATGTGTTTATGTTTGAAAAAAGAATCCGCCAGGAACGAAAATTCCAATGGAGCCACCGGGCACTTAATGGGCATTTCGGTAATATGAACTACCAGTTTGCCTCCCTGCCAGTCTCTTAATTTATTACGCAAAGCCAACGCCCCTTCAAAAGTGTAGAAATCAAAAACAGACTTATGCCATTCGGAACCTTTCATTCCTTCCGTTTCTTCAGGAGCAATTTTTGCGCCCGTGGCAATAATCAGGATATCATAGGCCAACTCATCGCCATTTGCCAGCTGTACTTTATTGTCTGTTGGCACAATCCGGCTGATCTTTTGTTTCAGAAGTTTTACATCTTTGGGTATAAATTCCTCAATGGTTTTTATGATATCTTCCGGCGCATATATATCAAACGGAAGAAAAAGATATCCTGGCTGATAATGATGTTCTTCACGTTCATCAATAATAGAGATCTGCCAATCGGGTGATTGTAAATGATGGTGCAGGTGATTTGCCATCATCGTACCTGCAGTGCCGGCTCCAAGAATGATAAGATTTTTCATTTGCTGATTTTATTTCTGGTATTAGGAAAGTGTAAAACTCGTTATAGTGTATGGTTGCTTTCATGATAATTACTTTGTTAATATATGATTTTTATCAGCAAACTTCAGAGAATAGAAAAAAACATGAAAAAAGGGGAGGGTGTGTAACAAATGTTACATAACAGGTGCATTTCGTCTTCTAATTTGTGAAATAACACTCTCCTGAAAAATAATAGAAGGCTTACCGGGAATAGTCACCAATTTCCTGTAAAGCAACCAGGCTTAATTGTTGACTTCGGATCGCTTTTAGAATGAAACAATTACCAATTTCAATCAACAATTCCAGAGAATATCAAGAGATATGAGGAGGCCGGGAAACAGGTAGTCAACTTTTTGAGTGTTGTAATCAATACTTCCGTTAGAAACAGGTTCACTTAGGGGAGTAATTCAGGAATAACCCTTAAAATTCACCCTATAAAATTGTCTGAAGTATTATACTTTCAATCCGGTAACCCTGTTTTTAATATAATACCGGCTATGATAATAGTACCAGGCATGAGATTAAGTGCAGAAAGAAAAAAATATTTGTCGGCCCATTATTTGCAGGGTCACTGTTGCCTTAAACCGGTAAAGGAAATAAAACATACATCCCCACTACTATAGCCAATGAAAAACTGAATTACAGGTATTTTCTGTATGGCTGCATAATAAATACTTTAACCATTAACAAATGGGGCACCCCGATTGCTGGGGGTACTATCCCTGATATCCCCTTCTCCACATAGAAACCTGCGGGCTGTGGAGAGAAAAATACTACAACTCCCTCAACCGTATATTCCGGTAGCTGATCTCCATCACATTACCCGGATGCAGTTGAATACCGATCGGTCCATGGTCAGGTATCAACGCCGATGTATACGTCATCACTTCTACCCCATTCAACCATACGGTATAGGTTTTATCTACCAGTTTAATCTGCATCGTATTCCATGCTGTAGGTTTCAGGATCTCTTTTACCTGTGCTTCTACAGGATACTTCAATCCCGGCAGATAAGGAGAAGCTGTCAGATCTCTTTTTAAAGAACCGGAAATACCGATCTGGATCTGGTCGTTTTCTGAACGGAGAAAAATACCGGAATCTACCACTCCCTCACCCATCAGAAAATCAGTACGGAAAATAAAATCGCGGTATTTCTTTTCCGTCCAGAGAATACTGCCTTTTTTGTCCGGACCACTTTTCACATGCAATATTCCCTTGCCTGCGGTCCACCAGGTATTATTGGCGGGTACTATCCAGCCATCGAAATTTTTACCATTGAAGATCTTTTTCAACCTGGGCTGCTGGGCTTCTAAACCATTACTGGCGCTCAGTAGCATCACTATACCAATCAAAAGCTTTCTCATATATAGCAGGCAATTTTAGTTATTTGTTTTATTTCGCGGGGGGTACCAGTACATCTTTCTTACTAACGAAAAGGTTTCTACACATACCTGATTTTTACCGCTAACTGCTAGGGGAACCGAACAACAAAAGATACAACTAATCTTATTTATCCCGCAATAACACCCCACCCTTTACCACCCATGAAATACCGAAAGCGAACAGGGCGCCCGACTCGAGCCAGAAAACAGGTTTATACGGTTTCAGCCAGGGCATGGTATCTCTGATATTGGTATACAGAGCCAGCAACACAATATAGACCAGCATGCCCGTTCCGCAGGCGCGGTAAACCTGGTTGCGCTGTTTTTTCTGGCGGGTAATGGTTACACCCCGGCTTTTGGTGAACTGGAACAGGGAGATCGCTGCCAGCACCAGGAACAGTGCAGCAGAAAATACATTGTGCAGGTTATTGCGCAGCTCGTTCAGCGGCAGATGAATGATGGCACAACTACCGGCACTGGTTTCGTTGGTAGGAAAAAACGCCACGCCCAATGCCAGTACACCGGCCAAAGTAGACAGAATACTATCCAACCGGTCGCCGGGATACCCTTTGTAAGAGATCAGGAACAAAGCCACTGCGCATAAAATACCCACCAGCAGGTCGCCGGTAACGGTATAATAATAATCACTGACCGAATCCTGGATGGCCGTACAATGCGCAAAGAAATAATTACCCGCCAACATGGTGGCCGGCAATAAAATACCCAGCCAGCCGATAGCCTGTATCAGTGAATGAAAAGAGATAATGCGGGGATCCGGGTTGGGGCTGCCCATATTGCTTTGTTGAAAGGTACTGATTATCCGTTCCGGATCACCTTGCCAATGCACCGGGTGTAAACCCTTTTACCAGGTCGAATGTGGCACCCACCGAACCTACCACCGATTTTCCTCTTTTTAATCCGGCCCATTCCCTGATCTGGTATACCGGCTCTATGCCCGTACAGTGTGCCCCCATAAAATAACGGATGTCTGCTTTTTTCAGTTCACCGGCCGTCCAGCGGATCTGTTCATCGCTGTTCTGCAATAAATGAAACCCACCTATGGCCGCATATACGGGTTCCTGTTGCAGGTTAGCACGGGCCTGGGTAATCGTGTTAATGATACCGGAATGCCCGCAACCGGATAAAAGCACCAGTCCTTTTTCTGTGCGGATGATCAGCGACATATCTTCCGGAACAATATCAGCCACTGTTTTGCCGGCCGCATCTTTTTTCTGCCAGCGTTGGTCGTAATTTTTTTCAGGATATTTTCTGTCTACCGGGCCTGTAACATAGATGCCTGGTGAAATCTCGGTAAAGGAAGCATGGGTAATGATCTTGCCGCCGGATAACACATACAGTGCAGAATCATTTTTCATTTTGGTTTCTTCATCTCCTTTTTCGGATAGGCGTGTATCGAATATACCCTGTCCTACATGGGTAACGGCCAATGCCTGTTGGTTACTGCGGCTGGTCTCGTTGCGCAGCGGTATCCAGCCAATGGTATGATCCCAGTGATTATGGCTGATCACAAAACGCGGAACCAGTGAAAGATCGATATTTAATGTCTTGCTGTTCTCCAGAACGGTTCGTTCATGACTACCGGCATCAAAGAGAATTTTTACTGAATCAGCTTCTACCAGTGCAGCAAAACCCCATTCGCCCATGCCTTTCTGGGCCAGCATGGTACTGAGCACCGTGATCTTCAGGTTTTTGACCTGGTGAGCGGATTGCGCCCATAAAGTTTTTCCAAAGCAAATGGAGAAAAGGAGAAAGAAAAAATATTTCATGAATGGGATTAAGCGTACATGCGATAGCTTAAATATAACTAAAAATAGTTTTGCTATATGTGCCATCTATGGTGATTTTATCCTCTCCGGCTACTGATTCAGCGTAACCACCATTAGTGCCCCTACTACTTACACTATAAAGCCCATTGAAATTTGAATGGACCATATAACTATTTGAGTTGATTCTATTTGTGCATGTGTAACAACCCAACGGCTCTGCTACTATCCTTTCGGAAACTGCAGTAGTACAGAAGTACCTTTGCCTGCTTCGCTTTTTAAAGCCAGCCTGCCCCCGTTTTTCTGCATAAATTCTTTCACCAGTCTGAATCCCAATCCACTGCCTTTTTCCTGACGGGTGCCAGGGGTAGTTACCACACCATCTGAAGAAAGTAATTTATCAATAACCATCTGTGTCATGCCAACCCCTGTATCATGGATTACCAGTGTATCAAATTTTTCATCAAAATCTGAATACACGGTTATTTTCCCGTTGGTGGTAAACTTATTGGCATTGGTAATCAGGTTCCGGAGTATAAAGCCTAACACATTCCGATCGATCTGTAACTCCAGTGTATCACTTACCAGGTCAACCAGCAGGTTGCCTTTGAATTCTGCAGTTTGTAGTAAAAGAGCGATTTCTGCATCCACCACTTCTTTCACTTTTGTTTTCTTCAATTCCAGGGTTTTATCAGAAACGGTCATGGTTGCCCAGTCTACCAGATTATTCAGCAGACTCAGGGTTACATCTACCTGTTTTTCAGACATTTTCATCATCTGCTCGCGGGTTTCTTCATCCAGCAGTTTCTGATCTGCCAGTTCAAAAAAACTTTTTAGTGAACCTATCGGCCCTCTTACATCATGGGCTATTATAGAAATCATTTTGGTAAGTACCTCATTCTGGTTTTCTATCTGAGCAGTTTTTTGTTCCAATTGCTTTTTGGTAATGCGCAGATCCAGCAATTTGGCCACATGATTACCCAGCACTTTTAAAGCAAACACCTGCTCATCGGTTAACTTATTGGGTTTGGTATCGTTAACGCAAAGCATCCCTATCCGTGATCCTTTTTTAGTAACCAGTTGTACACCTGCATAATATCGGATTTTGGGATTTGCCACCACCAACGGATTATCAAAAAACCGTTGGTCTTCCAGAGCATCTACCACTTCAAAAAAGGGATTATCCATCACAATGGCATGTCCGCAAAAGGAAATATCCCGGGCGGTTTCTGTTGCCTCTACCCCCACTTTGGCTTTGAACCATTGCCGGCTATAATCAACCAATGATATCAGTGAAATCGGCGTATGACAAATCTTGGACGCCAACTGAACAATCTCATTAAATTCTTCTTCTTCGGGGGTATCCAGAATGCCCAGTTCGTGGAGATCATGTAAACGGAGCAAATCATCGGCGGGAATGGGAGCGGGTATCATACAATCGTTTTTAAGATGAACGAGTATTAATTACACCTAAAAGTATTCACCGATTACCCAAAAAGGGATAACAGCTACCCGCAAATACATATAGTTGATTCACTACAAAAAACGAAAGGTATCATAATCAACCAGTTGCAAAGAATATCAGGGTGTATTTTCAGCCAAAAGCCCGTATGAATATTTTTTTCTGCAGAAAAATAAAAATAGTATTGTAGACAGATGTCGGTTGTTAAATCTTCATTTACCCCTACAAATCAGCAATATCGCCAACAATAGCCGGAGATCGGAAGCATAGGTTTCGGGTACTACAAAATGACTGATTACTTTAGCGGAGTTTTTGGGAGAGAAAGCAATAAAATCAATTACTTCTACTGGAACATCCTGTAGAAAAGTAGGCATACAGGGATCGCAGGTAAGCTGTCATTGTGTTTTCAGCAGCGTTACTGATTGGCCGCCCGGCCTATCGTTCAGGTCTCCACCCAGTATAAAAAGGATCACTCTCCCCCGACGGCTTCGGTAAACTGTTGCATCTGTAATAAACGGTTGCCACATTCTCTACATCGAGGTGGGTACTGGCAAAGCAGATCTGTTGGCCACCCGGCAAAGTTACCCTTGCTGTGGCAATTGCTCTGCGTTCGGTTTTGGGGTCTGCCTTCTGCGATAACCATTGGGTCCGGGTTTCAGAGAGCGGGAATCTGGAGAGGATCGCAACCCCATATCCACCATTCCCATAATCAATGGCTTTACCGAAATAAAAATACATACCCAGGGCTTCTGCAATGGCTGCCGGTTCGTTGATTTCTTTGCCTGAGCGGATGGTATTCACATCAATCTCCTGTAATGCCACCAGATCCCGGTGTTGGCTGTGGATCGCTTTCACAATAGCCGGAATATCAATCACACCCTGTGTTGCTTTACCGGGAGGATTGCAGTGATGTACATTATACCCTGATGCTATTAGCTAGGCAGGATTGGGCAGATACAGGATGAAGTAATATTGGCCAATCAACAGAAACCCTTGCAGATACTATTATCGGCCATATTAACAGAAGGATCCGTTGGGTGGAATATCGATCGTTTCATAAACAGGATTTGATGTTGCGTAGCCCGGTAATACAAAGTAATATTGGGTCTTCAGTCAACCCGGCTATTTAGGAAACAGGGATCTTTACCCGAACCGTAGTGCCTTTTCCATGACCGCCTTCTATCTCTAACGAACCCTCCACAGCGAGTGCCCTTTCCCGGATGCCTATCAAACCCGGTCGGGCTGGGTCATACGTTGCATTCAGTCCGTTACCATTATCTGTAATGGATAACTCAATGCTGTTATTTATTTTCAGCAGCCTCACAGTTACTTCACTGGCTTTGGCATGTTTTGCCACATTGTTAAGTGCTTCCTGGCAGATACGGAACAGTTCGGTACGGATCTGCTGCGTAATTGCAGCATCATCCATCTCTTCGCTGAATACACAAGTGATGCCACTGGTTTTGGTGAACTGTTCACAAAGCCATCTGATGGATGCATTTAGCCCCAGCTCATCAATCATTATGGGACGAAGTGAGGAAGCCAATGTACGTACATCATCGATCATAGTTTGTAAAATATAACTGGCATTAGTGATCCGTTTACTCACTTTCGGATCCCGATCTTTTATATGCAGGGTCAACCAGTCTATCTCCATTTTTACGGCAGATGCCAGTTGACCGATCTCATCATTCACTTCTCTCGCTAATTGCCGCCTTTCATCTTCCTGTGCCTGTTGCAGATACTCAGTTAATCTGTGCAATTGTATATTTACCGTATGTAATTGATCTGTACGCTCTGCTACTTTTTTCTCAAGTGTTGCGGTCAGGTTCCGTGCTTCTTCCTCCGCCCGGTTACGGGCATTGGTATTTCTGAAAATGAATTGGATCAGCAAGACAAATATGGCGAGAATACAAAAACCAAGGAACAGCATGGCCCGGTTGCTTTTGGTTTTGTCGCGGTTGATCTCGGCCTGTTGCTGAAGCAAAATTTCATTTTCCTGTTTTTTGAGTTCATTGAGCAAAGTGATAATACTGTTTATCGCAACCGGGATCCGGAGAATACGCTTGCGTAATTCCTGGTCTACCGGTTTTATCGTAACCGACAGCTGCATCATGGAATCCAGCAGGCTGATCCGGCTGGTCAGTAACACCGACAGAGAATCGATCCGCAGCTGCTGATACGGATGTGCCGCTACCAGTGCGGTTAATTGCGCCAGGTTATCCGTCACTTCCTTCCGCGCCTGGTTCAGCTGAGCGGGTAAAGCAGCATCCTGTGTAAGCAGGTAACCCTGTACACGAGACTCCATCCGCGTAATGGCAGCCATGATATTATCCGCCACGGTAATGGTCTGCGTATTGCTGGATATGTCTGCGGTAGAACGCTGGATCCCCCTGTCAGCTTTGTTGTCGAGATAAACAACGGTCAGTATCATAAAAGCGATCACCAGGAACCCAGCGATCATCCGGCGCTGGAAAGAGAGACTGGTAAGCTGAAGAAAAGGAGAATAATAAATGCCCAGGCAGATGATGATGAACAGGAATGCTGTATGCAGGGCGATCACCGTAAGCGAAGGGATGCTGATTAACTCCGGGTTACCGAAAAAATAACTGATACAGGAAAAACTGGCAATCAGCAAACAAACAGAAAGAGCCAACCAGGTCAGGATAAACTTCTTTTTACTGTTGATATTGAATAAAACGATACTGATAAGAATGAAGCTGATGGCAGTAAGTGCGCTGGGCCTGCCCGGATATAATGTATATGGTGTACCCGGTCCTTCCTTCCAGAAAAATTCATCAATACCGATATTCACTGTAAACAGGTATTCAAATAAAGTAAGTACACTGATCAGTAATACCAATACAAGACAACCTGTACAGGCGCTTACCACCTGCTTTCTACCCAGCACCATCAATGCAATGCCTGTGAACAGGAAACAAATGGCAGTATTAAATTTCATGGAGATGAAGTCCGGGGATATGGAGGTAAGCAGGGGAATACGGAACAGCCAGCCGGTAATCACCAGACTACTGACCAAAATGGTAACAATACCAGCCATAGCAAGGCTGTTTTTGCGGATAAGATTCATACTTAGTCCCGGTTCACCTGTTTAACTGGCCACGCAGGCATAAGCAGCCAGTAAAATAATCGATCCGCTTACCTGTTGCTGTTCTCTACAGGCAGAATGGCAGGTAAGCTCACCTCAAATTAGGTATTCTTCTGTATCTATTTGCTGATCAAAGTCATATAAGTCATTTTTAAGGTTGACCGGTTGTTAAAAAGGATACGGTTAGACCCAGCTACTTTCCTGTTTTTATTTTAGACACAAAAGCAGGCAG
>Ga0255338_1002464_pt1 | contig 26918 bp, 14 predicted proteins | sample MeOH1_35cm_T4_19_FD_203715 | JGI IMG/M metagenome (GOLD analysis project Ga0255338, IMG submission 203715) | Sandy soil microbial communities from University of British Columbia, Vancouver, Canada - MeOH1_35cm_T4_195 | ecosystem: Engineered > Artificial ecosystem > Sand microcosm > Unclassified ...
GCTGCGAGGTCTTCGATGAGGCGCAGATGGAGCAGCTCCGGATGAGCGCCATCCTCACGGTCGCGCGTGCCGCGGCTTCCCCGCCGCGCTTCATTGTGTTGCGGCACTCCGGCGCCCCCGCCGGCAGCCAGAACGGTCCGATGCTCGCGCTGGTCGGTAAAGCCGTCACGTTCGATACAGGCGGAATCTCGATCAAGCCCAGTACGGACATGGGGAAGATGAAGGCGGATATGGCGGGGGGAGCCGCCGTGGTGGGCGCCATGCAGGCGATTGCGCAGCTCGGGTTGCCCCTGAACGTGATCGGCCTCGTGCCCGCCGTGGTCAACATGCCGGGCGGAAACGCGTGGAATCCGGGCGATGTGGTCACCACGCGGAGCGGCAAGACGGTGGAGACGATCACCACGGATGCGGAAGGCCGGATGCTGTTGGCCGATGCGGTGGACTATGCGTGCGAGCTGGGCGCAACGCACGTGGTGGACATCGCCACGCTTACCGGCGCCTGCGGGATCGCGCTGGGCCATGTGGCCAGCGGCCTCTACGGTACGGATGCCGAGCTCGTGGATGCGGTCCGCACGTGTGGCGAAGCCGCTGGGGAGCGCCACTGGCCGATGCCGCTATTTCCGGAGTACCGGGAACAGATCCGCAGCGAGATCGCCGATCTAAAGAATAGCGGCGGCCGGGCCGCGGGCTCGGTAACCGGCGCCTGGTTCGTACGCGAGTTTGTCGGTGACACGCCGTGGGTGCACCTGGACATCGCCGGCACGGCCGGCTATGAGAAGGGAAAGCCCTGGGCGCCCGCCGGCCCCACCGGTACGGGCGTCGGCACCTTCATCAACCTCGCGCAGTGGCTTGCCGGACGTACGGCGGGTGGCTGAGCCGCCGGGCAGCCGGCGCTGGAGCAATGAGAGTCTCGCCTTCGTTGCTTGCTGCCGGGCTTAAACCAACGGTATAGTCAACCGGTGCCGGCGATACTCGCCGGCGGGCCGGAACCCCCGGTTGGCAAGCCGACCAGGTTTCTCACGGTGCGCCGCCGCGATCCCGCGCAGTTTAAACGTAATCAACTCACCCGAGATCGAAGTTTTTGTCCCGCTACCGCGTGGTAGGGCGGGTCACCAGGACAGTCAGGAGAGCTCCATGAAGTTAGGGAAGCAGATCGCCCTTGTCTCCCTCGCCTTGGCCGCCGCCGTGCCGGCCTTCGCGCAATTCCGAACAGGCGGCCTCAGTTCTTCGCTCCAGTTGTTGAACATTCCGGAAGTCCGCAAGGAGCTGAAACTTTCCGATACTCAGGCCAGCCAGTTGTCTGCCGTGCAGACGGGCGCGAAGGGATCCGCGCTGACGATGATCCGGGGCCTCCGCAACGTGCCGCAAGCCGACCGGGCTAAGAAGTTCGAGTCCTTCCGCTCCGACCTGGATCGCAAGCTGGTCCTGATCCTGGATGGAAATCAGCGCAAGCGGCTACACGAGCTGGAGCTCCAGCGGGACGGGCCTCGCGTGCTGCTGAAGCCGGACGTGGGCGCGGAGCTTCGCCTGACGCCGGAGCAGCACGCCAAGTTGCAGGCCGCTACCCGGGAAGAGATGGGGAGCATCCGCACGCTGTATGTGAGCGCATCCAAAGCGCCCACTCCGGCGGATCAAGAGGAAGCGCGGAACAAGATCAAGCTGATCCAGACGAAGACGAACAGCGCGATCTACGACGTGTTGACGGACGAGCAGAAGACCCGCTTCAAGGTGATGCAGGGTGCGCCGTTCAAATTCCCCGAGCGCGCCACCTCACCGATTACCATAACGAAACCGGGTCAGCCCGGTACCCCGGAGCCGGTGGCGAAACCAGCGCCCGCCGCCAAGCCGGCTCCCAAGCCAGCGCCGAAGAAGTAGTCACTTCAGGCCGTGCGTTCCGCTCCTTGCCCGCGACAGGCTGCAGCGATTGCTGCAGCCTGTCGCGTTTCCGGCTCACGGTAGCCTGGGAGAGCAATGCCCGAGGAGGTAAGCGAGCTCCGCGCGCCGAATCAGGTGCTCGGTCAGGCGCGGCTCCGGTCTGCGCCGGCCGGACTGCACGGCGCGCGGCAGCACCTGGTGGATAGTTGAGCGGGCCTTCCGATTCGGGCGCTGCGCCAGCGTACCCCGTTCCCCCCTCGTTCCTCATTAACGCCGGGCCGGTATTCGATGGCCCGAGCCGTTTTCGCCCGCAATGCGGAGTCAGTCCCGGCGCTCGACCCAGGAGTAATTGAGTTGTCTGCCCTCCTTCACCCCCGGTTCCCCCTGCTGCTGACGGCCGCTGCCGCCCTGGCGACGTACGCCGCCGGCTCGCGGGCACTACCGCTCCCCACCGTCGCCGCGCAGCAGGACGGGTTCCGCAGCGCGTTCAACCAACTGCCGCTGAGCTTTGCGCCGCAGGATGCCGCCGGGCCCGCGGGCGCCTATCTCGCACGGGGAGCAGGGTTCAGCCTGCGGGTTACGCCGGGCGGAGCGGAGTTTAGCGTGCGGGACAGGGCCGCCGGGCGTGCCGCCACCGTGGGCATGCAACTGGTGGGCGCAGACCGCGAGGCAAAGGCTATTCCGGACGCGCTCCTGCCGGGACGGGTGCACTATTTCCTGGGGAACGATCCGGCTCGGTGGCAGCGGAACGTGCCTACCTTTGCGCGGGTGCGGTGCCCGTCGGTCTATCCCGGCGTGGACCTGGTCTATTATGGAAGCCAGAGGGCGCTGGAGTATGACCTCGTCGTAGCGCCGGGCCGCGATCCTGGGATCGTCCGGTGGCGCTTTTCGGGCGTTAGCCACTTGGCAGTAGACGCGGACGGGGCGCTGCGGTTGCGGACGCCGGCCGGCGACCTCCAGCAGCACCGTCCCAGCATCTACCAGGAGCGGGACGGCAAGCGGGAAGCGGTCTCCGGAAAGTACGTGCTCACCGCTTCCGCCGCCGGAATCCCCGAGGTCGGGTTTGCCGTGGGCCCGCACGACCCCAGCTGCCCGCTGGTCATCGATCCGGTGCTTTCCTATTCCACTTATCTGGGCGGCTCGGGGACCGACCGGGCGGCGGCGGTGGCGGTGGACGCGGGCGGCAACGCCTATGTGGCAGGTTACACCAACTCGTCCGATTTCCCCACGGCGCCCGGCGCGTTCCAATCCGGCCCCGGCGGCACCGGCGCGCGCGGGGACGTGTTCGTCGCGAAACTGGACACGAGCGGCTCGACCCTGCTCTCCGCGACCTACGTGGGCGGCGGCGGCAGCGAGGAACCGCGCGGCATCGCGCTGGACGGCGACGGGAACGCCTACGTGACCGGCCAGACCGATTCCAACAACTTCCCCACGGCCAATGCTCTGTACGCCGCGATCCGGGGAGACGTGGACGCCTTCCTCTTCAAGCTTTCCGCGGATGGCTCGTCGCTGAGCTACTCCACTTACCTCGGCGGCCAGGGGAAGGACCTCGGGCTGGGGGTGGGAGTGGATTCGGCCGGTAACGCGTGCGTGGTGGGGAAGACCGCCTCCACCAACTTCCCCACGCAGAATGCGCTGCAGCCGCTGCCCGGCGGCTCGCAACCTCCTGACGACGCCTTCGTCACCCGGTTTTCCGCCAGCGGCGGCTCGCTGATCTACTCCACCTACCTGGGCGGCAACCGCCAGGAGATGATCGGCGACGTGGGCGGGATCGCCGTGGACGCGAACGGCGCCGCCTATGTGGCGGGCGCTACGTCTTCCGGCAACTTCCCGGTAACCCCCGGCGCTTTCGATGGAGCGCTCGGGGGGAACCTCGGGACCTGGGATAGCTTTGTCACCAAACTCACGCCGGAAGGCGCCCCTAGCTATTCCACCTACCTGGGCGGCAGCGAAAACGACACCGCGACCGGGATTGCCGTGAGCAGCCTCGGCGAGGCGTGCGTGACGGGTACTACCTCTTCTCCCGACTTTCCCACCGTGAGCGCCGCGCAGGGCAGCTTTGGCGGCGGCGAGGGGGACGCCTTCGTGGCGAAGCTGACCGCGGACGGCGCAGGGCTCGTTTACGGCACCTACCTGGGCGGCGCCGGAAATGACAATGGGCTCGCGATCACGATGGATAGCGCGGGTTCCGCATTCGTGGCAGGCCGGACGTTCTCGCTGGACTTCCCGATCGCGCGGCCCCTGCAGCCGCCGGCGGGCAACTACGACGCATTCCTCGCGCGGGTGAGCCCCTCGGGCACTCTGGCGTTTTCCACTTACCTGGGCGGCGCTTCCCAGGACTCCGCCACCGGCGTGGCGGTGGACCCGAACGGTGAGATGTACGTGACCGGGCAGACGCTCTCCACCGCGTTTCCCACGCTTTTCCCGCTCCAGAATGCGTTAAGCGGTAATGGAGACGCCTTTGTGGCGCGTATCAGCGAAGGGTCGGCGCCGCCGGTCTTTCCCACCGGCCTCACGATGCTCACCGTCTGCAACACGAGCGCCACGCTCACCTGGACCGACAACAGCGATAACGAAGACGCCTTCGAGATCGAGCGCCGCCTCGGCGCCGGGCCGTTCGATACCGTAGGAGCTGTCTCCGCAAACGTGGTGCTCTTCGAACAGAACGACCTTAATCCCGCCACCCCGTACACGTTCCGCGTGCGGGCCACAAATGGGGACGGGGCCTCCAGCTATTCCAACGAGGTTACCGTAACCACGCTGTTGACTACGGTTACCCCGCCGAGCAACCTGGGGGTCGCGGTTGTTGATCACACGCAGCTTAAGCTGACGTGGAGCGATAACAGCGCTGACGAAGCGGGGTTCCGGATCGAGCGGTCCACGAATGGGGGAGTCACGTTCGCGCGGGTGCAGACGGTGGCCGCCAACACCGTGGAGTTCACCGACACGGGGCTGACGCCGTCAACGGCCTACACCTACCGGGTGCGCGCCACTTCGTCCGGGTGTGACTCCACGCCGTCGCCTACGGCTACGGCCAGCACGACTCCGGAGCCGGTGACCGCGCCCACCAACCTCACCGGCCGAGCCCTCTCCGATACGGAAGTCAGCCTCACGTGGAAAGACAATAGCAACAACGAAACCGGCTTCAAGATCGAGCGCGCGCTGGGTGATGGGGCGTTTTCCGAAGTAGGGACCGTAGCCACCGACGTGAACACCTACACGGACACCGGGCTCGGCGCCACCGCCGTGTACCATTACCAGGTACGAGCGGTCAACGGCACGTCCGTGTCCGCTTCAAGCAATGACCTGCGGGTCACGACCTTGAGCCCGCCAACGGGCATCCTGAAGGTCGCCAAGAAGGTCGATTTCGGGAAGGTGCCGCTCGGGGAGAGCAAGACGAAGGTGCTCACCATCCGGAACGCCAGCCGCGTGGACCGGATGAAGTTGACCGTGGGCACGCTGATTGCGCCATATACCCTTACCGGCGCGGGCTCCTACACCGTGTTGATCGGGGGGAACCGCACCGTCACCCTCAAATTCACCCCCACCAGCACGGGGAAGTCTACCACCAAGCTCGTCCTGCTCAGCTCCGACCCGAAGCATACCCGGGTAGAAGTGGCGCTCACAGGCACGGGCCGTGCAGCTCCGGCAAGAAGCCGGAAGAACTAGGAGCAATGATGAATCAGAACAAAGTGAAGGCCCGCCTTAAGGCAGGGGAGGCCGTCGTCGGTTCGTGGCTGGCGATCCCTTCCGCGGTCTCCGCGCGTTTCATGGCACAGCTTGGATTCGACTACCTCTGCGTAGACATGGAGCACCAGCCCATCGACATCGAGACCGCGTCGGCGATGTTCACCGCGATCGCCTCCAGTGGCATGACGCCCCTGGCGCGCATCCCGTGGAACACGGCGGAGAACATCAAGCGCGTACTGGACTGCGGCGCTCACGGCATCGTAGTGCCGATGGTCAACACCCGCGCCGAGGCCGAGGCCGCGGTGGCCGCGGCCAAGTACCCGCCCACCGGCATCCGCAGCGTGGGCGGCGTGCTCCACGCCATGAGTTTCAACACGGACGCCGCCAGCTACTACGCGCGCGCTAACGACGAGATCCTGGTAGTGGTCCAGGCCGAAAGCCCCCAGGGTGTGGCCAACGCGGACGAGATCCTCAGCGTGCCGGGCGTGGACGCCGTGTTCATCGGACCGAACGACCTGCTCTCGATGATGGGCCAGACCCCGCAGATGGAGAACAAGAGCCAGGAGTTCGTGGACGCGCTCGCCCACATCGTGAAGACCGCCGACAAGTACGGCGTGGCGCCGGGAATCCACACCGCCAACCACGAAGCGTGCAACCGCCGCATGGGCGAAGGCTTCCGCTTCATGGCCATCGCCTCCGACGCGCGATTCGTGGTGGCCGGGGCACAGGCCGAGCTCTCCAAAACCGTAATCCCCGGCCGCGGCGCCGAGGGCAGCCGGGAAGTGCTTCGTTACTAAGAGACGGTGTGAGAAGTCCCGGCCACCCGCTCGCGGGTACCCGGGGCACCCCGGCTGTGAGCGGCAGCACTGGGCACAGGCGTCGTCGGACGAGGCGGCCCGATGAATTCCATATCGAGCTACCTCGGCCTCCTAGCCTGTGCCCACCTCGCTCGCTCTCGCCCACCGAAGCGACTTCTCACACCGCCTCCAAGCAAAAAAGGCGTTTCTCCGAACGCTTGGCGGGGAAGGGATAGGGAGAGGGGGAAGGAAGCAGCTGGAAGCACTCCAGGAGCGCCCCCCTCTCTTTGTCGTACCAGGCGCTGTTCCAGCGACGGTAACCCAGTTTGCCCGCTCACTCTGTAATCTTTCGATGTAACTCGCTAGGTTAGGGTTTGAAAGGGCGTTTGTCAGGGTAATTTCCAAGCAGGCTAGGCCCCGAGCGCGTTCCGTCGTGCTTGCGTGCGCCGTTCCCCCGCGCTACAGGAGAAAAGCAGAATGGCTAAGGAAGAAACTTCCGAAATGACGGTGGCCGAAGCCGGTCGCAAAGGTGGGCAGAAGGTCAAAGAGCGCTACGGCAGCGACTTCTATGGCGAGATCGGCCGCAAGGGCGGCAGCACCACCAAGAAGAAGTACGGGCCGGAGCATTACTCCAGCATTGGGCGCCGGGGCGGGCAGACCACGGCCGAGCGCCACGGCCAGGAGTTCTACGAGAACATCGGTCGCAAAGGCGGACAGCGCGTGAAAGAGCTGATCGAGCGCGGCAAGCAATCCGCGGAATAACCCTGCGGCGGTGGGAGCCTGCTCTCCGCACTCCCAGTTCGTCGCTGCGAATCGTTTCGGCCGCGGGGCTCTTCCCGCGGCCCTCCACTCGCCGGAGCGAGCACTCCGCAATCCTGTTTTCCCCGATGTTCGGGACCCCTCGTGCCTCTCGCTACCCTACGATAGACCTGCAAGTGACCAAGTCGTGAACGGCTGGTTGAGCAAATATAGATTCGCTCGACCGGTTGGAACGTGTAGGAGGGAATCCTTCTCCAGCGTCCGACATGACCCTTGTAGAATGAGGCTTCGAAACGCTGAATGGTGGTCAAGCCGAATTCGGGTGTGGTAAAGTGCAATGGCGTCGGCGGCAAGCCGCGCGCCGTGTAACCCGCAAGGCGGGAGACGTGGTGTCTCCCAAGCCCCTCCTTACCAGGTTTTCTCAAGTTAACCAAAGTAGATAGGGATTTCTTGCGCTTGAAGGAAGCAGGCCCTTTGGGGGTCTGCGGATAGTGGCCTCCAAGGCTATCAATGAGCGACCCGCAGCCGACGATCTCTCCCGATCGGGCGGTTTGTCCAAGCTCCGGGAAGCGTTGAGATAGAGCGGGCCAACTGGTGAAACCGATGGAAAGCAATGCCAGGGCGGAGGGAACGTGGACACTCCGAAATGGCGCGATCCGGAAGTCGAGCCGGTAGGCTCAACTTCTCGTCAGACAACGGAGGAGAACCCATGAAGACGAATTGGGCACTTTTGGCAGGAACCGCGATTGCCGCGGGCGCCCTGCTTCCCAGTGCCGCCCACGCGCAAGCGGCGGCCGGTCCGTTCGCGGACGTGCCGCAGCAGCACTGGGCGTATGATGCTGTGCAGCAGCTTGCACAGCGCGGTATTTTCACCGGGTACCCGGACGGCACCTTTGCCGGCAAGCGGGCCCTTACGCGTTACGAGTTCGCCGTGGCCCTGCAGCGCATGCTGCAGGAAGTACAGCGCAACATCGCCGCTATCCAGCTGATGCCTGGACCTCAGGGTCCGGCCGGTCCTCGGGGCGCTGCCGGCCCCGCGGGTGCTCCGGGTGCTCGTGGACCGCAGGGTCCTAAGGGTGACCGCGGCGCCGGAACGGAAGCGGAGCTCAACGAGCTGCGCCGCCAGCAGGGCCTGCTGCGACAGGACATCACCGCCCTCCAGAAGCTCGCTCAGGAGTTCAGCTCCGAGCTCGCGATGCTGGGTGCGGATGTCGAGCAGCTGAAGCGCAACCTGCAGGCGCTCTCCGACCGCGTGACCCGCGTCGAAGCGGCGGTGGCCCGCATCCCGAAGATCACGGGTGCGGTTAACATCGGCGCCCGCGCGGCGAACGTGACGGCCGATGGCGCCCCGGGCGGCATCGACAACGGCGGCTCCGCCCCGATCCAGGGTGTGGTGGACCGCGACGGCCGCTACCTGAACCCGAGCAGCTCGGTTCTGGAGCGCGCCAACGTGTTCTACGACATCGACCTCGGGATTACCGCGAACATCAGCGACGTGGCCACGGCCCGCTTGCTCCTGAACGCCGGTAACTACCTGAAGGGCTACCTCGGCAACCGCATCAGCCAGGTGAACCCGTTCATCGACGGGGAAGCCGAAGGCCGACCGGGTGACGCGGGCCTGCCTGCCTTCACGGCGGAAGACGTAACCCCGTACTACCTGTACATCGAGACCCCGATCAAGATCGCGGGCGCCGGTGCACAGTTGACCGTGGGTAAGTTCGGCCAGCAGTTCACGCCGTACACCCTGAAGATGATCGACGTAGATAGCTACTTCTACAACGACAAGACGGACCTGGGCGACTACCCGGTGGCGGGTGCTCGGGCCAACTTCAAGGCGCTCGGACTGAACTTCTCGGCTTACGCCGCGTCGCACCCGAATGACTACGCGGCGCTCAGCAGCACCGCCGGCGTCCTGATCCCGGGCATCACGTCCACGGATCTGAACCGGTTCCAGCCGCAGGGCAGCGCGATCGGTATCCCGGGCTTCGGCATCGGCGCTGGCTCCAGCGCGATCGAGCAGAGCGCGGGCGTCCGGGCGACCTACGTGGGCAAGCGGTTCCAGGTCGGCGGCACCTACCTGACGGGTTCGGCGTCTGCCTCGGATGAGGTGGGCTTCTCCGAACTGTTCCGTCAGCTCCAGGTGTACGGCCTCGACTTCCGCGTGGGTCTGATCCGCAACATCTCGTTCTCCGGCGCGGTGACCGAGAGCAAGTGGACCGGCCAGGACGGCTCCAACAACCAGTTCCAGCTGTTCGGCATTAGCGACAACGATCGCCGTGCGTGGGACATGCGGTTGGAGTTCCCGATCAAGAAGGCGCTCATCACCGGGTTCTACAAGCGGATCGGCGATGGCTTCGACGCTCCGGGTTCCTGGGGCCGCATGGGTATGTGGTTCAATCCTCGTGGTATCGAGGGCTTCGGTGGTACGGTCGAGGTTCCCCTCGGCAGCCGCCTGGTGCTCGAAGGCGAGTATGCGGACTACAACTACCAGGGCCTTCGCCGCTCGGGTGGGGATAGCAGCGACCTGACCTACATCAAGGGCGGTATCCGCTACCCGCTGTCCAGCCGGAACAGCCTCGGCCTGGGTTACGAGCGCGTCGATTACGATGCAAACGGACCGGGCGGACTGGATCGCACGGAGCAGTACTACAACATCGGTGTGGCGCATCAGTTCAGCCCGAACCTGACGTTCCAGATCCTGTACCAGCTCCTCGACGTGCATAGCGCCGGGGTAATGGATGCTCCGGGCTTCAACTACAAGGCGAACATCATCGCCACGCAGTTCCAGGCCCGCTTCTAAGCCTCGGGCCGACAAATCGGCTCGCGGATCACGACTGGCCCCCGGGAAACCGGGGGCCAGCTCTTTGACGGTGAGTCCTGCCGCTCTCCCTGGGAGTCGTCGTCTTGAAGTCTTACTCTCCCCGCGTTTCCCCCCTCGTGGGCGCCCTGGTGGCGACCGCACTCCTCTCCGCCCCGGTGTTCGCGCAGGATGTCGACCCGGACGCGGACTCCTTGCCGGTTCCCGATCCGCTCGCAGGATCGACCACAGCCCCAGTGCTCCCTGCCACGGCTCCCGCGCGCCCGGCTCCTGTTGAAGCGCCCTGCGGATCCACCGACGGTGCGGCGCCCATCCTTCTGGCGCAGAACACGCCCGCGCCGGCGAAACCCGCACGGGCGAAACCCGCGCCGGCAAAGCCTACCCCGGCTCCGGCAGCGCCGAGCCCCGCGCCTCCCGCGGCAGGCGCGCAGACGATCGCCGTGGGCGAGGTCAACATTTTTGGCGATCAGATCGAGCAGGACCCGGCTACCGGGCTGATCGTGATCACCGGCAACCCCCGCGCCGTGCGCGGCATGGACGAGATCCGCGGTACACGCCTCACCTACGACCCCGCGAACCAGGAGTTCACGGCAGAGGGGAACGTGGTAATCGTGCAGAGCGGCCGGGAGATTCACTCCACGCGGGCGACTTACCGCTTTGTGGATCAGGAAGGCACTGCGAACGACACGCGCGAACGGTACGGTCCGTACTGGATCCGGTCGGAGCAGCTCAAGATCCACCCGGGCCCCGTGTACGAAGCCCTACGGGCGGCGTTTACCACCTGCGATAAAGAGGACCCGCACTACGAGTTCTATTCCCGGCACCTGGACATCACCCCGGGGAAAGAGCTGGTAGGCCGCAACGTCGGAATCGATTTCCTCGGTCATCGCCTGATCACCATCCCCAAAGTCCGGAAGTCGCTGGCCCAGGGCGAAGAGGACAACCGCTCGCTCTATCCGGCGTTCGGCTACAACAGCGACACGGGGCCATATGTCCGGAAGGAGTTCACCCTCCGGCGCAGCGCTCCGGTATGGCTGGATGCGGACGTGCGAATCAACACGTTCCGCGAGCCGCAAGGCGGCCTCGAGGCCGCCACGCCAGGCACCGGGCAGTTCCGCGGCACTCTCTTCTACCGGGACGTGGCGGAAAACCAGCGGGTCAGGTTCCTACAGGTGAGCCGCTTGCCGGAACTGGGATATGTCTGGTCGCCCGGTAAGACCCCCCGGCCGGGTCAGTTTTTGCCGCATCAGATCGGAGCCGTACGCTATCCGGAAGAGCTGAGCGTGAGTACAGCCTGGCGCGTGTCCGCGGAGGCTTCCGCCGGTTACTTCCGCCAGCACCGCGGCGACCGCTTGATCGGACCGGACAGTGAGAGCAAGAGCGGCGGCCGGGTCAAGCTGCAGGTGCAGGGCGTAGAGCCTACCGTGAACCTGGGCCCGCTGCGCCTGAATGACCTCCGCCTGATGGCGCGGCAGACATTGTATGACACCGGCGAGGCATTCACGGTGTTCGGCACGGGCATCGGGAAGAAGGTCCGCTTCAAGAACCTGCGGCTCGGCATCCAGCGCCTCGACATGTTTACGATGGGTACCACGCCGTTCTTGTTTGACGACGTGGAGCTCAAGGAAGAGTGGCGACCGCGATTGGAGTACACCACTCCCGGATTCAACTTCTCCTACATCGCACGTCTGCGCGGGCAGGACGCCCGCGTCTACGACCAGATCATCTCGGTCTCCAAGCTGTTCCACTGCATCGAGCCGCGTCTGACCTATCGCGTCCGCCGCAGTGAGATCTTCCTGGAACTGCGTATTCCGGGTCTCTCCGGCTTCAACCGCACCCGGCCGGGAGAATCTGCATCGGTTGAGTCGGATACTCGCGACGGCGCGCCTGAATTAACTCAACCCTAATCGCCGGAACCGTTGCTGCTTCAGCGTGTCCTTTCCCGCAACGGAAGGAAGCTATGTCGCGACAACTTTTCCTACTTGCAATCCTGGGGCTGCCGGCATGCCTGGCAGCCGCCCAGGGCCTCGCCGAGCCGGCCACTGGGCTGCCGGCCACCCGGCGGCCGGCGATGCCGAGCGCTCCTCGACTCCAGGAAGTGTTTCTCACTGATGGCGTAGGAGATACCCTGAGCCTGGGCTGGCGCTGCCTCGCGTGGGGCAGCGCGCAGGTGCGTCTGGAAGGGAAGGTGCTCCGTCCGGATGTGGAGTACACCCTCGACTATCCGGCAGGCGTGTGCCGCCTGGCTTCCGTGCCTGCGGCGGGCTCCCTGGTGGAGGTGCGCTACGCGCTGTTGCCGCGACTTTCGTCGCCGATTTCCGTCGCCGCGCCTAGGCAAGCTACCATGTCCACGGTCGGTGGTGATCGTGTGGGTGGCCTGCGCCCGGCAGGCGAGCCGCTGGCGGCCGCCCTCCGCAGCCGGAGCCTGGCACTGCTCAAAGAATTCAGGGCAGCACTGGGATCCGAGAGCGACGGAAGCGTTCAGGTGACCAACTCCGGCTTGCGCCAGCAACTGGAGAGTGGCCTGCGCCAAACGGAAGTCAACCAGCAAATGACCGGGGTGGGTGGCACCGGCCGTGTGAGCTACTTCCGGGCCGACCCATTCGACCCCCGCTCGGCGGTGGATGCCCGGGAAGAGTTCAACAGCCAGCTCAATCTGCGCCCGTCGCCTACCAGCAAGCTGCTCATCGACAACTACTTCTCGCGCGGCAGCCTGTTCGCGGACGAGTACGAGGAAGCCGAGCGCCGCCGGGTGCAATTCGACCAGAAGTGGGACAAGTCGACGGCTTCTCTGCTGTGGGAGCACCGGCGGTCGGATGGATACGGGGTGGCCAGCGCGCTCGACGCGCTCTCCCTGTCGCTGAACCGGACGGTCACCTCCAGCCTGTCCGCGGAGGGACTCTTTATCCTGCGCGACTCGCTCTTTCTCGGGCGGGAGACGCAGAGCGGCCTCACGCTGCGGCAGGGGCTGGGCAGCTTCGCCGACGCGCGTGGCGACTTGCTCTTCCGCCGCTCCTCCTTCACCGGCGACACGCTGGAATCCGGGCTCACGCTCTCGGCGCAGCCGGGGAAGAACGACGTGCAGGTTGCACTGCGCCAATCCGACTCCGAACTTTACGGCCGCTTCCAGCGCTTCGGCGGCCAGGTTGACAGCGCGCTGACGTCCCGGGTCCAGTTACACGGCGAGGCTTCGCTGCGGTCAGCCGAATCGCTGGGCGGTGTGTTCACCTACGGGCTGGGGCTGACCGCGCAGCCGACGACTCGCACGCTTCTGGAAACTGCATTTTCGCAGAGCACCGGGGAAAAGACCGGCCGGGACCAATCGCAGAGCTTGCGGGTGAGCGTGGATCCTTCCTCGGCGCTCCGCCTCCAGGTAGGGTTCGACCGGCTGGACAGCAGCAAGAACGGTTTGTCCCAGAACTCCATGTGGATTGTGACGGTCGGCGGCCGGCGCTACGTTCGCTTCGAGGGCTACTCCGGCCTCTATGCGATGCAAGAGGAAGGAGACTACAGTGACGCGCTGTACCGCCTGGAAGTGCGGCCGGCGCCGGCCCTTACCTTCTCCGGCAGCCTGCGCGCCGTGTCCGAACCGGATCAACTGCGGCAGCTTGCCGGCGTGGGTGCGACCTTACGGCTCTTGCCCGGCGTGGACCTCAGTGCGAACTACCGGCAGCCGCGCGGCCCGGGAACCACTCCACAAGACCTATTCGGCCGGGACCTCCGGCTGAGCGTGGCTCCCCTGGGCGGCTTCCGTGTGTTCGGCGAATACTCGGTTCGCCCGGAGGACCCGAAGGGAGTGCTGCTGGACCAGACCCACCGGACTGTGGGGCTGGAGACTCGGCTAGGCAGCTTCGGCGTGGAAGGCTCCATCACGAGCCTGGACGATCCAACCTCCATCGATCCTGGGCGCACCCTGGATCTGCTGGCCAGCCTGCGCCTCGGCGCCGGGACGCGGTTGTACGGCGGGGTGCGGTCGCTGGACAACTCCCTCGCTGACGAGGTACGCAGCCGCATCTACCGGCTGGGGATTAGCCAGAACGCCGGAGAGAGCTTCTTCGTGCTGCTGGAGGGGCAGCTCGGCTGGCTGGTAGACGGCAACGGCACCCGCACCCGAAGCGCGGACGACACGCGCGCGCAGGCGCGGTTTGGGCTGCGGTTTTAGAGAAGGCCTCTCTCCGGCAGGCAATTGGAAATTGATAATTCGAAATTGTCAGTTTTCAATTGCCTGCCCCTACGTCCCGCTACCGTACGGCTGGCTCGGGTTGCGCTTCGAGAGCCATCCGACGCTTCGCGCGATTGATTTCCTGGAGCTCCAGATCGCGGCGAAGGAGCTCGTCGCCTTCGGTGGTGAGTAGTTCCACGAAGGCCCGCTGTGGTCGGGACAGCGTTTTCCCCTTCCGGTGGATGATGGCCAGGGGGCGGCGGATTACGTGGTCGCTCAGCCGGTGGACGCGGAGCGTGCCGTTGCGGGCTTCTTCGCGCACGGCAAGGAGCGGGACCATCGAGATGCCCAGGCCCACTTCGACCATCTTCTTCAAGATCTCGATGTTGTCGCACTCCATGCGGACGTCGATGCGCACGTCGTTCTGCTGGAAGAGCGCGTCGATCGCCTTCCGGGTGGGGATCTCGGCGGCGAACGCCACGAAGCGGCAGCCCGTGAGGTCCTTGAGCACGATCTTCTCCCGGGAGGCCAGGGGATGCTCGTTGTTGCAGATGAGGACCAACTCATCCTCGAAGAAGGAGAGCGTGGTGACGCCGGAGCGGGGCTCCGGGTAGGCGACCAGGCCCAGGTCCACGTCGCCGTCCACCACCGAGTGGTACACCTGGTCCGAGAGTTTGTACTCCACGTGGATGTTCACCTCCGGGCAGCGGCGGATGAACTCCTTCAGCGATGCGGGCAGCTCGTAGAGCCCCACGCTGTGCACGGTGGCGAGACGGATGCTGCCCAGCATCTTGTCTTGCCGCTCCTGGAGCACGAATTTCGCCTCTTGCGCCTTCTCCAGGATGTCGCGCGCGTAATCGTAAAGGATGCGACCCTCTTCGGTGACCAGCACTTTCCGCGTGGTTCGCTCCAGCAGCTTGGTGCCCAGCTCATCTTCCAACTTCTGGATGCTGAGACTCACTGCGGGTTGGGTGATGAAGTTTCGCTCCGCAACCTTGGTAAAGCTTTGCTCACGGACGAGGTCCACGAACAAACGCAACTGGTCGAATTCCATATCAGCGATCCTGACGGCGGAGCGTTGGCAGTCGCGCCCGGCTAAAACCCGGATTTAATCAGTCCGGTTTATTAATGCTGCCGGAGCCATTGTACCGGTCGCGAGCGGGGCGCGCAACCGCGGGGCCAGGATGGGGGAGCAACGCAAGAGCCATCCACTGGTGAAGTGCGACGCTTCGGCGGGGCTGTCGGCCTTCGCCTCGGCGAGTTCGCTCACGCCCTGCTCTTTGTCCGCGACCCGCTCCTCCGCCAGCTTCGCAGTGTGACCCGTTCGGCCGCCTGCTGGGGCTGGCGCAACGAGTTCTCGACTGCGTCCTTCGGAGCGAAGCCCCAGGTGTATTATTCGGGGAGTAGAGACGTAGGACGGAGGGAGGTAGGCTTGGTGGACTCGGTGCGTTTATAGGAGGCAATAAACGCACCGCACCGTTGGAGATCATCCGCCAGCGACTACCCCCTCTCGAGGCGTAATCCCTAACGCCTAACGCCTTCACCTACCCATTGGCGGCCGGTCGTAAGCCCAACTCAGAGGTGCGAGTGTCCGAGGTAGCACGGTTGCGATAGGTAGCGCGCAGGTAGAAGGGCGGCTGGAACCAGGAGCCGCCGCGGATCACGCGCTCCATTCCTTCCTTGGGGCCAGTCGGGTTGTCGGCGGCGGGGGTGGCGGCATAGGCAGCGCGGTCGTACCAGTCGGCACACCACTCCCACACGTTGCCGGCCATGTCCAGCGCGCCGCAGGGGCTGGCGCCGGTGGGCTGTTTCCCGACGGGAGCCGGCTTTCCGGTGGCCTCGTCCTGGGCGGAGGTGGTGCGGGCGGCGTCCGGCGCTTCGTTGCCCCAGGGGAACTTGCGGGCGTCGGCGCCGCGGGCGGCGTACTCCCACTCCGCTTCCGTGGGGAGGCGGACTCCGGCCCACTTGCAGTAAGCGTCCGCGTCCGCCCAGCTTACGCCGACCACGGGCTGGTCCGGCGCTTTGAAGCGGGGATCGGTCCAGTACTTCGGCTTCGGCGCCTTGGGATTGGCAGCCAGGAATTTGCCGTACATCCCGTTGGTGACCTCGGTCTTGTAGATCCAGTAGCCCTGGGTCATCTTCACCTTGTGCACCGGCTTCTCGTTCTCATAGCCGTCGTCCGCGCCCATGGTGAACTCACCGGGGGCTACGTAAACCATCGCGGCGCCGTCTTTCGCGTTCTTCTTCTCGGCGCCGGTTTTGAGCTGTGCTTCGACGCGCAGGGAAGGCGCGGAGAGCGCAAGCAGAGTGACGGGCACGAGCAGCAGGGTGCGGGGACACGAGAGACGCATGGATTTCCTCTCCGGATTCGCAAGTTGATACGCAAGGGACCTTCTTGCAGATGCAACACCGAAGGCCGGGGGTCCTTCGTGATCCTGTCCACGTGGATCGCTCTCATAATGTTGACCCGCCGGCGGTGCGAAGTTGGCACCCGGGGACCGTGAGGTGCGCTCCCTGCCGGGATGCGTAGCATGTCACCCAACTCCCGCCAGGGGTTTCAGAAGCCGGCCACATTTCCAGATCGGGAAGGAGGAGACAAAGGCGGGATCGGATCGGTTAGCTGGCAATGAGTCGCTACCCGGCGTTAGTGCCCTTTCGCAGTTCCGCAGCTCCGCAGGCGGGTGGTGAAAAAATCGCCAACAAAACCCGCCCCGACCGCGGTCTACTCTATCGGGACGGTGACGACCGGGTTCCTGCCCGGTTAAGGAGCGCGCAACTGGAGTCGCGTCTGCGCCGTTGCCAGGAGTATTCCGCATCGATCGAGCGGCCGGGTGCCGGTGCTCGGATTCGAGAAGAACGTCCAACGAAGGACGGAGGCGACAGTGGAGCTACTGGTTTCGGACGAAGTGAGGTCATGCTGCTGACGGCTCCCGAGGAGCGGGCGGCGATTACCGGAGTTCTTCTGTTCCACGGTAGAGGGTGGTACTCGCGTGTCGCCGCCCTACTGGGCTCACCGGCGGCGACGCTGGTGTCGGTGGTAGTGGTATCCACCGATGCAGGTGATCCGGACCTGCAGCATGCGGAGCGGCTGGGACTGCGCTTCAGCTTTGGTCCGGACCCCGGCAACCCGCGGGTCGAGGCATGGCGGCGTTGGGTCGCCAGCCTCCCGGTGAGCAATTCCTGCGAGCCGGACTCTCCACCACCCGCCGCGGCGGTGGCGCCCGGCGAGGATGCGGCTCGCGTCCGCAACCTCCTCGTCAGCCGGGGGCTCACGCGCCGCGAAGTTGAGATCGCGCTGCTGGCGGCGTCCGGGCTGGGAAACCCCGAGATCGCGCAGCAACTCTTCCTCAGCCTCGCCACCATTAAGGGCACCCTCCGCCGGGTCTACGGGAAACTAGGCGTGACCCGTCGCGCCGGACTGCGGGCGCTGCTCAGATGAGACAACCGGGGGCTTGCTCTCCCCACGGGAAATTAGATACTTTTTTTGATACCTTCCCTGCGAGGTGCCTGGTTAACGCTCGCTGAACAGGCAGCCGGAACAAGAAATCGCGGCAGGCGGCGTCCGCAGCGTGACGGGGGTGGACCTTGGCAGAGCAACTGGTATCGACATGGAGCAGGACCGGCGAGCGGCGGATGGCCGCAGCCCGGCGGTGGAGCTGGCCGTTGCTGGGCCTCCTGCTGTGCGCCCTGGTGTTCAGCGTGCTGCCGGGTGGGCAGATCCGCCTGGGCTCCCGGCAACTGCAGGGGCTGGTGGGGAGCTACCTCTACGCCAATCCGATGCCGCTTCCGGAGCCGTCGGACGTGCGTATCACCCAGATCTACCTCCCGAAGACAATCCGGGTGGAGTGGAACGACGGTGGTGAGAACATCTTCCCGGACTCGTCGTTTGTGGTGCAGCGTATCGATCCCGCTACCAGCACGGTCTTGGCTACCTTCAACACGCACGATGAGTTCTGGGTGGACTCCTTCAACTTCCAATATGGCACCACCTATGAGTACCGGGTCACAACGGTCCCCACGTCCGGCGAAGGGTCGGAACTGCCGCCGCCGCCGCCCGGGGCTGACCCCAACGAAGTAACCTATTACTGGGTAGCTAGTGACCCCGTAAGCATTCAGGCGGTGCCGGCCTACCACGTGGCCGACGAGAACCAGACGGTGGACAGCCGGCTGGACCTGCGCTACGGCAACCCCACGCTGCTCGACTTCAAATTCGGCAGCCGCATCTATAAAGGCGGGCTGTACGCCGGCTTTGCCAACGACCCCTCCCGCGTGGGCCGCAGCTTCCTGAAGTTCACGCTGCCCGCGCTCCCCACCGGTGCTTCCTACTGGGCGGGCAGCGTGAACGCCTACCACACCGTCTCCGCGGCGGGCGGCAACACGGAGATCGGCTGCCAGGAAGTGGCGGACGCGAGCTGGACCGCCGCCCCGCTCAAGTGGTCGCTCGCCCCCACCCTCGCTCCCGGGGACGCGGTGGAGCGGTACACGGTGGTGTACGACCCGGACACGCCGGCCAACTCCACCACCTGGGCGCACTGGAGCCTGAACAGCGAGATCGAAAGCGCCTTCGCCGGCACGGGCCTCCTTTCCGTCGGCCTGGCGAGCACCCACGAGACCTGGAACAAGTGGGTCTACTTCGCCAAGAAGGAATACGACAGCAGCCTCTCGCCGGTGGTGCTCTACGCCTACGAGCCCTAACGCGTGATGCGTAATGCGTAATCCTCCCGGCTTCCGGCTGGTTGCCCTTACGCATTACGCATTACGCATCACGAATTACCTTTTACTCTTTTTACTCTTTGCCTTCATCTGGGGGTTGGTCTGATGCGTAAGATCTGGAACTATCGCCGCACGCGCCCGGTGGCCGGAATCATGGCAGTGCTCTGCCTGCTGCTGTGGCAGACGCCGCCCGCTGCTGCCTTCCAGAAGCCGAAGAAGCACCTGCTGAAGAATGGCCGTACGCAGACACCCGACGCAGAATTGCAAGCGAAGGTGGATGCAAAGGAAAAGGCCGCAACCAAGCAGCCCGATGTGCGGGAACTGTCCACCGCGGAGATGGAAGGGCTGCGTGGCCAGGGAGCGCATCGCAATGCGGGGTTTAATGGCGTGCTGCCGTGGCAGAAGAGCTTCCACGACGTGAATCTCTGCAACGGCAACCTGTTCAAAAGCTTTACCGATATTCAGGTCTCCCCTGCCCGCGGCGCGGGCCTGGCGCTGCAGCGCACCTATAACAGCAACGACGAGCGGGTGGGGCCGTTCGGCGTGGGCTGGACCCATGCCTACGATATCCGCATCGAAGAAGCCGGCGACAACAATGTCCCTCGTACCGACTTCTTTGGCGGCAAGCACACCTACAGACGGGACGCGGATGGCCTCTACTCCCCGCCGTCTTACCTGTTCGACGAGCTGTCCAGCGACTACGACGCCTTCCTGGCGGACGGCCCGCCCGAAATCCTCTCCGACGATCAGAAGGGGATGGACGGCACCGTGAAGCACTTCGTCTCCGGCGGTACCGACGCGGATGGCTCTCCCAGCAACGAGCGGGTCCTCGACAGCATCACCGACCGGCACGGCAACCAGACCACGTTCACCTACGGCCTCACCCTGAACCTGGGCGGCCTGGCGACCAAGAACCTGCTGACCCGCGTCACGGACCCGAGCGGGCGCTACCTGGACTTCACCTGGAGTAACCTGGGCAGCAGCATGGCGCCGGTCTACCGCGTCACCCAGGTGCAGGGACCGTTCGACGCCAGCAACGATCCAATTTACACTGTCTCGTACGAGTACAATAACGACTACAACCTTTGGAAGGTGCACCAGGACCCGAACGGTCTAAACCGCGTCACCACCTTCACCTACACCACCTTCGAAGGGGAGGCCGGCCTGCTGGCGAGCGTATCCGACCCCCTGGGGCACACGGTTTCCTACGAATACAATCTGCTGGACAGCTACGGGGTGACGGTGCTCACCAATACTATCTGGGTGAACTACATCACGGAGCCGGCCAGTGGTGGCACGCAGACCTGGACGATTATGCCGCTTGGCGCACCGGTTGATACTGGTCCGGATTTTTTGATGGAAGTCCTGCTGCGAGGAACGGGGTTCTCTGGAGAACTAGGGATCATCATCGATACCCATTTGCGACGAACTAAAACTGTAGTCCGCTCCTACCTCTCACAAGACGCGCATTACTGGACCTTTTTCGATTCGGACAATAACGTGGTCTCCCAGGGCAGCTACTACAGCTACCTCGATTCGAATGGGAACAACCCGGGTGGGCCTTACCTGAAAGAAATGGTCTCCACCTTCGGTCCGCACGGTAATGTGCTGACGACGGAGCAAGTAGGCTTTCCGGGAACTGCCACAGCCACGAGCTATTACGACGCGAGCAAGTACTTCCAGAAGGAAAGCGTGACGGACGCGAACGGCAACACCAGCACCTTCGACTATTACGACAACGCGGATACCAACCCCGGCAATCGCGGGGAAGTGAGATGGATGCGGGACGCCCGCTACGGAACCACGGGCCAGCAGTTTGAGTACACCTATAACGCTTACGGTCAAAAGGCAACAGAGACCAACCTTAACGACATCGTGACGGAATACACCTATGGGGACACCTGGGGCAACCTTACCGAGGTGGTGCAGGACCCTGGAATGGGACATCTCGACCGCACCACGCAAATGACCTACGATGCGGCGGGTCGGGTGGTCTCGTCTACGGACCCGAAGAGCCAGAGTAGTAGCTTCACCTATAACGGCGTAGGACAGCCGGATACGTCAACGCTGCCGGACGAGACGGTGAGCTACGGGTACGGCACCAACGGCCGCACCGAGAGCGTGACGGACGGCCGCGGCACCACCGCCATCGCCTACGAGAGCGGCAACGACCGCGTGGCCAGCGTGACCGACCCAGTCACCGGCACCGTCGGCTACACCTACCTCCTCAGCGGTGAACGAGCGTCCATGAGCCTCCCGGGGGGCGGCACATGGAATTATACCTATCGTCCGGTAGAAACCACCGGCGTCCATACGATGCTCCCGCAGGACGACCTGAATAGCTGGACGCACATGCCGTGGAAGGTCACCGACGAGGACGGCCGCTCGGTCTACTCGTACATGGACTTCCTCGGCACGCTGCGGGAAGTGGTGTCCAACGTCTCCGTGAATATGGGTGGGAGCCCCGTAGCCTACCAGCACACGGCCTACACGTATCAGGCCGGCTCCGGGAGTATGGCGGCGGCGGCGCACAACCGGAGCGCCCTGCAAACGATCAGCAACACCTATCACGTCCAGGACCCGATGACCGGCGATTGGTCGAGCACCGTGCTCGTTCAGAACGACTACACCTACGACGACAATGGCAACCGCCTGACCAACACCGTCAGCGACAACAGCGGCCCGATCCGCACCGAGGAGTACGGCTACGACGCGCTGAACCGGTTGACGGGCGTGGACTACGGGGACGGTACCACGCAGGGCTATACCTTTGACCCGATGGGCAACCGGTTGTCAAAGACCGAGAACTCGACGACGGAGAGCTACAGCTACAACAACGCCAACATGCTGCTCGCGAGAGGTGGGAACAGCTACACCAACGATGCGAACGGCAATACACTTACGGGTGGCGGGCGTACGAACACCTGGGATGGCGAGAATCGGCTGACGCAGTGCGTGACGGGTACAGATACCAGTAGCTTCGTTTACGGCAGCGATGGGCTGCGCCGACAGGCGACGGTCAACAGCGCGACCACGGACTTCGTGTTGGATGGTCAGAGCGTAGTGCGGGAAAGGCAGGGTTCGAGTAACGTAGCGACACACCTGCAGGGGGCACGGGGGCCGGAGTATCGGCGCAACGACAGCACAGGCGTGGTGCGGTGGTACCTCTACGACGGCCTGGGTAGCGTGTTGGGGGAGGTAGACGACAGCGGAAACATCACCGCATCCCGCAAGTATGACGTTTACGGTGGAGTGAGGGCGAGCATCGGGACGAGCACAAGTAACCACAAGTTCGTAGGTAGCCTAGGGCATCCAAGTGAGGATGGAACCGGTCTGATCTATATGCGAGCTCGGTGGATGGACCCGTCCGCGGGAAGGTTTGTTAGCGAAGACCCACAGGGGGATGGGCCAAACTGGTACGCCTACGCGACTAACTCTCCGACCAATAAAGTTGATGCGTCAGGACGCATTCCTGCTTGGCTTTGGGCTTATCTCGGGGCATTGCTCGCTACCGTCTGGGGCAGAGTCACGGGTGCAATAATCGGCTCGCTTATGAAGGCAGGAAAAGGTGCCTTGATAAGGTGGATCGATCGGGAATGTGCGAATGAAATGATGCTCGCGGATGAAGAATCCGCCGAAGGCGCGATAATGATCAAAGATGGTGAGTCGGTGGGTGGTATGTTTGGATCAATGATAGCTGGAGAAGGTGCGAGGACGGAGCAGTCGGCCTGGAGAAGAGTCGCCTATGTAATAGCGCTTGAGTCGTTCAAAGGTTGGTTGGAAGCTACGAATTTCTAAACCCGTCAAATCCTCCCGCAAATCCTACGACTCGGATCGGAACTAAATAGCGTTAACGGCCGAATCAGGTTCCCGATCTAGGACTCGCCGCCGTGGTGCTGCTTTGTGACCCCGCAGTTGTAGGATTTGCGAGCGCTATTGATTGTAGTGTAATAGCAGCAGATTAGTGGGTGAAGGAAATCGATATTGAAGACTGGAATTCCATTGTGAAGATTAAACGATTTCCGAAAGGGCGTCAGATTTATATTCGCGTGCTAACATCAGTCGCCGACTTTTTGAAGTCCACGGATGATGAGCAGTCGGCGATTAGTCGATTCTGGAAGGTGCTTAAGCCATTGTTTCAAGTGTTTATGGCTGCTCCGTTCTTCTGGGCCTATTGCCGGATCATTGACCTGTCGATAAGTCAATTTGAATTCTGGGTTGATTTGGTGATCATGAATTTGATCTTCATTGTCATCGGATGCTGTAATAAACGATTGAGAAAACAACGTCGAGATTATGACTAAAATTCCTACACGATAGTATTTATTATCCCGCGTACACCGATTTCTAGAAGGCAATTACTCTGGGATTGGTCGATGGGATCGTATGGATACGCTCATAAAAACTGATCCCCACTACATAATGGTTGACCGAAGAAGAACGTAGGCCAGGAGCGGAAGTGTGTGGATATGCAAGGTTTTACACGGTGTATGGACTGAAATTAGACGCCGTAGCCCGATTGGAAGCGCCTTCAGCCTCGGCGTCTTCCGATGCCATCGTGTTGCCGCACCGGTCCTTCCGCATGTCTCCGTGACTGATCTGATCCCGTGCGTGCTGTTTGCGGTCGGAATTGGGGTGCACCTGGAATTCCTGCTGTTGCTGCGGAACGGGACGCTGAACGGAATGTTCAACGACTCGGTGCACCGCTTCGGGCCGGGGTGCGACTTCTTCTCCATCTACGCGGCCGGGGTGAAGGCGCGGCTGGGGGAGTCCGTCTACACCATCGGCGGACACGTGGAGCAGGTGCCGTACGCATACGCCTTCCGCTACGCGCCGCTGGTGGCCTACACGCTGGGGTTGGCGCTGAGCTGGTTACCGCACCTCACGGCCTACGGGGTGTGGCTCTGCCTGTGCGAACTGGCGCTGCTGCGAAACATCCGGATCACCTGGGGGCTGGTTCACCACGGAGACACGGAGACACGGAGTGAAGAGGAGCGGGAGACAAGGGGGTGGGTGCGGGAGATTTTTGCGCATCCGTATACACTAGCGGCGATGTGGCTGCTGTTCTCTCCGTACTACCTGGAGCTGTACGTCGGGCAGTTCACCTTCATCACGGCCAGCCTGGTCTTCTGGGCGTACGTGGGATGGGGTAAGAAGAGCCTCGCGCGGAGACACGAACCTGCTGTTGCCAGTGACGCAGCGAAGCATCAGCTAACGGCGGCAACTTCTAATTCTTCCCCTCTCCTCTCCGTGTCTCCGTGTCTCCGTGGTGTAATCAAAGCGGATCTATCGTGGGCTGCGGCGGTGCTGCTGAAGATGATGCCCCTGCTCTACCTCCCCATCGCGCTGCTGCGGGGGCGGTGGAAGAGCGCGCTCGCCACGGTGGCGGTGCTCGGGGTGACCTCGTGGGCGTACTTCCAGCGGTTCCCGGGCGACTGGAAGGTGTTCACGGACACCAACGCCGACCCCCGCCCCACCTGGCACGGCGGCAACCAGGGCCTCATGGCGCTCCTTTATGCTCTCTCCGGCGAGCGGGTCGAGCTGTATCTCCGCTACCGCATGGCGGCCGTGGCCCTGGTCGGCGCCCTGCTCCTATGGTTCACCTACCGAGCTTGGAAGGACGAGAAGCAGCAGTCGGCCCCGGCTTCATCCACCCCCGCACCCTCCCATCCCCCCACACACCACTACTCCAGCACTCCTTTACTCCACCTGTATGCGCTGGCCAGTGCCGCCTACCTGCTCTGCTACAAGGACGTGTGGGAGCACCACTACATGCTGCTACTGCCGCCCCTGGTGCTGCTGGCACTGCGCCGGACCAGCCCGTGGGTGTGGCTGCCGCCGTTCCTGGTGAGCGCGCTGCCCACGCTCTTTGCACTGTACGACGTGCCCGGCATCGGCTACAACGAGGACCCGCAGCGCTACTGGCTGCCCGCCGTCTCGCTGCTCCACCACGCGTGGAAGCCGGTCGCGCCGCTCTGGTTGGCAGGGGCGCTGGGCATTCAGGCGTTCAGGCATTCAGGCGTTCAAGACTCCGGTGTTCAGGTGTTCGGGTGTTCAGGTGTTGGGGAAGACGCCTCGCCCCAGCCCTTCTCATCCCCTGCTCCCCCGCTCCCCCGCCTCCGCGCTTCCCGTCTGGCTTTCCCGCTGGCCCTCGGTCTCTCCGTCCTGCTCACTCCGTGCCTCGGTGTCTCCGTGGTGAGCGCCATCCGGGCGCAGCGGGCGGTGACGCGGGAGGTGGTGTGGCCGGCGGGCGTGTTCGAGCGGCAGGAGCGGCCGGAGAACTGCGGGCCGGCGGCGCTGGCGGCGGTGTGCCGGCATTATGGGCTGCCGGCAGAAGAGCGGGAGCTGGCGCGGCGGGCGGGCACCACGCGGCGCGGGACCTCCATGCTGGGACTGAAGCGGGCCGCGGAAGCACGGGGGCTGGTGGCGGAGGCGCGCGAGGTGGCGCCGGGCGAGCTGCGCGCGCTGCCGCGGCCGAGTATTCTCTTCTTCCACCAGGGACACTTCGCGGTGCTCACCGGCGTGCAGGGTAACCACTACTACGTGGCCGATCCCTCCCTCGGCCAGCGGGTCTGGCCGGAGGCCTACCTGCGCCGCTACTGGCGCGGCGAGGTGCTGCTGGTCGGGCCCAGTGACAGGCGTTGAAGCGTGATTCGTGATCCGTAATGCGTAATTCCCGGCGTCCGGGAGCGGGAGTGTACGCATTACGGATCACTCGTTACCGGGATTGGAATCATCCATGATCAAGCAATCGATTCGGTTTGGGCTGAGCGCGGCCGTCCTGGCGGTGGCCGTGGCGAATGGTGCCGGGGCGCAGATCCGGAAGCCGCCGGTGAAGCCGGGAGCGCCGGCCGCGCCCACGGCGGCTCCGGCGACGGCTGTGGCGGCAGACCCGGTGGCGGATCCATTCACGGCGCGGGCGGCCATCCGCCTGAACAGTCCCAGCCGGCGCGTGCTGGCGCTCTACTATCCCTGGTACGGCACCCCGCAGAAGAGCGGGAAGTGGCTGCACCAGGACGGGGTGGAAGCGGAGAAGAAGAGCATCGCCAGCCACGCGCACTTCCCCGCGCTGGGCGCCTACGACAGCACCGACCCCGCCGTGATCGAGAAGCACCTGGACCAGGCGAAGAGTGCGGGCATCGATACGCTGGTCTGCAGCTGGTGGGGCCGGCAAGACGCCACGGACAAGGCGCTGCGGGCCTTGGTCACCGCGGCGGCCGGAAAGGGGATGACCGTCTGCGTGATGTGGGAGAAGCTGCCCGGCAACCGGGATGCGGAGGCGGCCACGGCGGATCTCACCTACCTGCTGGAGACGTTCGGTAAGCAGCCCGGCTACCTCCGCGAGGGCGACCGCCCGGTGATCTTCGCGCTGGCGCCTGTGTGCAGCGCTCTGTCTGCCGACCAGTGGGCCAGCGTCCTCGGCGACCTCGCGACCAGGTCGGCGCCGGGGGTGCGGATCATCGGCGAAGGGGCGTCGCAGGCGGACGTGCTGTTGTGGGATGGGCTCCAGACGCTGAGCTACCTACCGCGGATGTCGGAGCGCAGCCCCACCGTCTGCGCGCGCGTGCAGGCGGACACCTACCGGGTGCCGATTCTGCTGGGCCGCGCCGCGGGGCGCATCTCCGTGGTCACCCTCTCGCCCGGCTGCGACGACCGGAAGCAGAGCGCGCGCGCTGGCTCCAAGACGTCGCTGGTCATCGAGCGGGAAGAGGGCGGGCTTTATCGCGCCCTCTGGGAGCAGGCGCTCCGGGACAGCCCGGACTGGGTGCTGATCAACTCGTTCAACCAATGGCATTCCGGCACGGAGATCGAGCCGTCCGCGGAGTTCGGCGAGCAGTATCTTACGCTCACCCGAGACTTTGCCGCCCGCTTCAAGAAGAGTGGCAGCCCGGTTCGCAAGTAATCAAGCGGGAAGCGGAGCGAGGGTGAAGATGGAACGAGGACAGTTCGCGCCGAAGCACCGCGCGCTGGCGACGGCAGGATTGCTGTTTGCCGGGGCAGGCGCCTGGTTTGCCTACCAGGCCACGCATGTGCCGCCGCGGGCGGTGTATACGTCTACGGGCTATGGCGGCTACGCGCAAAAGACCACCCCGCCCGCCGGCAC
>Ga0255338_1002465_pt1 | contig 26915 bp, 21 predicted proteins | sample MeOH1_35cm_T4_19_FD_203715 | JGI IMG/M metagenome (GOLD analysis project Ga0255338, IMG submission 203715) | Sandy soil microbial communities from University of British Columbia, Vancouver, Canada - MeOH1_35cm_T4_195 | ecosystem: Engineered > Artificial ecosystem > Sand microcosm > Unclassified ...
TGTCCAGGCTGTCGGAGACATAGCCGAACACGAAGTCCGGGTGGTCGTGCAGGTTGCGGCCCACGCCCGGCAGGTGCTGGGCCACCTCGATGCCCAGGCCCTGCAGCGCCGCGCCGTCGCCGATGCCCGAGAGCATCAGCAGCTGCGGCGACTGCAGCGCCCCGGCGCTGAGCACCACCTCGCGCGCCGCGCGCAGCTGGCGTTTCGTGCCACCCTCCAGCAGCTCGACGCCGACCGCGCGGCGCCCCTCCAGCAGCACGCGCAGCACGCGCACGCCGGTGAGCACCTGCAGATTGGGGCGCCGCCCCAGATGCGGGTGCAGATAGCCGCGCGCGGCGCTCCAGCGCTCGCCCTCGTGCTGGGTCACCTGGTAGACGCCCAGGCCCTCCATCTGCGCGCCGTTGAAGTCGTCCAGCACCGGGTGGCCGCGGTGGCGCGCGGCGGCCAGCCAGGCGGCGTGCAGCGGGCTGTCGGTGCGCAGGTCGCCGACGCGCAGCGGGCCGTCCTGGCCATGCCAGGGCGCGCCCAGGCGGGCGTTGTGCTCGGCGCGGACGAAGTAGGGCAGCAGCTCGTCGAAGCTCCAGCCCGGGTTGCCCGCGGCGGCCCAGGCGTCGTAGTCGCTGCGGTGGCCGCGGATGTAGACCATCGCGTTGATGGCCGAGGAGCCGCCCAGCACCTTGCCGCGCGGCTGGTAGCCGCGCCGGCCGTTCAGGCCGGCCTGGGGGACGGTCTCGAAGGCCCAGTTGTTGAGCTTGCTGGGGACCTGCAGCACGCCGGCAAAAGGCGTCTTGACCACCCAGTTGTCGCCGGCGCCGCCGGCCTCCAGCATGGTGACGCGGCAGCCGGCATCCTCGCTGAGCCGACCGGCCAGCGCGGCGCCGGCCGAGCCGCCGCCGATGATCAGGTAGTCGGTGTCGTGCATGGGCCGTCCTGCCTCAGGCAATCTTCTTGAGCAGCCCCAGCAGGCGCTCGAAGGTGGCGCCATAAGGCGGGTAGAAGAGCCGGGTGCCGGCCCAGCGCGGCTGGGTGAATACCGGCTTCAGGTGGCTGAAGGTGTTGAAACCCCAGACGCCGTGGTAGGCGCCCTGGCCGCTGGCGCCGACGCCGCCGAAGGGCTGGTCCTCCTGGCCGATGTGCCAGAGGCAGTCGTTGACGGTGACGCCGCCGGCATGGGTCTCGCGCAGCACGCGCTCGCGCGCGGCTGCATCGCTGCCGAAGCAGTAGAGCGCCAGCGGGCGCTCGTGGCGCTGCACATGGCGAATCGCCTCGTCGAGGTTCGCGTAGCCGACGATGGGCAGCAGCGGGCCGAAGATCTCCTCGCGCATCACGGCCATCTCCTCGTTCACGTTCAGCAACAGCTGCGGCACCAGCTTGCGGCCGTCGGCCTGGGCCTCGCCCGCGTGCGTGGGCAGCACCCGGGCGCCGCGCGCGCGGGCGTCGTCCAGCAGGCCCTGCAGGCGCGCGTGGTGGCGCTCGGTGGCGATGCTGGTGTAGTCCGGGTTGCCGGCGATCGTCGGGTAGAGCTTGCGCACCGCGGCCTGCAGCGCGGCGGCCAGCGGCTCGACCAGGGCCTGCGGCGCCAGCACATAGTCGGGCGCGATGCAGGTCTGGCCGGCGTTCAGCAGCTTGCCGAAGGCCAGGCGCTCGGCGACCAAGGTCAGGTCGGCGCTGGCGTCGACGATCACCGGCGACTTGCCGCCCAGCTCCAGAGTCACCGGGGTCAGGTTTTGCGCGGCGGCCTGGGCCACCAGGCGGCCGACCGCGGTCGAGCCGGTGAAGAACAGGTGATCGAAGGGCAGGCCGGCGAAGGCGCGGCCCACGGCGGCGTCGCCGGTGATGACCTGCATCTCCTCGGGGGCGAAATGCGTGGCGACGAGGCGCGCCATCAGCTCGGCGGTCGCGGGTGTCAGCTCGGAGGGCTTGAGCAGCACGCGGTTGCCGGCGGCCAGCGCGGCGATGGCCGGGCCCAGCGCCAGCTGGTAGGGGTAGTTCCAGGGCGCGATGATGCCCACCACGCCCAGGGGCTGGGGCATCAGGCGGTTGCGGCCGGGCAGGAAATGCAGAGCCGTGGGCATGCGGCGCGGGCGCATCCAGCCGCGCAGATGCTTGAGCGCGTGGCGCGCCGCCGACTGCACGGTGAAGATGTCGGCCAGCTGGCTTTCCTGGACCGCGCGGTGGCCGAAGTCCTGCGAGATCGCCGCGGCAATGGCGTCGGCATGCTGGCGCGTCATCGCCAGCACGCGCGCGACCCGGTCGCGCCGCGTCGCCAAGCTGGGCATGGGCTCGGCCTGGAAGGCGCTGCGCTGCAGCTCCAGGCTGAGGCGCAGGCGCTCGTTGAGGCTGTGGTCCACCGCGGTCTCCTCTCGTGTTTATCGGAGGAGGCTAAGCCCTCGGCGCGGGGGCGCCAAGGGGGCTAGCCCTGGGCTAGAGCGCCTGCTCTACAAGGCTGTCGCACCGGCGACAGGCGGGGCATTCCGACCAGCGTCGGCCGGGCATTGCGGGCCGAGCGCCGGGCCGCCCCAAGCCGGCCCCCCTTGGGGGGACCGTCCAAGGTAGGCCTTGGACGAGGGGCCGACTCAGTGCCGGAAGTGGCGCACGCCGGTGAAGACCATCGCGATGCCGCGCTCGTTGGCGGCCGCGATCACTTCCTCGTCGCGCATCGAGCCGCCGGGCTGGATCACGCAGGAGGCGCCGGCATCGGCCAGCACGTCCAGGCCGTCGCGGAAGGGGAAGAAGGCGTCGCTGGCGACGGCCGAGCCCTGCAGGCTCAGGCCCGCGTTGTCGGCCTTGATCGAGGCGATGCGGGCGCTGTCGATGCGGCTCATCTGGCCGGCGCCGACGCCCAGGGTCATGCCGCCGCCGCAGAAGACGATGGCATTGCTCTTGACGTACTGGGCCACGGTCCAGGCGAACATCAGGTCGTCGAGCTGCTGGGCGCTGGGCTGCAAGGTGGTGACGATCTTCAGGTCTTCCTTCTTCAGGAAATGGTTGTCGGCGCTCTGGATCAGGATGCCGGAGCCGACGCGCTTGCTGTCCATCGCGTTGCGGCCCTGTTCCCAGGGGGTCTTGCCGCCGGCCGGCAGGTCGATCTTCATCAGGCGCACATTGACCTTGGGCGCGAAGATGGCCAGCGCTTCCTCGGTGAAGCCGGGCGCCATCAGGACCTCGACGAACTGCTTGACCACCAACTCGGCGGCCGCCTTGTCCACCACGCGGTTGAAGGCGATGATGCCGCCGAAGGCGCTGGTCGGGTCGGTCTTGAAGGCCTTGGCATAGGCCTCGGCGGCGCTGGCCGCGACGGCCACGCCACAGGGGTTGGCATGCTTGACGATGACGCAGGCCGGTGCGTCAAACGACTTGACGCATTCCCAGGCCGCGTCGGCATCGGCGATGTTGTTGTAGCTGAGCTCCTTGCCCTGCAGCTGCTTAGCGCTAACCAGCGAGCCGGGGGCGGGATAGAGGTCGCGGTAGAGCGCGGCGCTCTGGTGGCTGTTCTCGCCGTAGCGCAGGTCCTGCACCTTGACGAAGCTGCTGTTCATCTGGCCGGGGAAGGCATTGTGCGTGCCGTCCTCGTTGATCGCGCTCAGGTAGTTGCTGATCGCGGCGTCGTACTGGGCGATGCGGTTGAAGGCGGCGACGCTGCAGGCGAAGCGGGTCTTGTCGCTGGTCTTGCCCGAGCTCTTGAGCTCGGCCAGCACGCCGGCGTACTGGGCCGCGTCGGTCAGCACCGTGACGTCCTTCCAGTTCTTGGCGGCGCTGCGCACCATGGCCGGGCCGCCGATGTCGATGTTCTCGATCGCGTCCTCCAGCGTGCAGCCGGGCTTGGCGACGGTGGCTTCAAACGGATAGAGGTTGACCGCCAGGATGTCGATGGTCGCGATGCCGTGCTCGTTCAGCGCCTTCACATGCTCGGGCAGGTCGCGGCGCGCCAGCAGGCCGCCGTGGATCTTCGGGTGCAGGGTCTTGACGCGGCCGTCCAGCATCTCGGGGAAGCCGGTGTGCTGGGCCACCTCGGTCACCGGCAGGCCGGCGTCGGCCAGCAGCTTGGCGGTGCCGCCGGTGGACAGCAGCTTGACGCCGAGGCCGTGCAGGGCCTGGGCGAATTCGAGGATGCCGGTCTTGTCGGACACGGAGATCAGGGCGGTGAGTTGGCTCATGGCGGGGGACTCGGGGTTTTGAATTCGGTTACAGCAGCTGGTGTTCGGTCAGCTTGCGGCGCAGGGTGTTGCGGTTGATGCCCAGCCATTCGGCGGCCTTGCTCTGGTTGCCGCCGGTGCGCTGCATCACGAGCTCCAGCAGCGGGCGTTCGACCGCCTTGATCAGCATCTCGTGCATGGAATGCGGCTCCTCGCCGTCCAGGTCGCGGAAATAGATTTCCAGGTTCTCCCGAACCACGGTATCGATGGGCTTGGGCGTCATGCCTGCAACCTTGTTGTTGGTGTTTCTTCTTGGTCTTCGTCGTTGGCCGCCACCTGGCCCAGGTAGGGCAGCCGCTCATGCTGTTCGGCCAGGCGGGCGAAGAACTCGCTCAGCGCGGCTACCTGGGCCGCCGAGCTTTCCAGCTGGTTCATGTGCTGGCGGAATTCCTCGCCGCCGGGCAGGGCGCGCACCGCCCAGCCGATGTGCTTGCGCGCGCTGCGCATGCCGGTCAGCTCGCCGTAGAGGCCGTAATGGTCTTGCAGATGCTCGATCAGCCAGTCGCGCGCCTGGCCCACCTCCGGCGTGGGCAGCTCCTCGCCGGTGGCCAGGTAATGCGCGATCTCGCGGAAGATCCAGGGCCGGCCCTGGGCCGCGCGGCCCACCATCAGCGCGTCGGCGCCGGTATGGGCCAGCACCGCCTCGGCCTTGAGCGGCGAGTCGATGTCGCCGTTGGCGACCACGGGGATGGACAGCGCGGCCTTCACCGCCCTGATCGTGTCGTATTCGGCCAGGCCCTTGTAGCCCTGCTCGCGGGTGCGGCCGTGCACCGTGACCATGGCCACGCCCAGGTCCTGCGCGCCGCGCGCCAGCGCCACCGCGTTCTTCTCGGCCGCGCACCAGCCGGTGCGCATCTTCAGGGTCACCGGCACGCCCTGCGGCGCGGCGGCCTCGACCACAGCCGCGATGATGGACAGCGCCAGCGGCTCGTCCTGCATCAGGGCGGAGCCCGCCCATTTGTTGCAGACCTTCTTGGCCGGGCAGCCCATATTGATGTCGATGATCTGGGCGCCGCGCTCGATGTTGTAGGCGGCGGCCTCGGCCATCATGGCCGCGTCGGTGCCGGCGATCTGCACCGCGATCGGCGCCGCCTCGCCCTCATGGTTGGCGCGGCGCGAGGTCTTCAGGCTGTTCCACAGGTCCTTGCGCGAGGTCACCATCTCGGAGACCGCGTAGCCTGCGCCCAGGCGCTTGCAGAGCATGCGGAACGGCCGGTCGGTGACGCCGGCCATCGGCGCCACAAACAAGCGATTGGGCAGCTCATAGGGGCCGATGCGCATGGGGAGAGGGGAAAGGTTCTGCTCAAAAAAGAGGCAGAAGTATAACTCCGCGCGACCCGCCGCCCGTTCGGCTCAGGGATTCTGGTTCTGGCGCCGCCAGAGCTGGAGGTTCTTCTCCACCAGGGCGCTCATGAAACCCGGCTTGAGCAGCTTGTAGAGCGCGCGCGTGATGCGTCCGCGCAGCTCGCCGCTGTTGCAGGGCGAGCGGTGCGAGAGGGTGAGGTGCAGGCTTTCGTTGGCCACGGCCGGGGCCAGGGGCCGGATGTCGCCGATGTTCAGGCGCGCCAGGTAGGCGGCGGCCGGGCTGTCTTCGTAGACCAGGTAGTCGGCGCGTGAGCGCTGCAGCATCTGCAGGGCCTGCTCGATGCTCGCCACCTGGGCGATCTTCAGGTGGTCCTTGGCATAGCGGTCGAACTCCTCGCCGAAGCTGTTGTTGATCACGGTCACGCCCTGCAGGCCCACCAGATCGCTCCAGCGCCGGTAGCCGGCCAGCGCCGGCGTGCTGCCGCCGTTGCGCGCCCAGACCACCGTGCGGGTCTCGCGGAAGGGCGGGAAGAAATAGTCCATGTACTCGGTGCGCGGCAGGGTGAAGAAGGCGCCGGCCACCAGATCGAGATGGCCGGCCCGGGCCTCCTCCTGGACCCGGCCCCAGGGGCCGATGTAGCGGACCTCGATGGGCAGGCCCAGCTCCTTGCCCAGCAGCTGCAGCAGCTCGGCATTGGCACCGATCAGGCGGGTGTCGTCCTCGGGATCGCGCCACAGATAGGGCGGGTACTGCGGGTTGCCCGAGGCCAGCAGCTGGCGGCAGGCCGCCGGCTCGGCCCCCAGCGCCGGCAGGGCGAGCAGCAGCGCCAGCAGCAGGGCCGGCCTGAGCCTGTTCCTCGTAGATATGGCTTGCATTCGGGTGGGTCCTCAACGATGCGCCCGCCCAGGCTGGCCGAACCGGCCTGGGCGGGCCGAGTCTGCAATGCCCGGGCCGGGGCCGCAAGTCGACGATTACCCGCGCCCATAATCCGCCCATGGAAGAATGGCTGGAACAGATGGTGGCGCTGCTGCTGGCAGCGCTGGCCCTGCCCAAGGTGGGGCTGAGCGCGGTGTTCCTCGTCGCGCTGATCTCCGCGACCCTGCTGCCCCTGGGCTCGGAACCGGCCGTGTTCGGCCTGATCAAGCTCAACCCCGCGCTGTTCTGGCCGGCGCTGCTGGTCGCCACGGCCGGCAACACGCTGGGCGGCGCCATCACCTGGTGGATGGGCTACGGCGCCGAGCGCTTCTACGAGCGCGCCACCCACCACCCGCCGCGCGCGCTGCGCTGGCTGGAGCGCTTCGGCGCCAAGGCCTGCCTGCTGAGCTGGCTGCCCGTCATCGGCGATCCGCTGTGCGCGGTGGCGGGCTGGCTGCGCCTGCCCTTCTGGCCCTGCCTGGCCTATATGGCCGTCGGCAAGTTCGCCCGCTACCTGCTGATGACCCTCACCCTCCTTTGGGTGGCTGGCTGAAGCCGGCGGGCGAATCTCCGACAATTGCCGCGGCGCCCAGCGGCGCCTCTCCGCCACCGTCCCCGATACGCATGAGCACCACCACCGCCTACGACGAACTGCAGCGGCGCCACCAGCGCCTGCACCATCTCTCCCACCTGCAGGCCATCGCCTCCTGGGACCAGTCGGCCAAGATGCCGGCCAAGGGCAACGAGGCCCGCTCGCTGGCCCTGGCCGAGATGGGCGGCCTGCTGCACCAGCTGGCCACCGCGCCCGATCTGAAGGGCCTGCTCGACGCGGCCGAGGGCGAGAGCCTGAGCGAGGCGCAGCGCGCCAATCTGCGCGAGATGCGGCGCGCCTGGCGCGCCTCCAACGCGCTGCCGCAAAGCCTGGTCGAGGCCAAGAGCCTGGCGGCCTCGCGCTGCGAGCATGCCTGGCGCACCCAGCGCCCGGCCAACGACTGGGTCGGCCATGTCGAGAACCTGCGCGAGGTCGTGCGGCTGGCGCGCGAGGAGGCGCGGCTGCTGGCCGAGGACACGGGTCTGGCGCGGTACGACGCGCTGATGGACCAGTACGAGCCCGGCATGCGGGCCGCCGAGGTCGACCGCCTGTTCGGCGACCTGCGCCAATGGCTGCCGGACCTGGTGCGCGAGGTGCAGGAGCGCCAGCGGCGCGAGACCGTCATCGTGCCCGAGGGGCCGTTCCCGGCCGCCGCGCAGCGCGCCCTGGGCCAGGATGCGATGCGCCTGCTGGGCTTCGACTTCGAGGCCGGCCGCCTGGACGAGAGCGCCCATCCCTTCTGCGGCGGCGTGCCCGAGGACGTGCGCATGACGACGCGCTACAGCGTTGACAACTTCCTGCCCAGCCTCACGGGCACCATCCACGAGACCGGCCACGGCCGCTACGAGCAGAAGCTGCCGCGCGAGTGGCTGGGCCAGCCGCTCGCGCGCGCCCGCTCGATGGCGCTGCACGAGAGCCAGAGCCTGTCCTTCGAGATGCAGCTGGGCGCCCATCCGGCCTTTGCCGGCCTGCTGGCGCCGCTGGTCGTCAAGCACCTGGGCGCGCAGCCGGCCTTCACGGCCGAGAACCTGAACCGGCTGATGACGCGGGTCGTGCCCGGCCACATCCGCGTCGATGCCGACGAGGTCAGCTATCCCGCCCACGTGATCCTGCGTTACGAGATCGAGCGCGCGCTGATTGAGGGCCAGATCGAGGTCGAGGACATCCCGGCGCTGTGGGACGCCAAGATGATGGAACTGCTGGGCATCGATACGCGCGGCAATTTCCAGGACGGCCCCATGCAGGACGTGCACTGGGGCGCCGGCCTGTTCGGCTATTTCCCCTGCTACACCCTGGGCGCGATGTATGCGGCGCAGTGGTTCGCGGCGATGCGCCGCGCGCTGCCGGACCTGGACGCGCGCATCGCCGCCGGCGAGCTGGCGCCGGTGTTCGACTGGCTGGACCGCCACATCTGGAGCCAGGGCAGCCGCTGGGAAACGCCCGAGCTGGTGCGCCGCGCCAGCGGCGAGACCCTCAACCCGACGTATTTCAAGGCGCACCTGCAGGCGCGCTACCTGGGCTGAGCCGCGGGGCCGGGCGCCCGCCCGCGCTCAGGCGGCCAGGCGCTGCGCCTCCAGGCGATCCAGCGTCGCGTGCAGGCGCTGCAGCGCCCGGTCGGTGCGGGCGGCCGGCGTGGCGGGCTCGGCCAGCAGGCGGCGCTGCGGGTCGCGCAGCACCTCCAGATCCAGGGTCAGGCCTTGCCTTTGCAGCTGCGGACCCAGGTGCGCACGGCGGCGCAGCAGGGCGGCGCGGGTGGCCTGGTAGGCATGCTCGGCCAGATGGCGGCGCCGCGAGTAGCTGAAGGTATTGGCCAGGAACATCTCGGCATCGCGCGGGTCGGGCTCGAACAGCAGGATGTCGGTGCCGGGGTGGCTCAGCGCATAGCGCTTGAGGCCCAGCTCCAGCCGCGAGTGGATCAGCGCGCGCAGGGTCTGGCTCATCACCAGGGGCAGGCCGCCGTCGCTCAGGCGGGTGATGCGGGCCTGCTCGTCGTGGCCGGTCTGGTGCGGCACCAGGGGGTTGAGGCAGATCAGCAGGTCCAGGCCGCGGTCCAGCAGCACCGAGGCATGGACCGTCTTCTTCAGCGCACCGTCGACATAGTGGCGGCCGTCGATCTCCACCGGCGCGAACAGGCCCGGCAGCGCCGCGCTGGCCTGCACGGCGCGCGAGATCGGCACATGGTCCCAGCCCGGCGTGCCGAAGGGCACGGCCTGGCCGCTGTCCAGGTCGGTGGCCACCAGCACCAGGGTCTTCTTGAGCTGGCGGAAATCGTCGCTGCGGCCGGGCTGGCTGAACTGGCGCCGCAGCTGGGCCGCCAGCGCTTCGCCCGACAGCAGGCCGGTGGGCAGGGCGCGGCCCAGGCGCTCGCAGGCGGCCAGCAGGGGGCGTCCCTGCACGCCGGTCTGCCAGAGGGCTTGGCCGATCAGGCCGGGCAGGCTGCGCAGGCGTGCGCCGTATTCCTCCCAGGCCGGGCGCAGCATCAGGCTGGGCGCGAAGTTGTCGGGCGCGGCGGCGCTGTTCTCGATGAAGGCGGCGCAGAGCTGGCGCGGCGTCAGGCCGTTGGCCAGGCCGGCCGCGATGAAGCCGCCGGCGCTCACGCCGATATAGCCGTCGCAGCGCGTCAGGTCCAGCCCCGCGATGGCTTCTTCCAGCGCGCACAGCGCGCCGATCTCGTAGATGGCGGCCAGCGGCCCGCCGCCGGCCAGGGCCAGGCCGATGCGGGGCCGCGCGGGCGGGGCGCTGCGCTGGCGGGCCATGCGAAGCCGGCCGGGCCTCAGGCCGCCGGCGCGCGCTTGCGCGCTGCGGCCGTCTTCTTGGCCGCGACCACGGGCTTGACCGGCGGCTTGCCGACGGCGGCCTTCCTGGCGGGCGCGGCCTTCTTCGCCGCCGGCTTCTTGGCGGGGGTCTTGGCCGGCGCCTTGGCCGCGGCCTTCGGGGCCTTCTGGGCCGGCATGCCGACCGCCGCGCCGAGCGCGTCGATGCGCGCGATCAGGGCCTCGATCTCCTTGGCCGTGGGCACGCCCAGGCGCTTGAGGGCGCTGGCGACGCGATCCTCGAAGATGGATTCCAGCTTGTCCCAATGCTGGCCGGCGCGGGCGCCGACCTCGCTGGCCATGCCGCTCATCTTGCTGGTCACGCTGCTGAGCCTGTCCTCGGCGGCGCTCTGGGTCTTCTTCTGCAGGCTCATGCCTTCCTTGACCAGAGCCTCGTAGACCTTGCCGCCCTCGCCCTGGGCCTTGGCGAAGGCGCCCAGGCCGGCGGCCCAGATCTGCTGGGCCGAGTCCTTCACGGTCTGGGCGATCTGGCTGTCCAGCAGGCCGGAGGGCAGGCCAGGGAACGCGCCGTTGGCGGCCTTTTGCTTGGCGGCCATCTTCTGAAGCTTCTTGACCATGATCGGCAGTCCTTTGTCTCGCTAGGGGTGAGTCCACTATAGGCCGGCTCGGGGCCGGTGCTGCGTGCAATCCTAGTGAGTGCGCTCTATCGGCACCTCCGGGAAAGCGCGCAGCAGGGCCCGCGCGCCCATGGACAAGAATCGGACCAAACACAGGGCCTGTAAGCGGCAGAGGAGACAGAACATGCGGTATTTCGTCACCGGCGCCACCGGTTTCATCGGCAAGCGCCTGGTCGGCAAGCTGCTGGCGCGGCGCGGCAGCACGGTGTACTTCCTGCTGCGCGAGGAGAGCCGCGACAAGCTGCCCGAGTTGCTGGCGTTCTGGGGCGTCGGCAAGACGCGCGCGATCCCGGTCTACGGCGACCTGCTGGCCAGGAAGCTGGGTGTGGCGGCCGACCAGATCAAGGCCCTGAAGGGCCAGATCGACCATGTCTACCACCTGGCCGCCATCTACGACCTGGCTGCGCCCGAGGAGGCGCAGCAGCGCGCCAATATCGAGGGCACGCGCGCCCTGGTGGAGTTCGCCCAGGCCATCGATGCCGGCCATGTGCACCATGTGTCGTCGATCGCCGCCGCGGGCCTCTACGAGGGCGTGTTCCGCGAGGACATGTTCGAGGAGGCGGAGGGCCTGGAGCATCCCTACTTCCGCACCAAGCACGAGAGCGAGGCCATCGTGCGCAAGGAGTGCAGGAAGCCCTGGACCGTCTACCGGCCGGCCATGGTGGTGGGCGACTCGCGCACCGGCGAGATGGACAAGGTCGACGGGCCCTACTACTTCTTCAAGCTGATCCAGCGCCTGCGCCAGATCCTGCCGCCCTGGATGCCCTCGGTGGGCCTGGAGGGCGGCCGGGTCAACATCGTGCCGGTGGACTTCGTCGTCGACGCGCTGGACCACATCAGCCACCAGCAGCACCGCAAGAGCGGCGCCTGCTTCCATCTGGTGGACCCGGTGGGCTACCGCGTCGGCGACGTGCTGGACATCTTCTCCCGGGCGGCGCATGCGCCGAAGATGAATCTCTTCGTCAATGCCGCGCTCTTGGGCTTCATCCCGAAGAGCGTCAAGAAGGGGCTGATGGCGCTGTCGCCGGTGCGGCGCATCCGCCATGCGGTGATGAAGGACCTGGGCCTGCCCGAGGACATGCTGACCTTCGTCAACTACCCGACCCGCTTCGACTGCCGCGAGACCCTGGCGGCGCTGAAGGGCTCGGGCATCGCCTGCCCGAACCTGCGTGACTATGCCTGGCGGCTGTGGGACTACTGGGAGCGCCACCTCGACCCCGACCTCTTCATCGACCGCAGCCTGCGCGGCGCGACCGGCGGCAAGGTGGTGCTGGTGACCGGCGGTTCCTCGGGCATCGGCCTGGCGGCGGCCAAGAAGTTCGCCGAGGCCGGCGCGATCACGGTGATCTGCGCGCGCGACGAGGTCAAGCTCAAGGAGGCGCTGGCCGAGATCCGCGCCTTCGCCGGCGACAAGGCCCGGGTGCACAGCTACTCGGCCGACATCGCCAGCGAGCAGAGCTGCCAGGAGATGGTGGCCTGGCTGACGGAGACCTTCGGCGGCGTGGATTTCCTGATCAACAACGCCGGCCGCTCGATCCGCCGCGCCATCGAGTCCAGCTACGACCGTTTCCACGACTACGAGCGCACCATGCAGCTGAACTACTTCGGCTGCCTGCGCGTCACCATGGGCCTGCTGCCGGGCATGGTGGCCAGGAAGAAGGGCCATGTGGTCAACATCTCCAGCATCGGCGTGCTGACCAATGCGCCGCGCTTCTCGGCCTATGTGGCCAGCAAGGCGGCGCTCGACGCCTGGACGCGCTGCGCCTCCAGCGAATTCGCCGATCAGGGCATCACCTTCACGACCATCAACATGCCTCTGGTGCGCACGCCGATGATCGCGCCGACCAAGATCTACAACAATGTGCCGACCCTCTCGCCGGAGGAGGCGGCCGACATGATCGCCCAGGCCTGCATCGCCAAGCCGGTGCGCATCGCGACGCGGCTGGGCATCACCGGCGAGCTGCTGCACGCGCTGCTGCCGCGCGTCGCCCAGATCGTGATGAACACCAGCTTCCGCATGTTCCCGGACAGCGATGCGGCCCAGGGCGAGAAGTCCGGCAAGGGCGGCGGCCGGCCGCAGCTCTCGGCCGAGGCGATCGCGCTGCAGCAGATGATGAAGGGCATCCACTTCTGAAGCGATGGCCCACCCCTACGGGCTCGGCCCCCTCAAGGCGGCAAGCCCGAGGGCCCGGCAAAGCCGGATCGGCGGCAACCGCTGGGTGAGACTTAGAAGAGTAGCCACCAGGCCAGCAGCAGGCCCAGGCCCAGCGCCGCCTGCCAGGCCAGCGCGGCGCGCTCCTCCTCGTCGGGGCGCAGCCGGTGCAGCAGGCGCGCCAGCCCGGTGTCGCGCCAGTCGCGTGTGCGGCGCGGCGGGCGCTGCGGCAGCGGCGCGCGGGCCGCGATCTCGGCGCGCCACTCGGCCTCCAGCCGGTCCAGCAGCGGGGTCAGGTCGAGCAGCGAGGGGGCCAGCACCGCATGGCCGCATTGCGTGCAGGCCGTGTGGCGCCCCGGATCGAGCGCGGCGCCGCAGCCATGGCAGGCCCAGGCCCATGGCGCGGCGCGGCGGCGCGCGGTCTCAGGGGGGCGATCCTGGCCCGGGCGCAGCGCCTGCGCGAGGCGCGGCAGGTCCAGCATCAGCAGCGGCGTTGCGCAGTAGCGGCATTGTTCCTCGCGCCCCTCGGCCGCCGCGCCGCAGTTCAGGCAGCCCAGCGCACGTCCTTCCTGCCGCAGCACCTGGCGGTCGGCCGGCAGCACGGCCCGCACCAGGCCGCGCTCGGCCAGCACGCCGGCATGGCTGTGCAGATGGCCGTGGCAGCGCGCGCATTCCAGCGCCGGGAAACGGCCGAAGCGGGTCTGGTTCTGCACCGGCTTGAGCGGCTGGCGGCACAGCGGGCAGTCCGGCGGGGTCGGCCGCGCGGCCGGCAGCGGATCGCCGAGGCCGCGCTGCAGCTCGCGCAGCAGCGCGATCCAGCCCAGGCCGGCCAGCTGGACCGACTCCAGCGCATCGAACCAGACCAGCCGGCAGGCGGTGCAATGGTCCACCGGCACCGTCGCCACGCCGCCGCGGCCGGCCAGGCTCAGGTGCGCCATCGGTGCCGCGCATTGCGGGCAGGGCAGTTGCTGGGGCTGGCCGACGAGCTGCATGGCCGGCGGACTATAGCCGCCGGCCGGCCGGGTTCAGATCGCCATATTGGCCACCGTCAGCACGGTCTTCTTGACGTGCACGCTGATGATGGCCACCACCTCGTCCGGCCGCGCCGGGCGCAGCAGCTGGTCGGACTCCACCGTGACCTTGCTGACCAGGGCGTCATCCTCCAGCAGGCAGAAGAAGGGGCTGGGGTCGGCGGCCTCGGGCAGTTCGGCGCGGCCCTCGTTGCTGCCGTGCGGCACGCGCAGGCCGTCCAGCAGGGTCTTCAGGCGGTTGTCGATATCGCCGCCGTCGGTCAGCAGGGCGCCGCGCGGCTGCTGGCGCAGCAGCAGTACCGAGATCTCGGCATAGAGATCCAGGCGCTGGCTCACCAGCGGCGCGAACAGCAGGCCGCCCTTGGGCACGATCAGCGAGGGCCGACCCGGCTGGGCCGGGTGCGCGAGCAGGCTGCCGGCCTGCTCGCGCAGCGGCCGCTGCATCTCCCACAGCTGCTTGAGCTGCGGATGCAGGGCGCGGCGGATCTCCCATTTGTGCGGGGACTTGGCACCCTGGCCATGCAGGGCACCCTCGTAGATCAGGCGGAATTCCATCGTGCGGCGCGGGGCGGGGGCAGGTCTTGTGCGTGGGGGCAGCATAGCGCCAAGTGGCGCCGCGGGGGCAAGGGTGCCCGCCCCCGAGCCGCCGAGGAGCCCGCCCGACTCCCTGCTGGCTCATCTTCAGTGAAAGTCGCGGCTGGGCGTGAAGATGGCCCCCAGCAGCGGCGACAGGTCCTCGAAGTGCTGGGCCAGCAGGTGGGCGACGCCGTTCTGCTTCTGCCAGCGCCCCTGCACGGCCAGCAGCCGCGCGCCGACGATGGTGGAGCGGTATTTCGCATAGACATCGGCCCAGACGATCACCTGCACATTGCCGCTCTCGTCCTCCAGCGAGACGAAGATCGTGCCCTTGGCGGTCTGCGGACGCTGGCGCACCGTGACGATGCCGCAGGTGCGTGCGCTGCGTCCGCTGACCCAGTGCGCCAGCTCGGCCGAGCTCTTCAGCCCGCGCTCGGCCAGACGCGGCCGCAGGATGGCCAGCGGATGGCGGCGCAGGGTCAGGCCGGTGGCTGCATAGTCCCAGCGCACCTCCTCGCCCTCGGGCGCGGCCGGCAGCTCCAGGGCCGGCTCGGGCGCGGCGGCCTCGCGCAGCAGCGCCGGCAGGCGCTGCCAGGCGGTGGCCTGCCAGACCTGCTGGCGGCGGTGGCCTGCCAGCGAGAGCAGGGCATCGGCGGCGGCCAGCTGCTGCATCTCGCGCTGTTCCAGCCGCGCGCGCAGGGCCAGGTCTTGCGCGTCGGCAAAGGGCGCGGCGGCACGCGCCTCGGCAATGCGTTTTGCCGCCTCGGCCGACAAGCCTGAAACCAGGCTCAGGCCCAGGCGCACGGCGAGCCCCTGCTTGCTGGCGGCACTGGGCTCCAGGCTGCTGTCGACCTCGCTGATGCTCACGTCCGGCGGCCGCACCTCGACGCCATGGCGCCGCGCGTCCTGCACCAGCTGGCTGGGCGTGTAGAAGCCCAGCGGCTGCGAGTTCAGCAGCGCGCAGAGAAAGATGCCGGGCTCGTGGCACTTGAGCCAGGAGGACACATAGGTCAGCAGCGCGAAGCTGGCGGCATGGCTCTCGGGGAAGCCGTAGGAGGCGAAGCCCTTGATCTGCTTGAAGATGCGCTCGGCGTACTCGTCCTCGTAGCCGTTGCGGCGCATATTGCTGACGATCTTCTCGTAGAACTGCTGCAGGTCGCCGGGCCGCTTCCAGGCCGCCATCGCGCGGCGCAGCTGGTCGGCCTCGCCGGCCGTGAAATCGGCGGCGATCATCGCCACCTGCATCACCTGTTCCTGGAAGATCGGCACGCCAAAGGTGCGCTCCAGCGCCGGTTCCAGGTCCTTGGGATAGGCGATCTTGCGGCCGGCGCGGTGGTCGGCGCGGTTCTTCAGATAGGGATGCACCATGCCGCCCTCGATCGGGCCGGGCCGCACGATCGCCACCTCGACCACCAGGTCGTAGTAGTTGCGCGGCTTGAGGCGCGGCAGCATAGACATCTGCGCGCGGCTTTCGATCTGGAACACGCCCACCGTGTCGGCCGCGCAGATCATGTCGTAGGTCGGCACGTCGCCCTCGGGGATGCCGGCCAGGTCGTAGGCCTTGCCGCGCCACTGGCGGTAGAAATCGAAGCAGCGCCGCAGGCAGCTCAGCATGCCCAGGGCCAGCACGTCGACCTTCATCAGCCCGACCGAGTCGAGGTCGTCCTTGTCCCACTCGATCACGGTGCGCTTGTCCATCGCCGCGTTCTCGATCGGCACCAGCCGGTCCAGCGGGCCCTGGGTCAGCACGAAGCCGCCGACATGCTGGCTCAGGTGGCGCGGCATGCCCATCAGCTGGCGCGACAGCTGCACCAGTTGGCGCAGGGTCTGACCCTCCTCGTCGAGGCCCAGCTCGGCGCAGAGTTGGCGCAGGCGCTCGTCGGGCAGCGATTCCTCGGACCAACCGTGGTGGTCGCGCGCCAGCCGCTCCAGCAGGGCCTCGTCCATGCCCAGGGCCTTGCCGACATCGCGGATCGCGCTCTTGGCGCGGTAGCTGATCACGGTGGCGGCCAGCGCGGCGCGCTCGCGGCCGTACTTCGTGTAGAGGTACTGGATCACCTCCTCGCGCCGCTCATGCTCGAAGTCGACGTCGATGTCGGGCGGCTCGTTGCGCTCCTTGCTGATGAAGCGCTCGAACAGCAGGGTGCTGCGGCCGGGATCGACCGAGGTGATCTTCAGGCAGTAGCAGACCACGCTGTTGGCGGCCGAGCCGCGGCCCTGGCAGAGGATGCCGATCGAGCGCGCGTAGGCAACGATGTCGGCCACGGTCAGGAAGTAATGCTCGTACTTCAGCTCCTCGATCAGCGAGAGCTCGTAGGCTATGCGCTCGCGCCATTGGTCGGGCACGCCGTCCTTCCAGCGATCACGCATGCCGGCATAGGTCAATCGGCGCAGATGGCTGGCCGGCGTCTCGCCGGCGGGTACGACCTCGCTGGGATAGCGGTAGCGGATCTCGTCCAGCGAAAACGTGCAGCCCGCCATCAGCACCAGGGTCTGCGCCAGCAGCTCCGGCGGATAGAGCTGCGCCAGCCGCAGCCGGCTGCGCAGATGGCGCTCGGCATTGGGCTGCAGGTCCATGCCGCAGTCGCGCACCGGTTTGGAGAGGCGCGTGGCGGTCATCACGTCCTGCAGGGCCTTGCGCGAGCGCAGATGCATGTGCACGTCGCCGCAGGCCACCAGCGGCAGCGCGGTCTGCTCGGCGACGGCGCGCAGGCGCTGCAGCCACAGCTCGTCACCGATCTCGCGCAGCAGCTCGACGCCGATCCAGGCCTGGCCCGGGTGATGGCGCAGCAGCCACAGCGCCGGTGCCAGCAGGGCCGCGTCGTCGGCCTCGCGGCGCGGCAGCAGGATGATCTGGCAGCCGGCCAGCCGGCCCGGCATCAGCTGCGCGCGTCGCAGCCGGTACTGGCCCTTGGTGGCGCTGTCGCGGCGCAGCATCGTGATGAACTGGCAGAGATTGCCGTAGCCCTCCAGGTCCCGGGCGATCGCGACGATCTTGAAGTCGGGCGCGTCCGCGGCGTCGTCGCGCACCAGGAATTCGGCGCCGATCAGCAGGCGCGGCAGCGGCGCCTGTTCGCCCTCGGCCTCGCGCAGGCGCTTGAGCTGGGTGTAGGCCCGCACCACGCCGGCCAGCGAGCATTCGTCGGTGATGGCGATGCCGGCATAGCCCAGCCGGTAGGCGCGTTCGACCAGCTCCTCGGGATTGGAGGCGCCGCGCAGGAAGCTGAAGTTGCTGAGGCAGTGCAGCTCCGCGTAATCCGGAATCCGTGGCTTGACGGGGGGCTTGTTCATGCGAATACCCCATGCAGGAACCAGCCGGATTCGGTCTTCGACAGGCGCTGCTGGTAGATCCACAAGAGCCCCGCCCGCGCGCTCAGCGCCAGCACATAGTCGCGCTGCACCAGGCCCTGACCCTGGGCTTGGCCGGCCCACCAACCGCCCTCGACGCGCTGCGGCTTGGTCAGCAGCTGCAGCGGCTCGCCCAGATGGCGTGGCCAGCTGTTGAGCGTTTCCAGCCGCTGCGGCGGCTCCAGCAGCCAGGCCGGCTGCGGGTACAGCGGTGGCCGTGCGGCCGGCGTGCGTGCCGGTCCGGGCCAGGGCAGCCAGCGCTGCATGCATTCCATCCGGTGGTCTTCCAGCAGCTGGCCGGTGCGCACCCGTTCGGGCCCCAGGCGCACGGACAGCCGCTCCAGCAGGCGCGGCAGCGGCTCGACCGCCTCGTCCGGCGAGCTGGGCAAGAGGCTGGCCGCCTGCTCGGGCTTCACCATCACCTCGTCGGCGCGCAGCGTCAGTTCGCCGACCGGCGCGGCCAGTGTGAGGCGCGCCAGATGCTCGGCCAGCAGCCGGCTCAGATGGCGCAGATCGCGGGTCGGGTCGGCGGTGCCGAACTGCAGCGCGCCGTCCAGCGCGACCTCGCGGCCGCGCATCGCGTCATGCTGCCAGGCCAGGGTCAGCTGCTTGATGCCGGCCTGGCGCGCGGCCAGCCAGCCGCAGAGCTGGCGCAGCAGGCTCTCGGCGTGATGCAGCAGGGCCGGCGCATGCTCGATGCGAAAGGGCAGCTCCAGCCGGGCCTCGAAGCGCTCGGGCGCCTGCAGCCAGGCATGGGCCTCGGGCGCGCGCCCATAGGCCCGGTCCAGTGCCCCCAGCAGGGCGTCGCCGAAGCGTCGCGCCAGCGCGCTGCGCGGCAGCGCGCGCACCTGGCCCAGGCGCCGGCAGCCCAGGCGCGCCAGCATGGCCTCATGGGCCTGGACGGCGCTCAGCGCCGATAGAGGCAGGGCGTCCAGCAGCCCGTCTAGCGGCGCGCCCAGGCCGTCGTGCCGGGCCTGGCGCGCCAGGGCCAGGGCGCCCAGGCTGGTCGGCGCCCAGGCCATGCCGGCGAGGCCCAGGTCGCGGGCCTCGCGCCACAGCCGGCGGTGCAGCTGGCGGGCACCGCCGAACAGGCGCAGGCTGGCCGCCACCTCCAGCACCACGGCCTCCTCCAGCCGCGCGACGCGCGGCGTGAACTGCAGCGCCCACCAGCCCAGGGCGCGCAGGCTGGCCTCCCGGGCGCTGGCGTCGCCGCGGCCCTCAGGCGCCGACGTGCTGCCGAGCAGGGCGAGCCAATGCGGCTGCATCGCTGGCTTCCTCCTCCACCGGGGCCGGCAGGGGCGAGGGCTGCAACAGGCGTGCGGCCAGCACCGGCGCCAGCGCCGGCGGGACGGCCTGCAGCAGCAAGGCCTCGTCCAGGGCCGGGCCGCGGCGTTTCAGCACCCGGACTTGCAGGCCCCAGGCCGCCTGCGGCCGCAGCAGCAGGCGCAGCGGCGCGGCCGAGGACTGGGCCGCCGCGCGCTCGGGCCGGAACACGAAGCAGGGCGCCTGCGAGCCGAGCGCGCAGGCCTGCAGCCGGCGGATCTGCTCAGGTCTGGCCTCGGGCAGCCAGGCCAGCAGCGCGCCGGCGGCATTGGCCTTCAGCGCCTGCTCCAGGGTCCACAGGGTCTGGGCCGGCGTGGCCGGGGCCAGCCAGACGATCTGGCGCGGGTTCAGCCCCCAGGCGGCCAGCCCCGGCAGATGCGGCGTGCAGGGCGGGTTGATCAGCAGCAGCGGGCGGCCGCCGGCCAGGGGCGCGCCCAGGGCCGGGCCCAGCAGCCGCCATTCGCAGACGCCGGGCCGCGGCTGCAGGATCTCGCTGAGCGCGCGGCCGGGCCAGCCGCCGCCCGGCAGCAGCGCGTCCAGCGCCGCGAAGCCGCTGGGCAGACCGGGGCTGGCCGCCTGGGCCAGTTGCGAGCCGCGCCAGACGCTCTGGCCCAGCGGGCCGCTGAGCAGCGGGCGGTCGGGCGAGGCTGGCAGGACGGGCGGAGACGGCCGGTCCTGCACGGCGGAGGCGGCATGCATGGCGGAAAATTTTGATAACTGTATTTATGTACAGTATATGGATCGTGCCTTCCCTGCAAGCGCCGGGGGCCGGGCGGGCGACTTGTTGTGCAGTTTTTGGTGCGCAGGGCGCTCATCCCGCTTGAGCAAGGGGTCATCAAATGGGGAAGAGGGCGCCATATCGGTTAAAACCCTGATGGCACGCCGGGCCCAGAGCCCAGGGAGGATGAGCCACCATGACTTCGCGAGAGGATTTGTCGACGCCGCTGGAAACCGCGCGTCTGCTGCTGCGTGCGCCCCGCGAAGCCGATCTGGATGCCGTCTACCAGCTGCTCACCGATCCGATCAGCAACCGCCACAGCCCCGGCGCGCCGCTGGCGTCGCGGGCCGCGGCCGATGCCCTGCTGCAGGGGTGGCTGGCGCATTGGCAGGCCCAGGGCTTCGGCTACTGGACGATCGCGCGGCGCGAGCTGCCCGAGGAGCCGATCGGCTTCGGCGGCATCATGAGCCGGCCGATCGCGGGCCAGCCGGGCCTGTATCTGTATTTCCGCTTCCAGCCCCAGAGCTGGGGCCAGGGCTATGCCTCGGAGATGGCGCAGGCGGCGCTGGCGCTGGCCTTCGAGCGCCTGCAGGCCCCGGCCGTGCAGGCGGTGGTGCAGCCGGCCAACACGCCCTCGCGCAAGACCCTGGAACGCACGGGGCTGCTGCTGAAGGGCTCGCTGGCGGACGTGCCGGGACAGGCGCCCAGCCTGCTCTACGAGATCACGGCGGCGCGCTGGGCCACCTTGCCCAGGACGCCGCCCGAGCCGACCCCGTTCGGCGCCTGAGGCGCTGACGGCAGCGCCGGATAGCCGCGCAGGCCCTGCAGGTCCAGCACCCGCACGCCGCCGTACTCGACGCTGATCAGCTGCTGCGCCTGCAGGCGCTTCAGCGCCTCGTTGACCCGCTGGCGCGACAGACCCACCAGATAGGCCAGCTCCTGCTGGGTGATGCGCAGCATGCTGCCCACGCCGGGGTAGAGCAGCGGGTGGAAGAGGGCGGCGAGGTTGCGGGCCACGCGCACGTCGGGGTTGCCGATGCGGTCGGTCTCGCGCGCGGCGATGAACTGGCCCAGGCGCTCGTTGAGCTGGTTCAGCACGAAGCGGTTGAAGCCGATGCTGTGTTCCAGCAGCTGGTGAAAGGTCTCCAGCGGCAGGCCCGCGACCACGCTCCTGCGCAGCACCTGGATGTTGTAGCGGTAGACCTCGCGCTTGAGCAGGGTGCCCTCGCCGAACCAGCCGCCGGGCGGCACGCCGGTGAAGGTGATGGCCTGGCCGGTGGAGTCGTCGTTGCTCATCTTCAGCAGGCCGTCGACCACGCCGAACCAGAAATTGGCCGGCCGGCCGATGCGGCAGACGCGCTCGCCCACCTCGGCATCGGCCACCTGCAGGCGCGCCACGGCCGCCTCGCGCTCGGCCGGCGCGAGCACGGCCAGCCAGGGGATGGCGTCCAGCTCGGCGTGCGTGGCGGGACGGGCGCGCTGGCGCAGCGGGGCCTGCGGCTGGGCGCTGCTGCTGCTGTGGCCGGCGAAGGCCATGGGGGAGGAGGCATTGCTGCTGTGCATGCGGCAGTCTTGGCCAGGCTGCTTGACGCGGTCCTTACAAAGGCCGCGGGCGGGACCCCGGGAAAGCTCGCCCCCGGGGTGTCCCTAGGATTGTCGTTGCAATGACAACATGGCGTCAAAGTGAAGCCTAGTATTGGCCTGCCATGGCGCCAGAGACACCTCGCAGACAGGTGCGGGGCGCATGTGTGACAAGACACCAGGAGACAACGGTGGCGACAACTTTCCCCAGGCTCTTGATCGAGCACGCGGCCCAGCGCCCTCATGCGCCGGCCCTGCGCGAGAAGGAATACGGCATCTGGCAGACGCTCACATGGGCGCAGCTGGCGGCGCTGGTGCGCGAGCTGGCCCATGGGCTGGCCCAGGCGGGGCTGCAGCGCGGCCAGCATCTGGTGGTGGTGGGCGAGAACCGGCCGCGCCTGTATGCCAGCATGCTGGCGGCGCAGTCGCTGGGGGCGATTCCGGTGCCGCTCTACCAGGACGCGGTGGCGGCCGAGTTCGTCTATCCCTTGAGCAATGCCGAGGTGGCCTATGCGGTGGTGGAGGACCAGGAGCAGGTCGACAAGCTGCTGGAGATCCGCGAGCAGGTGCCGCAGCTGGCCCATATCTGGTTCGACGATCCGCGCGGCCTGCGCAACTACGACGAGCCGGGGCTGGCCTCGCTGGACGAGCTGTGCGCGCGCGGCCGCCAGCATGCCCAGGCGCATCCGGCCTTCTTCGATGCGGCCGTGCAGGCCGGCGAGCCCGACGACGTGGCGGCGATGTTCTTCACCTCGGGCACGACCGGCAACCCCAAGGGCGTGGTCCATACCCACATGACCCTGATCGACCGCGCGCAGGCGGGCATGCGCTTCGACCGGCTGACGTCCGCGGAGGAGGTGCTGGCCTATCTGCCGCCGGCCTGGATCGGCCAGAACATCTTCAGCTATTCGCAATGGCTGGCCTGCGGCTATGTGGTGAACTGCCCCGAGTCGGCGTCCACCGTGGCCATCGATCTGAAGGAGATCGGGCCCACCTACTATTTCGCGCCGCCGCGGGTCTTCGAGGGACTGCTCACGAGCGTGATGATCCGCATGGAGGATGCCGGCGCCTTCAAGCGCTGGCTGTTCGCCAGGTGCATGGCGCTGGCGCAGCGCGTCGGGCCGGCACTGATGGATGGCAAGCCGGTGGGCACGCTGGACAAGCTGAAGTACGCGCTGGGCAATCTGCTGATCTACGGCCCGCTGCGCAACACCCTGGGCCTCTCGCGGGTGCGCGTGGCCTACACGGCCGGCGAGGCGATCGGCCCGGACCTGTTCAGCTTCTACCGCTCGATCGGCATCAATCTGAAGCAGCTCTACGGCTCGACCGAGACCGCCGTGTTCGTCTGCCTGCAGCCCGACCACGAGGCCCGCTCTGACACGGTGGGTGTGCCCATCGAGGGCGTGCAGATCAAGCTGGCCGACAGCGGCGAGATCCTGGTCAAGTCGCCGGGCCTGCTGAAGGGCTACTACAAGAACGAGGCGGCGACCCGCGAGGTGCTGACCGACGAGGGCTGGTACCACACCGGCGACGCCGGCTTCATCGACGCCGGCGGCCACCTGAAGATCATCGACCGCGCCAAGGATGTGGGCCGCATCCTGGGCGGTCCCAACGACGGCTCGATGTTCGCGCCCAAGTATGTGGAGAACAAGCTCAAGTTCTTCTCCCACATCAAGGAGGCGGTGGCCTTCGGCGACAAGAAGGACCGTGTCTGCGCCTTCATCAACATCGACTTCGAGGCGGTGGGCAACTGGGCCGAGCGGCGCAACCTGCCCTATGCCGGCTATACCGACCTGGCCGGCAAGCCCGAGGTCTACGAGCTGATCCGCGACTGCGTGGAAAAGGTCAACGCCGACCTGGCCCAGGACGCGCTGCTGGCCGGCAGCCAGATCACGCGCTTCCTGATCCTGCACAAGGAGCTGGATGCCGACGATGGCGAACTGACCCGCACCCGCAAGGTCCGCCGCGGCGCGATCGCCGAGAAGTACGGCGTGCTGATCGATGCGCTCTATGCCGGCAAGTCCTCGCAGTTCATCGAGACGGCGGTCAAGTTCGAGGACGGGCGCACGGGCAGCGTGTCGGCCGATCTGAAGATCGTCGACGTCAAGACTTTCCCCGCCGTGCGGAGGGCTGCATAAGTGGCTGAGAAAAAAATCGGCGAGGTCATCCTCGACGTCAAGAACATCTCGCTGAGCTTCGGCGGCGTCAAGGCGCTGACCGACATCAGCTTCAATGTGCGCGAGCACGAGATCCGCGCCATCATCGGGCCCAACGGCGCGGGCAAGAGCTCGATGCTGAACTGCATCAACGGCGTCTACCAGCCGCAGCAGGGCGAGATCACCTTCCGCGGCCGGCATTTCAAGCACATGAATTCGCGCCAGGTGGCCGAGATGGGGGTGGCGCGCACCTTCCAGAACCTGGCGCTGTTCAAGGGCATGAGCGTGCTGGACAACATCATGACCGGCCGCAACCTGCACATGAAGTGCAATCTGCTGCTGCAGGCCCTGCGCTGGGGGCCGGCCGAGCGCGAGGAGATCGCGCAGCGCGAGAAGGTCGAACGCATCATCGACTTCCTCGAGATCCAGGCCTACCGCAAGACCCCGGTCGGGCGCCTGCCCTACGGGCTGCAAAAGCGCGTCGACCTGGGCCGGGCCCTCGCGATGGAGCCGCAGGTGCTGCTGCTGGACGAGCCGATGGCGGGCATGAATGTCGAGGAGAAGCAGGACATGTGCCGCTTCATCCTGGACGTCAACGACGAGTTCGGCACCACCATCGTGCTGATCGAGCACGACATGGGCGTGGTGATGGACATCAGCGACCGGGTCGTCGTGCTGGACTACGGCAAGAAGATCGGCGACGGCGCGCCCGACGAGGTGCGCCGCAACGAAGACGTGATCCGCGCCTACCTGGGCACTTCACACTGAGGCCAAGACCATGGGATTTTTTCTTGAGACCCTGATCGGCGGCCTGATGGCGGGCATGCTGTATTCGCTGATCGCCCTGGGCTTTGTGCTGATCTACAAGGCCAGCGGCGTGTTCAATTTCGCGCAGGGCGCAATGGTGCTGTTCGCGGCACTGGCGATGGCGCGCTTCGCCGAATGGATCCCGCAGTGGACCGGCGTGCAGAGCCAGCTGCTGGCCAATCTGCTGGCCTTCGGGCTGGCGATGGCGGTGATGATCGTCGTGGCCTGGGCGATCGAGAAGCTGGCGCTCTCGAGGCTCGTGAACCAGGAGGGCATCACGCTGCTGATGGCGACCCTCGGGATCACCTACTTCCTCGACGGCCTGGGCCAGACCCTGTTCGGCAACGACATCTACAAGATCGACGTGGGCATGCCCAAGGACCCGGTGATCGTCGCCGAGTCGCTGTTCCAGGGCGGCATCCTGGTCAGCAAGGAGGATCTGTACGCGGCCCTGATCGCCGCGGCCCTGGTGGTCCTGCTGGCGCTGTTCTTCCAGAAGACCGGCACCGGCCGCGCGCTGCGCGCGGTGGCGGACGACCACCAGGCCGCGCAGTCGATCGGTATCCCGCTGTCGACGATCTGGATCATCGTCTGGAGCGTCGCCGGCTTCGTGGCCCTGGTGGCCGGCATCATCTGGGGCAGCAAGCTCGGGGTGCAGTTCTCGCTCTCGCTGGTGGCGCTGAAGGCGCTGCCGGTGGTGATCCTGGGCGGCCTGACCTCGGTGCCCGGCGCCATCATCGGCGGGCTCATCATCGGCGTCGGCGAGAAGCTCTCCGAGATCTACATCGGCCCGATGCTGGGCGGTGGCATCGAGATCTGGTTCGCCTATGTGCTGGCGCTGTTCTTCCTTCTCGTCAGGCCTCAAGGGCTGTTCGGCGAGAAGATCATTGACCGCGTATGACGCGGGCAATGATCTTCCGGCGCCGGCTAACTTCGCATAGCGAAGTTAAGCGAGCGGCCGGAGTCAAAAGATCATCGAGAAAGTAAGCCATGCTCTACAGAGAAAACGGCCAGTTCAAGGCCAGCTACCGTGCCGACCAGCAGATCTTCCCGATCCGCCAGGACCGCATCGCCCTCGTCGCGCTGCTGCTGATCGCCTTCGTGCTGGTGCCGCTGGCGGCGCCGGAATACCTGTTCCGCGCCATCCTGATCCCCTTCCTGATCCTGTCGCTGGCGGCGCTGGGGCTGAACATCCTGGTCGGCTACTGCGGCCAGATCTCGCTGGGCACCGGCGCCTTCATGGCGGTGGGCGCCTATGCGGCCTACAACTTCCAGGTCCGCATCGAGGGCATGCCCCTGATCGCCTCGCTGCTGCTGGGCGGCCTGTGCTCGACGGTGGTGGGCGTGCTGTTCGGCGTGCCGTCGCTGCGCATCAAGGGCCTGTACCTGGCGGTGGCCACCCTGGCGGCGCAGTTCTTCGTCGACTGGGCGGCGCTGCGCCTGAAGTGGGTGACCAATGGCTCGGACTCCGGCTCGGTCAGCGTGGCCGGCCTGCAGGTCTTCGGCCTGCCGCTGGAGACGCCGGCGGCCAAGTACCTGTTCTGCCTGTGCACCGTCGCGCTGTTCGCGCTGCTGGCCAAGAACCTGGTGCGCAGCTCGATCGGGCGCGAGTGGATGGCGATGCGCGACATGGACGTGGCCGCGGCGGTGATCGGCATCCGCCCCGTCTATGCCAAGCTGACGGCCTTCGCGGTCAGCGCCTTCATCGTCGGCGTGGCCGGCGCGCTGTGGGGCTTCATCCACCTGGGCGCCTGGGAGCCGGCGGCCTTCAATATCGACCGCAGCTTCCAGCTGCTGTTCATGGTCATCATCGGCGGCCTGGGCTCCATCATGGGCGCCTTCCTGGGCGCGGCCTTCATCGTGCTGCTGCCCATCCTGCTGGACCAGATTCCGCTGTGGTTCGGCATCCCGATCTCCACCGCCACCGCCTCGCACCTGACCAGCATGATCTTCGGCGCGCTGATCGTGTTCTTCCTGATCGTCGAGCCCCATGGCCTGGCCAGGCTGTGGGCCACGGCCAAGGAGAAGCTGCGCCTGTGGCCCTTCCCACATTGACCGATTCCCTTCCTTCCCGCCCTTCGAAGCAAAGCGCACCACGAGTGCCCCAACAACAGGAGACAAGACGATGAGCAAGAAGCTGAAATCGATGGCGCTGGCGCTGCTGGCCTGCGCCTCGGGCCTGTCGGCCACGGCCGTGCAGGCCCAGGCCAAGGAGCAGTTCTTCCCGCTGCTGGTCTACCGCACCGGTCCCTATGCGCCCAACGGCACGCCCTGGGCCAACGGCAAGCAGGATTACCTGAAGCTGATCAATGCGCGCGACGGCGGCATCAATGGCGTCAAGCTCGCCTTTGAGGAATGCGAGACCGGCTATGCCACCGACAAGGGCGTCGAGTGCTATGAGCGCCTGAAGGGCAAGACCAACACCCTGTTCGACCCGCAGGCCACCGGCATCACCTTCGCGCTGACCGACAAGGTGCCCAATGACAAGATCCCGCTGATCACGCTGGGCTACGGCCTGTCGGCCTCGCAGGACGGCGGCGTGTTCAAGTGGAACTTCCCGCTGATGGGCAGCTACTGGACCGCGGCCGACATGCTGATCCAGCACATCGCCAAGAAGGAAGGCGGCTTCGACAAGCTCAAGGGCAAGAAGATCGCCCTGGTCTACCACGACAGCCCCTTCGGCAAGGAGCCGATCCCGCTGCTGGACGAGCGCCAGAAGATGCATGGCTTCGACCTGGTCAAGATCCCGGTGACCGCGCCCGG